>OIWV01000738.1_pt1 | contig 31280 bp, 21 predicted proteins | sample 1587751 | NCBI WGS metagenome assembly OIWV01 (sample SAMEA3888913, study PRJEB22519) | human gut metagenome | biome: human gut; feature: human-associated habitat; material: faeces | place: Denmark | collected 2010
CTCCCGATTGTATATATGTTCGTGTTCCTTCTCCCGACAAGCACAACATCAAATCTATGTCATCAATCGGTCTAATTTTTGTACGGCGCTCAAATGAACCAAATCTTAAGATTTTATCTTTATATACTGCAAAAAAATCCGTGTCACCACTAAACCCTTTTATATTATCAATCAAATTATCTCTACTTGAACGAGCTGTCTTTGTTTTTTCTTGATCAAGATTAACCTTTTCTTTCATAAATTCTGCAAATGCATTATTCACCGTTGTCGCCATATCTTTCACCTCCTGATTCATTTACCCTTTTATTACAATAAATATCTCGTCTATAAATTAATCACCATTCAGATGCATCATATACTCTAGCATTTCGGCAATCCCGGTTTCTGTTTTCCCTGCAAATTTAATTTTCATTCTACGTCCTTATTTTCTCCTACACAAATAGGCTTTAACCTTCACATAAAAGAATAGATATCCATTTCTATCATCCCACAATACTTCAATTCATTATAATCCTGTCAAGGGTTTACTCCCCTTGACAGGATTATAATGTCAGTGAGGTGTCATTGTTAACCAACAGAATTCTTCTGCAATGAAATTCACAATTCCAAATTAGCTAGGTGCTATTCTTTTTGGGGGAAAATCAATCTTTTGAGTTAACGTTATTGATGTTCTTAAACATTATCTTCTCTATTTCATCTCTTTCAGCCAAAAAGGTTTTATTGGCTTCATCCCTTTTTTTCTCTGCTGCTCGTACTTTATCAGCAATCTCTTTTTCCTTTTCCGGTTTAAGTCTAGGAATCGGTATTGTTGCAACAAAATCTGGTGTTATATGATCAACTACCGACGCATATATTCCTCTTTCCAATAAGATTTTTCCGATATTATTAGTTGATAAATATGCATATACATAATATGGATCTATTAAAGTTTCATCACAAATAACCCTTATAACATGCTCCGAAACCATCGTTCCAGCCATATTGTCGGTGACCATAACAACCCTTCCTGTTGAGCCAGATCGTGTTATTAAAATCCAATTTTTTTCCACAAAATGTTTTGCAGCCGGTTTATAATCTTTTGGCGTATATTTCAAATCAAACGGCCTTACTTGAAGAATTTGCGTCCCAGAATAAAACGGAACACTTTCTTCCCCTTCCATGACATAATTTCTTTTATGCCTTCCAGGATAAAAAATACCATGTTCAACAACCAAATCTCCTAATCTAACAATTTCTACAACGTCCTCTCCTATAGATTCCTCTAATTCTTTCGCAAGATTATTTTTATTTGGATCCCAATACCACGCATCTATTCGTCTTGATTCATCATTTAATATTTGTTTTGAATTTATCACAAAGCAACTAGGCTCATGTTCTCCAGTCCTATCCTTTACAGTTCCAGACAATACATAGTTATTCCATTGTGCATAAATTTCCGGTAAATCATTCCAAATTACCTCTTTACCATCATCTCCTAACAGATTCATTCCGGACGCATCTTTTTTATAAAGCGGATTTCCTCTTCTATCGTGTCCAACAGCTTCTGAAACAGCCATAAAAATAGGATAATCCTCTGGAATGTTTTTTACTTTTTTCAAAAAATTTAGAATTATATTTTTTACTATTTATTTTGGGTCCTTATTTGCAAAGGGAATATGCAAACAAGGCAAGCTAGGTTCTTTTCAAAATCAAGTTAAGTGTTATACTGTGCTTGTAAACAAAAAGCCGGGGACCATAATTGCGACCAGCCTTCTGATTCCGGAGTTTTTTCAAACCGGCTCTGAAGAAGGAAAGATTGGCGATACGAGAAAAGGAGAAGATGGTATGAAGATTTTAGATTCCAAATTTATGAAGGGCTTTATCAAAATGGCAGATGATGGATATCAGCAGGGATGGCATGAGAGAAACGGCGGAAACTTATCTTACCGCGTGAAACCGGAGGAAGTGGAAGCGGTGAGGGAGAACTTTCAGGAAAAGGAGTGGCAGCCGATCGGCACCACGGTGCCCAATCTGGCAGGAGAGTATTTCCTTGTGACCGGAAGCGGAAAATATTTCCGCAACGTCATCTTAAAGCCGGAAGATTCGATCTGCATGATTGAGCTGGATGAAAAGGGCGAGAACTACCGGATCGTGTGGGGACTGGTAAACGGCGGAAGACCGACCTCGGAGCTGCCGAGCCATCTGATGAACCTGGAGGTAAAGAAACTGCAGAATCCGAAGTACCGCGTGGTCTATCACGCGCATACCACCAATATCATTGCGCTGACGTTCGTGCTTCCACTGGAGGACCGCATTTTCACGAGAGAACTCTGGGAGATGGCAACGGAATGTCCGGTGGTATTCCCGGCGGGTGTCGGCGTGGTGCCGTGGATGGTTCCGGGCGGCAGGGAGATTGCGGTTGCGACCAGCGAGCTGATGAAAAAATATGATCTTGCGATCTGGGCGCATCACGGCATGTTTGCTGCCGGCGAGGACTTTGACTTAACGTTCGGTCTGATGCACACCGCAGAAAAATCCGCGGAGATTCTGGTGAAGACGCTCTCCATGCGTCCGGATAAGCTCCAGACGATACAGCCGGACGACTTCAGACATCTGGCAGAGGATTTTCATGTGACCCTGCCGGAAGAATTCCTGTATGAAAAATAAAAGAGAAGCCTGCCTGCAGGCATAAGAAAACCCCCGGGCGCAATGGAAAGGTACGAAACCTTGGATTGTCAACCGGGGGCCTTCTTATGAAATTCTTTTGTCTGATTCATAGAACCTTTCTCTAGGCAGTGGCATCGAACGAATGAACATCATCCTCCTCTGTCACCGTCATTGCCTGATGCAGCAGTGTGGCGAACGAAGAAGAAGGCTGCTGTTTGGAACGTTGCTGCTTTCTGCTCTCTGGTGCAAGCCGGTCGATCCGGTTTACTGGGTGAACGGGTAACACAAAAACACTATCATAGTAGATTGCGACAATCATCCTCCTTGACAAATAAATCACAACTGATAGGGGTTAATGAGTTCCTTCTCTACTATATATATCGGCTGACATCAGAAATAATTAAGAGAAAATAGAGAGAATATTATTTGGAAGAAGCGTGCACCTGTGTTAAAATATTGCTGTGAACAGGGGGCACGTTTTTTATGTCATTACAGTTTGTTTTCGGCAATTCCGGAAGCGGAAAGTCCGATTATTTATATCAGTCGATATTGGAGGAAGCGGAAAGGGAACCGGAGAAGAATTTCCTTTTGCTTGTCCCGGAACAGTTTACGATGCAGACGCAGCGGGAACTCGTGTGCCGCCAGCCCAACCATGCCATCATGAACGTGGATGTGCTCAGCTTTGTGCGCCTGGCGTACCGTGTGTTCGATGACCTCGGAATGCAGGATCTGGTCATTTTAGAGGAGACGGGCAAGAATCTGGTGCTGCGCAAGGTGGCGGAGCTTAAGAAAAAAGAACTCTCGGTGCTTGGCGGCAATCTCAACAAAATGGGATACATCGGTGAGATCAAGTCCCTGATCTCGGAGATGGCGCAGTACAATATCACGCCGGAGGATCTTGGTGCTTTTCTCGGCGGGCAGGATGTCGGGGATACCCTGCGCTGTAAGATGCAGGATATTCTTACGATGTATGAGGGATTCCGGGAGTATATTGACGGGAAATACATCACGGCGGAGGAGATTCTGACACTCTTGTGTGAGGTGGCGGAGGAATCAGAGCTCATCAGGGACAGTGTGATTGTCTTTGACGAGTTTACGGGATTCACACCGATCCAGAACCGGCTGCTTCGGGTGATGCTGCCGCTTGCCGACCGCGTCATCGTGTCGCTCTCCATGGATATCCGGGAGGATTTTTACCACAGCAGAGGTGTGCACGAGCTTTTTTCCATGAGCAAGGAGACCGTGCAGACACTGCTTAAGATTGCGGCGGATGCGGGATGCGAGGTACTCTCTCCGGTGATTATGGAGCCGGGAGAGCACAGGCGCTATGAAAATGCACCGGAGCTGTTTTTCATGGAACAGAATCTGTTCCGTCCGATGTACCGGAAGTGGCGGAAGCCGGTTAATGACATCAGCATCACCAGCTTAAAGGATCCGCGCCAGGAGCTTTCTTTTGTCGCAAGGGAGATTGTGCGTCTGGTACGGACAAAGGGCTGCCGTTACCGGGATTTTGCGGTGGTGACCGGAGACGTGCCACAGTATGCCAACTACGTTCCGGAGACGTTTGCACAGTACGGGATCCCGTTTTTTATCGACCAGACGAGAAACATTCTGTTTCACCCGTTCATCGAGTTTATCCGCGCGGCGCTTGAGGTCGTGGAGTTTGATTTCTCCTATCAGAGTGTGTTCCGCTTCCTTCGGAGCGGACTGGCGGGACGGCTTCTGACGGAGAATAAGACGGAGCAGACGGCAGACGAGGACGGCGCCAAAGCCAAAGCCGGAGCCGGGGTGAATGATGAGGACGGCGCTGGAGCCGGAGCCGGTGCGGATGCAGAGGATGTGATTGACCGCCTGGAGAATTATGTGCTTGCAAAGGGAATCCGCGGCAGAAAGCGCTGGAGCGAGAAATGGACGTCTGTGACGAAGCGGGATGCCTGCCATCCGGAGGCGGCGCAGGAGGAGATGGCTCTTTTGAACCGGGTGCGGGAGCGGATCGTTCTGGCATTTGAGCCGCTGTGTGGACTTTTTTCCGGGAAAAAACACACGGTTGCGGAGCAGACCTATGGACTGTATGAGTTTATCTCGGCGCTGGATATTGAAGCGCAGCTTAAGGAGAAGCAGTTCCTCTTAGAACAGGCGGAGGAGACGGAGTACAACGGCGTGCGCAGGAACCAGACCAGAGCGCAGGAGTACGGGCAGATTTATAAGATCGTGATGGATCTTTTTGACAAGGTCACGTCGCTGCTCGGGGAGGAGCAGATGTCGATCCGGGAGTACACAGACATCCTGGACGCAGGATTTTCTGCGGCAAAGGTCGGTATGATTCCGCCGGGAAATGACCGTGTGACAGTCGGAGACATTGAGCGCACCAGATTAAATCATATCCGGATTCTGTTCTTTGTGGGAGTCAATGACGGTATCGTGCCGAAAGCCGGCAGCACCGGAAGCATCATCTCACAGTTCGAGCGCGAGAAGATGGCGGAGCATCATCTGATGTTAGCGCCGGGGGCGCGGGAAAAAGTCTTTATCCAGAAGTTTTATCTTTATCTGAACTTAACCAAGCCGTCGGACGGATTGTATGTCACCTACTCAAGGGTCAGCCCGGAGGGAAAGGCGCTGCGCCGGTCTTATCTGATCGGAACGCTCTGCAATATGTTCCCGGAACTAAAGATCCGTGAGCCGGAGGAGGAGACGGAGGCGTCCGCGATTTTAACGCCGGAGAGTGGGATCGATTATCTGCTGGAGGGACTCTGGACAGAACAAAAGTCGCATACTTGGGAGGCACTTGCGAAGTGGTATCTCTCGGATGAGACTTATCATGCGAAGGCGCTGCGCCTGCTTGCGGCATCTTTTTACCGTTACAGCGGAGAGCCGATCGGAAAAGAGGTTGCGCGCGCCTTATACGGCACGGAACTGGAGAACAGTGTCACAAGGCTGGAGCAGTTTGCGGAGTGCGCGTTTGCACATTACATGACCTACGGACTGGGACTGTCACAGCGGGAATTACAGGAGTTTGCCGGTGTGGATATGGGAAATATCTATCATGACGCGCTGTGGCATTTTGCGGAGCGCATCCGCAGGTCTTCGTATACCTGGTATGATCTGCCCGAACAGACGCGCGAGGCGTGGATTGAGGAGAGCATGAATGACGCGATTGCGGGCTGCGCGAATGTGGGCGCATTCGACGAGGCGAAGAACCGCTATCTGCTGTCGCGCATGAAAGACACGATCCGGCGCACGGTGTGGGCGCTCACGATCCAGGTGCAGAAGGGGCGTTTTACGCCGAGTGATTTTGAGGTGTCGTTTTCGCAGGCCGATCATCTGGAGGCAATCCGTTTTCAGCTGACCGAGGAGGAAAAAATGCGTCTGCGGGGCAGGATTGACCGTGTGGATACCTGTGAGACGGACGATAAGGTGTATGTAAAGATCATTGATTACAAATCGGGCAACACCACATTTTCCCTGCTGAATCTGTATCACGGGCTGCAGCTGCAGCTGGTGGTTTATATGAATGCGGCGCTCGAACTGGAGGCAAAAAAGCATCCGGGAAAACAGGCGGTGCCTGCGGGAATGTTTTACTATCACATTGAGGATCCCATGGTTGACGGCAGCGGCACAGAGTCGGAGGAGGAGATCCGGCAGGCCGTGCTGGAGGAATTAAAGCCGAACGGGTTAGTCAACGACGATCCCGAGATATACGGGGCGATGGACACAGAACTTTCCGGAAGCTCCGCAGTCATTCCTGTGGCGCTTAAAGCGGACGGTTCCTTAAAAGCGACGTCCAAGACGGCGAGTACGGAAGAATTTGAGACAATGTCGGACTACGTGAAGGAGACCGTGACGAAGGCGGGCAGAAGAATCCTAGGCGGAGATGTGGCGGCGGCACCGTATGAACTCGACGGGAGAAGCGGCTGCGATTATTGTCCGTATCACATGGTGTGCGGATTTGACGCGCGGATACCGGGCTTTTCTTACCGGAAGTTAGAAAAGCCGGACGGTGCCGAGGCGATTCTTGCGAAAATGAGAGAGACGCGAAGCGAGGAGAAGAGACAGTAGATGGGTGTTTCATGGACCAGAGAACAACAACAGGTAATCGATTTAAGAAAGCGCAACATTCTGGTATCGGCAGCTGCCGGTTCGGGTAAAACGGCGGTTTTAGTCGAGCGCATTATCAAGATGATCACGGAGGGAGAACATCCGGTGGACATCGACCGGCTTTTGGTGGTGACGTTTACGAATGCGGCTGCGGCGGAAATGCGGGAGCGCATCGGGGCGGCGATCGAGAAAGCGCTGGAGGAGCATCCGGATTCGGAGCATCTGCAACGCCAGCTGACGTTAATCCACAATGCGCAGATCACGACTATCGACAGTTTTTGTCTGTATGTGATCCGCAATCATTTCCACGAGATTGACCTGGAGCCGGATTTTAGGATCGGGGACGAGGGAGAGTTAAAGCTGTTAAAAGAGGACGTGCTGCGCGGCGTGCTGGAGAGCAATTACGAACAGATGACACCGGAGTTTGCGGCATTTGCAAAAGGGTATGTGTCGGGGAAGAGTGATGCGAAGGTGGCGGAGATGATCCTCTCGCTCTATGAGTTCTCCATGAGCTACCCGTGGCCGATGGAGTGGCTTACTTCCGGCATCTGTGGCTATGAGATATCGGATGTGCAGGAGATGGCAGAAGCGCCATGGATGCAGCCGCTCGTGCTGCATCTGCGGTCGGTGCTGGCGGATCTGGTAAAAAAGCTTCGCATCGCGCATGTGCTTACGCGGGAGGAAGACGGACCGAATATCTATGAGAAGGTGATCTCGTCGGATCTCGCAAAGTTCGAGGGACTGGCGGCGTGTGAAAATTTTCTGGAACTGTACGAAAAGCTTACCGCCGTCACTTATGACAGGCTGCCGTCGAGCCGCGGCTTTTCGGGAGATGCAGGGAAGCTTTCGCGTGTGAAGGAACTCCGCGACCAGGTGAAGGATACGGTAAAAAAGATCAACAAGCAGTATTTCTTTGCATCGCCGGAAGTCATGTACGAGCAGGTGCGCCGGGCGGAGCCGATGGCGAAGGAGCTGGTGCGTCTTGCCATCGCATTCTCCGAGGCGTTTGCAGCGGAAAAGCGCCGCAAAAATCTGGTGGATTTTCACGATCTGGAACATTTTGCACTGGAGATTCTCGTGGATGCAAAGACAAAGCAGGCGCGCGCTGCAGCGGAGGAGTTCCGCGATATGTACGAGGAGATCATGATCGACGAGTACCAGGACAGCAATCATGTGCAGGAGACGCTTCTTCGGGCGATCTCGAGAGAGGAGCGCGGAGAGTACAACCTGTTCATGGTGGGGGACGTCAAGCAGAGTATCTACCGCTTCCGTCTGGCGAGACCGGAGCTTTTTATGGAAAAATACGATACCTACACGCTGGAGGAAAGCAGTACGCAGCGCATCGATCTGCACAGGAATTTCCGGAGCCGGTCAGAGGTGCTTGATCTGACAAACGATGTGTGTTACCGGATCATGGCGCGCGATCTCGGCAATGTGGCATACGATGAGGATGCGGCGCTCTACGCGGGCGCAGATTATTGTGCGCCGGATGAGGCAGGGATGTTTGCACCGGAGATTCTTGTGGCGGACAGTGCCGAAGAACTCTTAGAGGGCAGCGGGTACGAAGACCGGAAGCTGTATGAGGCGAAGCTTGTGGCAGAGCGCATCCGGAAGCTGATGACAGAGCAGAAGGTGACGGACAAGGCGACGGGGGAACTGCGCACCGTGCGTTACAGCGATATTGTGATTCTGCTCCGCAGCCTAAGCGGGTATGCCGATTCGTTTGCCGCCGTGTTGAACGAGGCGGGAATACCGGCGCATACGGTGTCAGCAACCGGCTATTTCTCGGCGGTGGAGGTGCAGACGGTGCTTGCGATGCTTCGGATTCTTGACAATCCGAGACAGGATATTCCGCTTACGGCAGTGCTTAAGTCTCCGATCGCCGGGCTTACGGACGAGGAGCTGGGACGGCTTAGGGCGCACGACCGCAGCGTGCCTTTCTGTGAGTGTGTGCTCGCACGCTGCAGGGAACTTGCGCAGAGTGAAGAACCTTTGGCGGAAGATTATGAGAAAAAACTGTGGGAGTTCTGGAAGCTGTATGAGAGGCTGCGGGCGCTTGTGCCGGACACTCCGATTCACGAGCTGATCGAGATCGTGTTGAAGGAAAGCGGCTACGGAAATTATGCGGCGGCGATGCCGGCAGGAGCCAGACGCAGGGCGAATCTGCGCATGCTGGTGGAGAAGGCGATCGCCTATGAGAATACGAGCTACAAGGGATTGTTTCATTTTGTGCGCTACATCGATGAACTCCAGAAATACGATGTCGATTTTGGCGAGGCGGACATGGTCGGGGAGAATGAGGACGTCGTGCGCATTATGAGTATCCACAAGAGTAAGGGACTGGAATTCCCGGTGGTCTTTGTGTGCGGTCTGGGAAGAAATTTTAACAAGCAGGATACCAGAAGCCGCATGGTGCTGCACCCGGAACTGGGAATCGGAATTGACTGGATCGACGGCGAGCGCAGGATCAAGACGCCGACCATATTAAAACGCGCCATCGCAAAGCAGATCGAACTGGAGAATCTGGGTGAAGAGCTCCGTGTGCTCTATGTGGCGCTCACACGCGCGAAGGAGAAGCTGATCTTAACGGGGTGCAGAAAGGATGCAGAAAATGATCTGGCGGCATTAAGGGAAGAGGCACAGGAGGAGCTGTTTACGGAAACGGTGCATGTACCGCTTCCTTATCTGCTCAGGGAGAGCGCAGCCGGCTATTTCGACTGGCTGCTTCCGGCAGTGTTCTCCTATCACGGACGCTATCAGGTGCGCGTTGTGCCGGCGGAGGAATTGCTTGATGAAGAGTGCCAGCGCGAGGAGGTGGAGACGGAGAATCTGGAACAGTGTCTGTCACGCATTGCAGCAGCGGATGCGGCAGATGTGGCGGAATTTGACGGAAAGTTCTCATTTACCTATCCATACGAACGCGATCTGGAGCGCAAAAACAAATATTCCGTGTCGGAATTAAAACATCGCGCGATGCGGGAAAAACTCCTGGAGGAGGAGACGGATGTTATCCCGGCGTTTTTAGAGACGGATGGAAAATCCTATGTTCCGCCGTTTGTCCAAAAAAAAATGGAGCAGGAAGAAACCGGCGGACAGAACCAGGGTGCACTGCGCGGAACTGCGGTTCACAGGGTGATGGAGTGCTACCAGTTTTCGACGGTGGCAGGAGTCACGGAACAGATTGAGGCGATGCTTGCCGGAGGACAGATCACGGAGGAGATGAAGCGCCTGGTAAAACCGGCTCTCATCGAGACGTTTCTCACATCGGCGGCGGGAGAGCGGATGAAGCGTGCGGAGACTGCCGGAACGCTGTACCGGGAGAAACCGTTTGTGATGGGATTTACGGGCGAGGAGCTCGCGGCATTCGGATTCGGAGACGGAGAGAAATGTGCGGATGACAAAGAGCTGACGCTGATTCAGGGAATTATTGATGTGTTCTGGATTGAGGAGGACGGCATTGTGGTGCTGGACTATAAGACGGACCGTGTGAAAACCGGCAAGGAACTGGCGGACCGTTATGCTTCGCAGTTAAAGCTCTACGGCGAGGCGCTGGAGCGGATCTACAACCACGGAAGTGAGAGGACGCTTCGCGTGAAGGAGCGGCTTCTCTACTCATTCCGGCTGGGCGCAGTGATACCGGTGTAAGTGTAAACGGGACACGGAAAAGGACGATTGATTTCAGAGATAAGAACATCAGAAAGGAAGAAAATGAGATGGGACAGATCATACTGGCATCCGCCTCACCGCGGAGAAAGGAACTGTTAGAGCAGATCGGGATTTCGTTTGAAATCTGCCCGGCAAAAGGCGAGGAGCGGATCACGAAGAGCGTACCGCACGAAGTCGTGGAGGAACTGGCGTCACAGAAGGCCGTCGAGGTGGCATCCATGGTAAGAACCTACGAGGAGACGCATCAGGAACTGGTGACACCTTCGGATCTCATGGTGATTGGCGCCGACACGATTGTCTCCTGCGGGGGACAGATATTAGGGAAGCCCAAAGACGAGCATGATGCCAGCCGTATGCTTAAGCTTCTCTCCGGCGGAACACACCAGGTATACACCGGAGTGTCGATTGTGCTTTTGGATGCGTCCGGAAAGGCTGGTCAGGTGACGTTTCATGAGAAAACCGATGTCACGATGCGCGCGATGAGCGAGGAGGAGATCCGGCGCTATGTTGCCACCGGCGAGCCGATAGACAAGGCGGGCGCATATGGAATTCAGGGGAAATGTGCGATTTTTGTTGACAAAATTGATGGCGACTATAATAATGTTGTAGGGCTTCCGGTAGCAGCCATTTACCGGGAATTAAAGAAGCTTGGAATTGATATCTATTTATGGTAGAATAAAACGTTGGCGGAGGAAAAGATATGTACGATGAAATGTGCCTGGATACATTTTTGGCGCAGCAGGAGAAGTTGTTTCGGGAACCTGTGGCAGAAAGCAGGGAAGAGGCAGAGGAATTTCTTTCGGACTGTTTTGCAACGGTCTGTAAGAATCTGAAAGAAGTGCGGGCGTACTTTAAGGAAGAGGGCGCGGATATTGCCGGAATGAGCAGCGAGGAGCTGGCGGAGCAGGCAGAAGTGTTCGCACTGCCGGACGGAAGATACCTGATCGTGGAAGCTTAAGCCGTCTGCTTTGAAGAACGCAGGCAGATACATAACAGAATGGTAGAATATATAGAAAGAATGAGGGAATGCAATGAAGAATTATGATGTGATTATTATAGGAGCCGGTCCTTCCGGAATTTTTTGTGCGTATGAGCTGATTCATGCGAAAAAGGATCTGAAAGTGTTAATGATTGAGAAGGGAAGACGGATTGAGAACCGTGAATGTCCGAAGCGTAAGACCAAGGTATGCGTGGGATGCAAGCCGTGTTCCATCACGACCGGATTCGCCGGTGCGGGAGCTTTCTCCGATGGCAAGCTGTCCTTATCTCCGGATGTCGGCGGCAACCTGCCGGAGATTTTAGGCTATGACAAGACGGTGGAACTCTTAAAGGAATCAGATGACATCTATCTGAAATTCGGTGCGGATTCCAAGGTGTACGGTGTGGATAAAGAGAAGGAAATCCGCGAGATCCGTAGAAAAGCGATCATGGCGAACTTAAAGCTGATCGAATGCCCGATCCGCCATCTCGGCACGGAGGAAGGCTACAAGATCTACTCCAGACTGCAGGAGCACCTGTTAGAGGAAGGTGTGGAGATGGAGTTTGGTACTATGGTCAAGGACATCATCATCGAGGACAACCAGGTCAAGGGTATCATTACCGACAAGGATGAGACATACACGGCGACAGAGGTCATCTCCGCCGTGGGACGTGAGGGTGCAGACTGGTTCTCCCATATCTGCAATCAGCATGATATTGAGACGAAGGTCGGCACCGTGGACATCGGTGTGCGCGTCGAGGTGCGCGATGAGGTGATGGAGTTCTTGAATGAGAACCTCTACGAGGCGAAGTTAGTGTACCATACGCCGACGTTCGATGATAAGGTGCGTACCTTCTGTACCAACCCGTCCGGCGAGGTTGCAACCGAATACTACGACAACGGACTGGCGGTAGTCAACGGCCACGCCTACAAGTCCAAGGATTTAAAGACCAACAATACCAACTTTGCCATTCTGGTGTCGAAGAACTTCACAAAGCCTTTTAAGACGCCGATCGAATACGGCAAGCAGATCGCACAGCTCTCAAATATGCTCTGCGACGGCAGGATTCTGGTGCAGACATTCGGAGACTTTAAGCGTGGCAGAAGAACGACGGAGGAGCGTCTGTGCCGCAATAACCTCATCCCGACCTTAAAGGATGCGGTACCGGGAGATCTCTCCTTAGTATTCCCGCACCGGATCATGGTGGATATCGAGGAGATGCTGATGGCTCTCGACAAGGTAACGCCGGGTATTGCAAGTGATGAGACACTGCTCTACGGTGTGGAGGTCAAGTTCTACTCCAATAAGGTAGTGGTAAACTCTGACTTCGAGACGAGTGTCAAGGGACTCCGTGCGATCGGAGACGGCGCGTCCGTGACGAGAGGACTGCAGCAGGCATCCGCGAACGGAATTTCTGTGGCGAGAAGTATCTTGAAAAATATCATGTAGATGTTGAGATAAAGGGTGTTTCACGATGAGAAAAAGATGGGCGATGGGAATGACAGCGTGCGTATGCGCGCTGTCAATGGCTCTTACGGGATGCCAGATTGGCAATAAAGATATTGTGGTCTCGGGAACGCTAAGCAGCAGGCAGGTGTTTACACTGGACAAGTCTGCATGCAGCTTAAAGGAGGCAAAGGTATATCTGGCAAATTATCAGAATATCTATGGAACAGCATATACGATTGACCTCTGGCAGCATGACTTTGGAGACGCATCCCTGCTTGACTATGTGAAGGACATCACGCTGGAGGAACTTACCCGTGTATACACGATGGATCTGCTGGCACAGTCGCAGGAAGTGACGCTCTCGGAGGATGAGACTGCGAAGGTGGCGGAAGCGGCAAAGGAATATTATGCATCCCTCTCGGAGGATGAGACCGCCTATATGGACGTCGCTGAGGCGGATATTGCAGAGTATTATACGCACTATGCGCTGGCGCAGAAGCTGTATCATTCGCTGACGAACGGTGTCAACGAGGAGGTCAGCGACGATGAGGCGCGCGTGATGGAAATCATGCAGATTTATGTCACGGACGAAGACCGGGCGCACGAGGTGGAGCAGAAGCTGGCGCAGGGGGATGATTTTGCCTCCGTCGCCAACAATTATAACGAATTGTCGGCGATTCAGGTGACGGTATCGAGGGATGATCTGCCCGACGAGGTGGAGGAGGTGGCGTTTCAGCTGGACGACAATGCTGTCTCCGGAATGATCGCTGCCGGAAATGGATACTATTTTATCAAGTGCCTGAATAAATATAATGAAGAGCTGACGGAAGCGAATAAGTCCAACATTGTGGAAAAACGTGAAAAAGAAGCATTTGACGATGTCTACAATGAATTTGTCGCATCGTTATCCTCGAGGCTGAACACGGATCTGTGGGATGGAATTGAGCTTACCACGGATGGCAGTATTCAGACGAACAGCTTTTTTGCGGTATTTGAGAAGTATTGCGGTGAGATCTGAGATACAGTATGAAATGAGGTAGATTCTATGACGAAAGATATGACAAGTGGTTCACCGATGAAGCTCATTTTAGGATTTTCGGTGCCTCTGTTGTTTGGATTTTTGTTTCAGCAGTTTTACAATCTGGTGGATACCCTGATTGTTGGAAGATTTCTGGGCGTGGATGCACTTGCGGCAGTGGGATCGACCGGTTCGCTGAACTTTCTGATTATTGGATTCTGCATGGGAGTGTGCAACGGTTTTGCCATTCCTCTGGCGCACCGGTTTGGAGCCGGCGATTATAAGGCAATGCGTGCGTTTATGATGAATGCCGTCTATCTGGCGGTGATCTTTGCGGCGGTCATGACAGTGTTTACGGTGGCATTCTGCCGGCCGATCTTACAGCTGATGCAGACGCCGGAGAATATTATTGACGATGCCTACACCTACATTGTCATTATTTTTGCGGGAATTCCGGCAACCTATCTGTACAATCTGGTGTCCGGTGTGATAAGGTCGATGGGTGACAGCAAGACGCCTCTGATTTTTCTGGCGCTGGCTGCATTTGTGAATATCGGACTGGATCTGCTTTTAATTATTGTATTTCCGATGGGAGTTGCCGGAGCGGCGCTTGCAACCGTGATCTCGCAGGCATTTTCCGGTATTGCGTGCGTCATCTACAGCAAGAGAAGGTTTGAGATCCTGCACACCGATGAGGAAGAGCGGAAAGTGAATAAGGGCTACATGAAAACACTCTGCGGCATGGGTGTGCCGATGGGATTACAGTATTCGATCACTGCAATCGGCAGCGTAATCCTACAGAGCGCAGTCAACACGCTCGGATCGAATGCCGTGGCATCCATGACGGCGGGAAGCAAGATCGGTATGTTCTTCTGCTGCCCGTATGATGCGCTCGGTTCCACAATGGCAACCTACGGCGGACAGAACGTGGGAGCGAAGAAGTTAGACCGCTTGAGCGGCGGATTAAAAGCGGCGGGAATTCTGGGAATCGGATATTCGATCCTGGCGTTCGTGGTGCTGTGGCTTTGCGGCAATCAGCTTGCCATGTTTTTCGTGGAGAGTGCACAGGCGGAGGTCATTGCAAATGTAAGGCTGTTTCTGGTATGCAACAGTGCCTTCTACATTCCGTTGGCTTTTGTGAATATTGTGCGGTTTTTGATTCAGGGTATGGGATACAGCAAGTTTGCAATTCTGGCAGGCGTCTTTGAGATGGCGGCGCGTACCCTGGTCGGATTTGTGTTTGTTCCGATGTTCGGCTATCCGGCAGCGTGCTTTGCAAGCCCGGTCGCATGGATTTTTGCTGACTGTTTCCTGTTCCCGGCATATTTCCATGTGTTGAAGAAGACGAAGAAAATGTTGAGCGAGCCTGTCCGCACGAGCGTGGCATAGCAAGCAGGCATGGTACCGGCTGAGTGTGGCATGGCATCGGCTGATGCATAGCAGTTATAAGAAGAATGGAGTATTTATGGCAGAGATTTTAAAGGCAATTATATTTGGTATCGTGGAGGGAATTACGGAGTGGCTGCCGATCAGCAGCACCGGACATATGATTCTCTTAAACGAGTTTCTGACACTGGATGTGAGCGCAGAGTTTTGGGATATGTTTCTGGTAGTGATCCAGCTGGGAGCGATTTTGGCGGTTGTGGTGCTGTTCTGGAATCTGATCTGGCCGTTTGCGCGCAGTTCCTCGGAAGCAGTCGTTGCTGCGGGTCAGAATGAGAAGAGCGGTTCTCTTGCAAAGAGAGAATACTGGGTGTTAGGTCCCGTCACGGTGCGCATGCCGGTCATTATCAACTGGTGCAAGATCGTGGTGTCCTGCCTGCCGGCAATCGTATTTGTTGTGCTGGGGCTGGATGAGACCTGCGACAGACTGTTTTACAATCCGGTGTGTGTGGCGGTGGCACTGATTGTGTTCGGTGTTGCCTTTATTCTGGTGGAGAATCACAATGCAGCAAAGCAGGCACCCGTGGAGCAGATGCGGGACATTACGTTTCAGATGGCGATTCTGATCGGTTTGTTCCAGCTGCTCGCGGCTGCGTTCCCGGGAACGTCGCGCTCCGGTGCAACGATTATCGGTGCGCTCTTAATCGGTGTGTCAAGGAAGGCTGCGAGTGAGTTTACGTTCATTCTGGCGATTCCGGTGATGCTCGGTGCAAGCCTGCTAAAATTGATGGATTTCGGACTTCATCTGACCGGGACGGAGTGGGCAGTTCTGCTTTCCGGCATGGTCAGCGCGTTTCTGGTGTCGGTTGTCATCATCAAGTTCCTGCTCGGATATATCAGAAAGCATGACTTTAAAGTGTTTGGCTGGTACCGCATTGGGCTCGGCGTGGTGGTACTTTTGTACTTTTTTCTGCTGAAATAGAGGTGACGGATGAGTATTTTAAATGTAGAACATTTGACGCATGGATTCGGTGACCGTGTGATACTGGACGATGTGTCCTTCCGCCTGTTAAAGGGGGAGCATATCGGTCTTGTCGGAGCGAACGGCGAGGGAAAGTCGACGTTTCTAAATATCGTTACGGGAAAGCTGATGCCGGACGAGGGAAAAGTGGAGTGGGCGAAAAATGTGCGGGTCGGTTACCTCGACCAGCACTCGACACTCACCGCGGGAATGACGATTGAGAGTGTCTTAAAGTCGGCATTTTCGTGGCTGTTTGCGTTGGAAGAGAAGATGAATCAGATCTGTGATGCGCTCGGCGAGGCAGACGAGTCGCAGATGGATGCCATGATGGAAGAACTCGGCGTGATACAGGACACCCTGACGATGCATGATTTTTACACGATCGACGCAAAGGTGGAGGAGGTTGCCAGAGCGCTCGGACTCTTAGAACTCGGGCTGCACCATGATGTGACCGATCTAAGCGGCGGGCAGCGCATGAAGGTGCTGCTGGCAAAGCTTCTTCTGGAGAAGCCGGACATTCTTCTGCTGGACGAGCCGACGAACTATCTGGACGCGGAGCATATCGCGTGGCTGACACGCTATCTGCAGGAGTACGAGAATGCGTTTATCCTGATCTCGCACGACATTCCGTTTTTGAACGATGTTGTCAATATCATCTACCACATGGAGAACCAGCACCTCGACCGCTATGTCGGCAACTACGACAAGTTTGAGGAAGTCTACGCGGTAAAAAAGGCACAGCTTGAGGCGGCATACCGCAAACAGCAGCAGGAGATCAGTGAATTAAAAGATTTCGTGGCGCGCAATAAGGCGCGCGTATCCACCCGCAACATGGCGATGTCGCGGCAGAAAAAGCTGGACAAGATGGACGTCATCGAGCTTGCGGCGGAGCGCCCGAAGCCGGAGTTTTCCTTCCCGGTGGGACGCACGCCCGGCAGATATATTTTTGAGACGAAGGATCTGGTAATCGGCTATGAGGAGCCGCTCTCGAAGCCGCTTTCGATCGCACTGGAACGCGGACATAAGGTGGCGCTGATCGGTGCAAACGGAATCGGCAAGACAACACTTTTAAAGAGTCTACTAGGTCTGATTCCCGCGCTTGGCGGCGGTGTCGAGCAGGGCGAGAACCTCATGATCGGCTACTTTGAGCAGGAGATCAAGGGGGAGAACAAGCGCACCTGCATTGAGGAGATCTGGGAGGAGTTCCCGGCATTTTCCCAGTATGAGGTGCGTGCGGCGCTTGCAAGATGCGGTCTGACCACAAAGCATATCGAGAGCCAGGTGAGAGTCTTAAGCGGCGGCGAGCAGGCGAAGATGCGGTTGTGTAAACTGATGAACCGAGAGACCAACGTTCTGCTTTTAGACGAGCCGACCAACCATCTGGATGTGGACGCGAAGGAAGAATTAAAGCGTGCGCTGAAGGAGTACCGCGGAACGGTTCTGTTAATCTGCCATGAGCCGGAGTTTTACCAGGATATCGTGGGAGAGGTCTGGGACTGCTCGAAGTGGACGACGAAGATTCTCTGATAAGAGGCCGGCAGAATGACATGAGGGGGAACGAAATGAAGCCCGATTATTATGATGAGTTTCAATGCATCGCGGATGCGTGCAGTCTGACATGCTGTCAGGAATGGAAGATTGCGGTGGACCGTAAGACGGCTGCCGCATGGAAAAAAACAGAAACGCCGGAAGGGGTCCGTCCGAAAAGACGGACCTTATCTGATTATACAAAAAAATGCGGGGATGGACGAATCATTACGCTCAATGAAAAAATGCGCTGTCCGTTTCTGGATGAGAGAAAGCTCTGCCGGCTGGTTTTAACCTATGGGGATGCGGTTTTGTCGGAGACCTGTACGCTGTTTCCGCGCGAGAAACATGAGGTGGCGGCGGGGATCACGGAATATTCTCTGATGCCCTGCTGTCCGGCGGTCGTGGATCTGCTTTGGGGGCGGGAGTGCATCCGGTTTTCGGATGAGGCAGACAGTGCCTCCTACGGCGCATATGAAGCGGTGTATGGGGTGAGAAAACGTTTCCTCACAATCATGTCAGACCGTGCGTACCGGCCGGCACAGAGTCTTTGCATGCTGTTTTACATGGCGCTTGATCTGTGCGACGCGGGAACTTCATGGAAGGCGGAAGTCCCCAAATACGGGGATGCGCCTTTTAGAAAAGAACTTGCCGATGCGGTGGAGCATGCCGGGGCGGATTGCCGGGCGGCATTTGTGGAGCGCAATGAGCTGTTTCTGGATCTGGCGGAAAACTACCGGAAGGAAGGGCTGTACCGTGCTTTTTTAACACCGGCGGCAGAGGAAGCGGAACAGATCGCGGAAGATTACGGGAAGATCCGTAAGGAAGATCTCGATGCATTTGCGCAGGCATTTTCTCCATATGAGGCACTGATGCGGTGCTATCTGCAGTCAGAGATTTTTTCGGAGTGTCTGGGGGAGCCGGACGACGTCGAGTATGTGACGGTAAAGCTGCAGTGGATTGCATTAGAGTATGCAGCCATCCGGCATGCCGCTTTTCTGTGCTGGCACAGGGAAGGCGCACTTTCCTATGAGACCATGCGCAGCTGTATGGTAATTCTGTCGCGCATGCTGGGATATGAAGACGAGGATATCTGGGAATACCTGGAGAACAGTTTTGAACGGCTGATCTGGGACTGGGGATATTTTGCCCTTGTTGTCTCGTAAAATGAGATGCCCTGCGTGTTTGCTTATGTGTGATAAAGAAGCAATAGAAGTGTAAAAAATTTTGCCGTTCCTATCCGATACTTGCCTTTGGTATCGGATAGGGCGGGCGGTCATTCGGGCAAGTCCACCTTGCCAACGAAAGAATAGTAAATCTCAATGTCCTGTCTGCGTGTGCCGTTTGCGTCATAGCTGCACTCATGCACAACGATTTTCTCTACAAACTCACGCAAGAGGGTATGGGTCAGTTCTTCAAAGTTCATGTGCTTGCGGACAATGTTCATAAACTTTTCTGCGTTTACGGTAGCTTCCTGTGCTTTGGAAAGCTCCGCCTGTATTCTGGCAACACGCTCTTTCAATTCCTGCTGTTCGGCTTCATAGTCTGCCGAAAGCTCCGTGAAACGCTCGTCAGAAATGCGACCGCTTACGCTGTCCTCATACAGCCGCTTGAAAATAGCGGAAAGTTCACCGATACGCTTTTCGGCAGCTTCCAGTTCCTTTTTCTTGGCGGCGTTCCGGCGTTTGCCGCCGTCCTCGTTCTGCTCGATCAGCAGCTTCATAAACCGGGCTTCATGCTTTGCCGCATAGCTCGTCACTTTCCGTAGATTGGAGAGAACGCCCGCAGTCAAAAGGTCGGTGCGGATAAAATGTGCGGTGCAGTCATGGGTGCGCTTTTTGTAGTTCCCGCAGATATAGCAGTCCTGTTTCCGCTTATCGGTCTGGTAACGCTGCTGATACATGACGCTGCCGCAGTCCGCGCAAAAGAGCATACCAGAGAACAAGCCCACTTCATCATAGCGGTTCGGACGCTTGCGCTGTTTGCGTAATTCCTGCACACGCTCCCATGTCTGGGTGTCGATGATAGGCTCATGGTGGTTCTCGAAAATTGCCTGTTTCTCAATGGGATTTTCTATGCTGTGCTTGGTCTTGTAGGACGGTTTCTCCGTCTTGAAGTTCACCAAACAGCCCATGTACTCCCGGTTTTCAAGGATATGCACCACGGTATTTGTCGCCCATTTGCACTCATAGCCGGGGTGATAGCGGCGTGTGCTGCCCGTCCTGCGGTATTCCAGCGTTCCCGGCGTTGGGATTTCCTGCTCGGTCAGCATACGGGCTATCTTGGTCGGACCGTTCCCGGCAAGGCACAGACGGTATATCTGCTTGACCACGGGTGCGGCTTCCTCGTCAATGATGAAGTTTTCGTCCTCGTCCATGAGGTAGCCGTACACGGGTTTGCTCGTAACAGGCTTGCCGCTCATGCCTTTTGACCGTTTTACAGCTTTGATTTTCTTACTCGTATCTCTCACCAGCCATTCGTTGAAAATGTTCCGCAGAGGGGCAAAATCATTGTCGCCCTGTGCGCTGTCTACTCCATCGTTGATGGCGATAAAGCGGACTCCTTTTTGTGGGAAAATCATCTCGGTATACATTCCCACCTGCAGGTAGTTTCGCCCTAACCGTGACATATCCTTTACGATAACGGTAGCCACTTTCCCGGCTTCAATGTCCGCAAGCATGGATTGAAAGCCCGGTCTTTGGAAGTTCGCACCAGAATAGCCATCGTCCGTGTACCAGCGCAGATTGGAAAAGCCGTTCTGCTTTGCGTAGGTTTCAAGGATACGCTTCTGAGACGAGATTTGTCAAGGGTATTTTTCCCATATTGTAAAGATAAATAAATTTGCTGATGATTCTGTGAAAAACTAAACAAGCCGACTGTATTATACCAGTCGGCTTGCAGGTTACTCAATATTAAAATATCGGCAGCTTACATAATAGCAAACATTTATACGCTCCAACCAAGGCTTTCCTGCTGAATGGTATACAGCCTTTTGTAAAGCCCATTTTGCTCCATCAATTCACTGTGCGTTCCTTGTTCTACGACTTTACCATCGTCCAGCACGATGATTTTGTCGGCCTTTGCAATGGTACGGAGTCTGTGTGCAATAACAAGAACGGTTTTTCCCTGTATTAAGCGGCCGATTGCCTGCTGGATACTGGATTCGCTTTCCGGATCAAGGCTGGCTGTTGCCTCATCCAAAAGAACAATCGGCGCATCCTTTAGCAAAGCTCGTGCAATGGACAGGCGCTGCCGTTCCCCGCCGGATAGGGTACTCCCGTTTTCTCCCAGAACAGTCTGATAACCATCTGGCATTTTTTCAATAAACTCATCACAGCGCGCAGCTTTTGCCGCTGCAAGCACCTGTTCTTCAGTTGCATTCATATTTCCTATTTTTATGTTGTTGTAAACGGTGTCGTTGAAAAGTACCACATCCTGAAATACAAAGGACATGTATTCCATCAGATGTTCCGGATCAAGCTCTTTCACGTCAATGCCGCCGATTTCCACCTGTCCTTTATTAACATCCCAGAAACGTGCAATCAGACGGGAAAGCGTACTCTTGCCGCTTCCGCTGGGGCCAACCAGAGCTGTGATTGCGCCTGCTGGGATTGTAGCATTCACATTTTTTATGGTTTCCTCGCCCTGCGGGTTATAGCGGAAGCTGATATTTTTTAGTTGGATATCATATTCCTTTACCGGTTTTTCAGTATCGCCTTCCATCGGCTGAATATTCATCAGGCTTCTCATCCTGCGAATGGCAATCTGATGATAGAACAGTTCTGGAAGCAGGGTGAGCTCCGTGATAATCGGCCCATAAATTCGGGTGACGATCAACAGACAAAGCAGCATTGGGACAAGTTCGATTTTACCGCTCAGGAGTAGGGATGTTCCCGCAAACACAGTAAGCCCGATGCCGGATTGGACGAGCATCTGCGCGCCTGTCACAAAAACGCCGGAACCAAATTCAAATTTAATCGCAAGGTTTTTCATGGTACGCAGCGCTTTTTCCAGCGCCTTAAACTGCTGGCTGTCCAGATTGCAGGCTTTAATCACTTTAATTCCTTCTATGTATTCCTGAACCTGTTCGGAGGCTTCCAGTTTCGCCTGCGCATGCTTTTTCCCAAGCCGCTCCTGAATCCGTCTGCTCGCAAAAATAATGAGGAAAGCAACCGGCACGGAAATAAAAATAGCGAGCGCCATACGCCAGTCGTAGAAGGCAAACATGATGCAGACAACCGTAATCGTAATCACATTGGAGATAATCTGCGGATACACATGACTCAGTACATGTTCGGAAGTAGCTACATCGCCCATGAGATTTGTCGTAAGCTCCGAAAGGTTTTTGGAATTAAACACGCTCATAGGCAGCTTGCGGATGTGTTCGGCCAAAGCGATCCTTGTATTTTCGCTTTCCATGTAAGAGGCTACATAGGTCTTTTTATAGTCGTTTTTGTTGCAGAGGAATACGATTACTGCGCCGATGATGCCGAGTCCGAAATAAATCCACATATTTGTCCATGAGATGCTTCCGCCGGTAAACGGTTTTAGAAGCTCCATAACAACCTGAAGCATCACCATAGCCGGAATAAACATGGAAAAATTCGTCAGAGTGCAGGCAGCAATCGCTTTCTTTAAATCTCGGTAGCCTTTGTCCGTCAGCATCAGCGCATCCTGAAAGGTTGATTTTTTCTTATTCATTAACCGGCACCTCCTTTTCCATGGTCCAACTGGCTGTTTCGTTGTAGGTCTTCCACATGGACGCATACCGTCCGCCTTTTTGCAGGAGGGCATCATGGCTGCCTTCCTCTGCTACACGCCCGTTATCCATCACAATGATATGATCGGCGTTACGAACTGTGGAAAGTCGATGCGCGATGATAATCACCGTTTTCCCGTGCATCAGTTTTTCAAACGCCTTTTGAATCAAATGCTCGTTTTCAGGATCAGCGAAGGCGGTTGCCTCGTCCAGCACTACCACAGGGGCATCCTTCACAATGGCACGGGCGATAGCAATCCGCTGCTGCTCGCCGCCGCTTAAATGAATACCCTGTTCTCCGATAATCGTATCATAACCATTCGGCAGCGCCATGATAAAGTCATGGCATTGGGCGGCTTTCGCTGCAGCCTGAATCTGTTCATCGCTGGCGTTCTGATTCCCAAGCCGGATATTATCACGGATACTCTGTTTAAACAGATAGACGTCCTGAAACACGAAGCTGACCTGTTCCATCAGATAGCGGCTTTCCATTTGCCGGATATCCACCGCTCCAATGGAAACAATACCCTGATCCACGTCGAAAAACCGTGGGATGAGATGGGCAATCGTACTTTTTCCACCACCGGAAGGTCCTACAATCGCAGTTACCTCGCCTTGCCGCGCATGGAAACTCACATTGGAAATCGCCTGTTTTTCTTTGTCTTTCTCATAGGAGAAGGACACATTCTCAAATTTGACATCATATTTGCCCGTTGTTTTAGGAATCGACGGCTGTTTCAATTCCGGCTCAGCCAGAATCTGATCCATTGCCTCTACACCATTAGCAATTCGCATGGCGTCGGAGTTGACATACATGATTTTGGAAAGAATGCCTGCAATGGACGGTACGAATACCAGGTAAAAAATAAAACGTGAAACAAAATCCTGAAAATTCCCGGTATTCATGCCGATCAGAATCCCTACTGGCAAAAGGAAAAGGTAAATATGGTTGATAATCGTCATAAAAGAAGACATCATGTTTTCCCAGCTCAGCGTGTAGGGAATCACTATGGAAGTATATTCCTTGATGGTTTCGTGCAGCCGGTGAAAGGAATAAACGGTCTGCTTGAATACTTTGACGACTGAAATTCCACGGATGTATTCTACAGCGGCGTTGTTCATGTTTTCTAATGAGTGCTGGTACTCATCCATCATTTTTTGGGCACCTTCCCGGCCATAAGCGATACTCTGAATGATAAAAGCTATAATCACTCCAACAATAGAGGCTAGACCGAGCCGCCAGTCCACGCTCAACAGAATCACGGCCATCACAACAGGAGAAACAAATGCGGCTACAATATCCGGAAGCTGGTGAGCGATAAATTTCTCAACATTTTCAATGTTCTCATCCGTAATTTTCCGCAGTTTGCCGCTTCCGACCATCACATGAAATCCAAGAGGCACCTTTGCCAAATGAGAAAGAAAATTCACCTTTAACTCATACAGCGTGCCGAAGGCCGCCAGATGGGAACACATAAGAGCGGCAAAATACAGGACGATATTCGCCGCAACGCCGCCAAGCGCCATCCAGCCGTAGGAAAACAGGCTGGTTTGCCCCAATGCGCTAAGGTCCGGATATACGGCTAAAATCTGCCGGATAATAAAATAAATGGCAATATAGGGGATAAAGCTGGCTATCGCCGCCAGCGAGGACAAAATCATGGAGGCAATCACCAAAAGCTTTTTGGTCATTGCCAGCTGCATCATCCTTGCCATCCCCGTTTTGGGCTTCTGCTTGCTCATAATACCTCCTCGCTTTCTTACTGTAATAAAAACTCTTTTTTCACCCTTGCTTTTCCTCTGTTGTCAAGGGGATAAAATGCTTTGACTGTTCCATGGTCAATATGCAGCACGCAAGTACAGCAGGCCATAATGAATTCCAGATCATGGGTAATTACAAGGGACAATTCCGCCTGCCGGGAAACCTCCCGAATCAAGGCACAGGCGCAGCGCATGCTTTCATAATCCAGCCCGCTGGTAGGTTCATCGTAGATCAGGATTTTCTTCCCTGCACACAAAGCACTTGCAATGGCGACCCGCTGCTTCTGCCCGCCGGACAACGCCAGAGGATGGCATTCCGCAAGTTCGGCAATCCCCATCTGTTGCAGGACGTTTTCTGCCTGTTCCGATTGTCCTTCTGGAATATTCAGAGTCACTTCATCCCGCACACTTTCGGTAAACAGCTGGTGGTTTACATCCTGCATGACCATATAGCTTTCTTTCAGACGCTTTTTTGCATTCCATTCTGTCCTGTTATAAAAAACCTTGCCAGTATGTTTCCGGATTCCACAAAGGCACCCGGCAAACGTTGATTTTCCAGCGCCATTGTGACCGATCACCGCAACAATCTCTCCAGCAGGGATTTGCAGGGATTCGATATGCAGTACGCTGTGACCGGATACTTTACACTCCAGATTTTGAAACGCAAATTCATGCTCTGAATGTTTCAAATCTTCTATTTCAGTTTTCAGTTGATTTAAATCCAGTGCCCGCAGCCCCATCGCCGAAATCTGTGCTGGTCTGAATGTAAGGAACTCTTCTCTGCTATATACGGAGCGAACTTCTCCCTGATCGAGCCAGACAAAGCGATCGGCAATATCCAGAAGGTAATACAGGCGGTGTTCGGAAATTACCAGTGTTTTTCCTTCCGCTTTCAGCTTCAGCAAAACATCCTTTAGTTGCAGAATAGAAGCAGGGTCCAAATTGGAAGACGGCTCATCCAAAACAAAAATATCCGGATGAACTGCATAAATGCTGGCGCATGCAATCCGTTGTTTCTCACCGCCGGAAAGCTCAAAAATACTTCTGTTCAACAAACCATTCAGAGAAAACCGGTTTGCCGCCTCCGCAATTCGTCTCAGAACATCTTCCTTGGGCAGTCCCTGATTTTCACATCCGAACGCCAGTTCCGATGTCGTATCCACGTTAAAAAACTGGCTGCGGGGATTTTGAAATACAGAACCGACATGCTGTGAAATTTTAGAAAGCTGCTGATTTTTGATTTCTACTCCATCAACGGAGACGTGACCCGACAATTTCCCTTCGTAGTAATGTGGAATAAGGCCGTTAATCAAACGGGTAATCGTTGTCTTTCCGCAACCGCTTCGCCCGCAAAGGACAACACATTCTCCGTTTTGTATGGTTAAATCAACATTGTGGACGCTGTATACGCTTTCGGGGGCGTTTTCATACTGGAAGGTAACTTGTTTTAATTCAATCATACCATTCCTCCTGTGACAGCGATTACAATGGAAAACAGGATCAACAGGTAATCCTGTAGCCGCAACCTTACATCTTCAATACTGGTACGTTTGGTATCAGCGTCTAACCCGCGGGAGAGGGAAGCCGCCGCCAGCTCGTCAGCAATCGTAGCGGTTGACATCAGCAGCGGCACCATCGTATATTCCAGTGTCATCATTGGCTTTGTCAGCACAGAACGCACAGAAATGCCAATCCCCCGGAAACGCATGGCATCCCGGATACTGTGCCACTCCTCGGAAATTGTTGGGATGAAACGAAACATAACCGATAATGGTATAATCAGTTTGCTGGGAAGATGCATCCGCTCAAAGGAAAGCATAAACTCGCTGACAGAAGTGGTTTTCATCAGTAGAATACCGGCCATAAAAATCGGAAGCATGAGCCGCCCAAACCTGACAAGGGTAAAAAACAGCGCTGCAAAGCCACCACTGACCTTTAACGATAGTGTCCAGTCCAACAGGAGCATAATAAGGAATACGGCAGTAAATTTTGCTGAGGTTTGTATCCGTCTGTTTAGCGCCAAAAGCAACGCCATCAGCGCAAAGGTGGTTGCTTCCAGCCAAAAGGGTGGGAACATCAGTGATGATATTCCCACCCCGAAGAGCAACGCAAATTTTGTGCGGGCGTCAATTCGAAGAATGGGCTGCTGCGCAACTTCGGTCAGCTGCATTAGACTACCCCCGCTTTTTGGAAATGCTTTTTCAAAAGCTTGGAACCGATCAGTCCGCCAATCAAGCCACCCAACATGGCAATTCCAATCAGAACCAGAATGATCCAGCTCGGTGTGAACTTATCCAGCGTTGCGGCATAGTCAGCCCCATAATAAGCTTCGCAGGACTGAAGAAAAGCCGGTTTGGCGTAAGCCAGCATCCAGAAAGGTGCCATGCTGGAGCAGGCAAAAACAACATAGCTGAGTATGTAGGATTTTTTGGACTTATGATTTCCTGCACGGGCAATTAACTCTGCCACAATTCCAAGGGTGAGGCACCAAATCAGAGATACCCATACGCCGCCTGTGGAGGTGAGAAGACCTACAGCGACCGAAAGAATTAAAATTGCTCCGGTTTTGGGCACTTTTGTAACATACATCATGTAAATGCATCCTAAAATGACCGAGTTTACAAACGGAGCAATAAGATAAAGAATGGGGACAAACCCCATAACAGTCACCACCGCAAACAGCACCACCACATAAAGGGCGGCAAAGGCTCCTGCAACGATTAGGTCTTTGGTTTTCAGCTTGTTAGTTTTGGTACTCAAACTTGTTTCCTCCTCAATTTGTTTTAACGTAGTTAGAGTTATCTAACTAATTGTGAAAATAAATTCCGCTATAAGGCGGTGTGGTTAGCTATTGCTAACTACAAAGCATGATACTACATCTCTTTGAAAAAGTCAATACTTTTAATGCCAGCTTACAATACTGAACAGGAACGGGATTCACCGTTCCTGTTCGTAGTGTTTGGGTTTCCTTTGCCGTTGCGTCTTTGTCTGTTGTTTCTGTCGCAGGCGCTCCCGGACGGAGTGTGCTTCCGCTTCCTCATGGAGCAGATTTGCAACATCTCGCTTGCTGTCAAACATCATCAGCGAATCGTATTTCTCGCCGTAGGCGTCCTGCACACGAGTAACCGCAGAGCGTTCTTTTTCCCCACGGATGGAAAGCCGTGCCTCCATCAGCTCACCGGCGTCAAATTCTGAAGCCTGTTCCTTCAATCCGCTGTATTCCTTCAGTGCGGCATCCAGTTCAGCAGAATACTTTGCCTCCTGCGCTTCCAGTTTTTTCAGTGCACTTTCCATTGCGGCAATATCCTTCTTTACAGAAGAAATACCGGTATCATCGGCGCAGTCCAGAGAACGGAGCAGCATTTCTTTCTCGGTTTTCAGTTCCTCCAATTCTTCAGTCAGCTCTGCGATACGGCGGGAAAGGTCATGCAGCTTGGGTATCTGATAAAACGGCGTTTCTTTTTTCTCCGCAAGCAGATTTTTACATTCCTTGCTTTTCGCCTTGATCTGCTGCACCAAGCCCGTATATCGCTCTAACTCTGGCTTGATTGCCTTGACACGCCTACCGATGTTGTGCTTGCCAATGCCGATATGACGAAGCTGATAACTGAAAATCAACATACTGCCTCGCAACTTTTCCATTGCCTCCGCTATGGCAGGAACGCTGTTCTTCACTGTCTGCATCAGCTTTTTGACCGTCGCTTTCAATTCCCGGAGCAACGCATTGTCAGCCTTGATCTGGCGGTTGATTTCACAGCGGTCAGAGATGATACCCTTCTTCTCCAATGCACGGGCAACCACTCCCTCGTGAATGGTAGGCTGCTCGGTCAAGCCTCGGTCTGCATGGCTGCGGTGGTCAATGCGCTCGTCATGTCCGTATAGCTCCAAATAACGGTTGGTCACATCTGCCCATGCCTTGCGCCACTCCACAAGCTGTTCTTCGCTGTTCCAACGCTCGGCAATAGGATTTTGTCTGCCGAACTTGGTGCTTTTCGGGTGCTTGTTTGCCCGTTCATATCCGTGTTTCTCTGCTTCGGAGGGCGGCATATACACTTTCTTTCGCCCAACCTTGTAGGAATATTGCTTCTCCCATCCGTCAGCTTGTGCCGCTTTGAACTCAGCGGCGGTAAAGCCCCGTTCCTCGCCGTTTCTGACACAGAGATATTCCTTCTCGGTCTTGTACTGCCAGTGTCCCTGCTCATCCAACGGGCGCACCGTCAAGAGAATGTGGGCATGAGGGTTGCGACCGTCGGTGTCGTGGATGGCTGCGTCGGTGCACATTCCATCGGCCACAAACTGCTCCCGGATAAATTCTTGCAGCAACTCGACCTGCTCCTCACGGCTCAATTCTATTGGAAGCGCAACCACGAACTCCCGCGCCAACCGGCTGTCCTTAGCAGTCTCCACTTCCTCTACGGCGTTCCAGAGTTTTTCACGATCCTGCCATTCCTGCTGTGCATATTCCGGCAAGAAAACCTTCTGCCAGACGAGTCCTTGCTTTTTTGTGTAGTCATGCTGTATCCCGTCGTAATCGTTGTAGAGACGGGAACAGCTCAGATAGGCGGAAGCGGCCACGGCGGAGCGCCCTGCGCCCCGGCTGACCACCTTTGCTTCCAGATGATAAATTGCCATCGTTCGTTCACCTCGTTTTCTTTTTTCTGTTTCTCTTTCGCAAAAGAGAAAATGGACGGGCTGAACGCCTGTCCATCTCTGCGGCAAAGCTGCCGGTGGCAGGTTTGCGCAGGCGGTTGGAAAATAGCGTCGGTTGAAGCGACGGTATTTGCCCAATCGCGCAGACGATGACAGCAGCATCCGCAAATGCTGTGGCATTGTCTGTCGCTTTCCGCAGAAAGCGAAATCCCCCTCGGAGAGCGCACGATGCCGCAGGCATACCACCGCCTGTTTTACAGGTGGTGAATAAGTGCGCCCTTCGGGAGAAAAAAGAGGAAGGCCCCCGGTTTCCCGGAGACCTCCCAGCGGAATTCAATCGTGCTGCGGCAGCTTCTGCATCAGGTAATCCTCCAGCACAGACGATTCCATCGTGCGCACCTCTGGCAACACCTTTTCCAGAATCGCACCCTTCTGAATGAGCCTGCGAGTGCGGGCTTTTCGCTCCTTGACGCGATCCCGCGCCTGCGCTTCCTCCAATCGGTGCTGCGCCTGCAACAGCTTCTTTTCCGTATCCGTCATGTGAACATCCTCCTCACTTCCGCCTCTGCCAGACGATCTCATAGCCCAGCGCGTCGGCAAGCTGGACAGCCTCGACATAGCGCAGGGACTCCCGCTGGAGCTTGTTTGAAAGGTTGGAAACGCTGTCAGACCAGCCGTGTTCGTCCCGCAGCAGATCGACCACCTCCTGCATGGTCATTCCCTGACGGACGATGTACGACTTGATCTCATTTCTCAGATTGGATTTCATCAACTTTTTACCTCCATATTTTCGTGATATTGGTTTTTGAGTAAGTGAACTGTGTGCGCTTTGCGGTGAAAAATCTGCCGTGCCGCAAATCCGATCAGATTTCCATCCGTGATGCCCTGTTCGTAACAGCACTCTATCGGTTTTATCGTTCTGCGTGAGAACATACGGAATGAAAGGATATGCCGCAGTCCGGTGCAGCGGCTTCACGCTTCGGTAAATCACCGGGCGGTGCATTGCATTCGGCTTGCGGTGAAAATTTTCATGAATTTCACAAGGATTGACTTCAATGTGCCGTCTTTGGCATCCTACCGGCACTCTGTACATAGCGGAATTACGGCATTTTGCTGTGTACATACGTACCGGCGGTGCAGGGCAAGCGGCATTTCACGGCATGGACGGATTTGTTCACGATTGGGTGCGCGTCAGCTTTCCGGTACATACGTACATAGTGAATCGCCCCAATTCTCAGATATACGGGGACTGATCAGCGGCTCAATGCCGAGATACCCCCACACTCTGCGCCCGGTGGCGTTCGTGACGGTGTTCGTATGCTCCAGATTGTACGTTTTTAGATTCCGCATCAGAAAATCACTGAACGAGCGCTGCCGAATGGGTGTCAGCCCATTCTCATCACACCAGATTCCATAAATGGCATACAGCTCCTTGGAGGTGACGGACATATCCGCTTTCAGCCGTATATAGCCGGTGGACTCCATAAAGTCGATGGCGTTGTTCGCGTCACGCTTGACATACTCCCGGTTGTTCAGCGTCCGGAGACTTTCCGTGAAACGGAAGTTGTTTGCCGCCAGCCGCTGTAAGCCCTCAAATGCCCAGAGAAAAATGCCCTCGATCTCAAGTTTCATCTTCTTGGCAATGTCGGGATCATCCACACGATCAGCAGGCTTCTCTTTTGTGGTCAGGATCAGTTGACGGCGGTAAAAACCGTTGCTGCGGTCGTAGAGAGATTGCAAATCGCCGTTGGAGAACGCCAGCAGGCGGGCGTACATCCACCCCTGATAGCTCTGGACGCTTTTGCGTTCCAAATCCATCTTGCCCTGTGCGGTAACAATGGATTTGACATAGTTGGTCTGCTTCAGCGCCTCCATTTTCATATCGTCATCCACAAGAAGATGAATGTGTTCCAGATCGGCGCGGGCAAACCGGTTGTCGGAAATTTTGGCGATGCTGCCGTCTTTCATATTGCAGCCAAACAGCCGTGCCAGCACAGGACCGATCTGCGATTTTCCCTCGCCGCCCTCGCCCTTGAGGATCATCATGCGCTGCCCTTTGGTGCTGGGAATGAGGCAATAGCCGATATACTCCTGAAAGGTTAGGATGTCCTCCGGGTAGAGCAGATCGGAAAGAAACCGCAGCCAGACAACCGGCTTTCCCGCCTGCGGATTGTAGTCGATGGGAAACCGGCTGCGCACGATCTCAGGCCGTCCTGCAAGAAAACTGCCGTCGATGCGGAGCGTCCCGTTCTGCACATGAATTTCATCCGGCTTTGGCGGAAAACTCCCCGTGTGAGCTGCCAGCTTCATGATCTCCACGATGTT
>OIWV01000744.1_pt1 | contig 30981 bp, 27 predicted proteins | sample 1587751 | NCBI WGS metagenome assembly OIWV01 (sample SAMEA3888913, study PRJEB22519) | human gut metagenome | biome: human gut; feature: human-associated habitat; material: faeces | place: Denmark | collected 2010
CTCGCGACCCCAACCTTGGCAAGGTTGTGCTCTACCAACTGAGCTATTGCCGCATCATCTTTTGTTGATGTTTTGCTTAGTTCTTTAAAGCGAGTGCAAAGGTAGCACTTTTTCTTGAAACTCCAAAACTTTTGGTAGAAAATTTCAAGAAAAAGTGCGTTTTTTTAATCCATACGGTTAAAATAGTCTTCTACGCCGTATTCTTTCAGTATTTCAAGCTCATTTGAGCCTTTATGTACGATGGCAAGTGATGGATGAGTGATGCCATTGAACATTGTTGTCTTGACAGTAGTGTAGTGATTCATATCCTCAAAGATGATGTTTTCGCCTATTTGTAGCTCGTGGTCAAAACGCCAAGCCGACATAAAGTCGCCCGAAAGACAGCTATTGGCTCCCAACCTATATGTATATGGTTGTGAATAGTCGATGTTTTCTTCTACAGTTTCGGCTCCACGCACTGCCGGATGATATGGCATCTCAAGGCAGTCGGGCATATGGCAAGAGAAGCTTATGTTTAGAATAGCTGTTTTTATTCCTTTGTCTTCAACAATGTCAATTACCTGCGCCACGAGTGGTCCGGTTTGCCAACCGAAGGCACTGCCTGGTTCCATAATAACTTTGAGCCAAGGATATCGCTTATGAAAATCGTTGAGTGTATCGACGAGCAATTCGATGTCGTAGTCTTTACGAGTCATAAGATGACCGCCGCCAAAGTTAATCCACTTTATTTGTGTGAACCACTTGGCAAATTTTTCTTCTATATGTTTTAGTGTGCGTACAAACACGTCTGAGCCATTCTCGCAATGGCAGTGGCAATGAAAACCCTCTATGGATTGGGGTAGGGTATCGGGCATTTTGTCTGCGCTTACTCCGAAACGTGTACCTGGTGCGCACGGATTGTATATGTCTGTTTCTATTTCAGAATATTCCGGGTTGATGCGTATACCAAAGCTAATCTGATTGTTGGCTTCTTGCGCTCTAAGGTGTAAGCGGTTGTATTGCGAGAACGAGTTGAATGTAAGATGGCTTGAGCATCTGGCGATCTCGTCTATCTCGTAGTCGGTGTATGCCGGCGAGAAAGTGTGGGCTTGGCTGCCAAACTTGTCAAGGGCAAGTCGGGCTTCGGCAAGCGAACTTGCTGTTGTTGATTGTATGTATTCTCTGAATATCGGGAATGTTTTCCAAAGAGCGTATGCCTTAAATGCAAGTATTATTTCGACGTTTGCCATTTTGGCTACGCTACTTATCAATTCGAGGTTGTTTCTGAGGCGTTCTTCCTCAAGTATAAAGGTGGAACGGTGTACCTCTTTGTATGTTTTGATGTCAACTTTCATGTAAACTTGTATTTAAATATTTTGAGATTTACATATCTGCCTCATAGCAGAACTTTTCTATGGCAAAAGCAACGCCATCCTCTTCGTTCGACTTGGTTATGAAGTCGGCTTCTGCTCTAACTTCCAGCACAGCATTAGCCATGGCCACACCAACTCCGGCAAGTTTTAGCATTGAAAGGTCGTTGTATCCGTCGCCAAATGCTATCATATCGTTAGTCGAAAGTCCAATGAGTTCTAATAGCCTATTGAGCGATTGTGCTTTGTCGATGCCCTTAGGTACAAGCTCTATAAAGAAGGGAGCAGAACGGAACACGTCCATACGGTTGCCAACAATCTCAGCCAACTCTTCTTCTGCCTTAATCATTAGCGATGCGTCGCCAGTCATAAGCAGCTTGGTAGGGTTGGACTCGAGGCTTTCCAAAAGGTTGTCTACCTTTCTTATTTCCATCTTGTTGATGCGCGATTCTTCCTTTACGTATTTATCGTCAGGCATCTCTGTTATTATTTCTTTGCCTGCATATCCTAAAAGCGCATAGCCCTTTTCCTTTGCGTAGTTATATAATATAGGTATAACGTTGTTTGGAAGATGGTTGGAGTAGAGTTCTTCTTTTGTTTGCCAGTTTACAATTTTTCCTCCGTTGTATGAAAGAATGTAGCCATTATACTTGTCTATTTCAAGATGGTCGGCAATAGGGGCAATGCCGTATGTAGGTCTCCCCGAAGCTAATATGATGTGCGCGCCATCCTTTTGGGCTCTCATAAGGGTCTGTCGTGTAATAGGCGTAACCTCTTTGTCGTGGTTTGTCAATGTTCCGTCAAGGTCGAGTGCTATTGCGCGGTAAGCAATAAGGTTGTTGGGTTTGTTGGTTGTTGACATTCTACAGCTGTTGTTTTGGAGTTTATATTAATGTGGAAAATGATAAAATAATAAATCCCAAGAACGATAATGTCCTTGGGATTCATATTGTTTTGACTAAAACATAATAGTCATAGCTTCTGACAATGTGGATTAAGCCTCAGCTGGTGCCTCTTCAGTAGCCTCTGCGTTTGCAGCAGCTTCTGCCTCTGCCTTAGCGGCAGCCTCAGCAGCCTTCTTCTCAGCTACCTTCTTGGCAATCTCCTCATTTGTCTTCTTCTCAGCCTCGAGCTCCTTAGCAGCAGCCTCAGCCTTAGCCTTAGCCTCGCTCTCGCGAACGCTGTCAAGACCCTTCTGCTTGTCAGCCTTCCAAGCGTCAAACTTCTTCTGGGCTGTAGCCTCGTCGAAAGCGCCCTTCTTAACGCCACCACGGAGGTGCTTCATCAAGTAAACGCCCTCGCCCTTGAGGATGTTGTGTGTAGTTGCTGTAGGCTGTGCACCTGATTCTACCCAGTAGAGTGCACGGTCGAAATCCAAATCTACAGTAGCAGGATTGGTGTTAGGGTTGTAAGTACCAATCTTCTCAGTAAACTTACCATCACGTGGTGCTCTTGAGTCAGCGATAACGATACGATAGAAAGCGTAGCCTTTACGTCCGCCGCGCTGAAGTCTGATTTTTGTTGCCATTTTTAAATTTTAATTTAATATTGTGGTTTGAATTATGCTACTAACTCGTAATAGCGACTGCAAAGGTAGTTATTATATTTGAAATAATGTGCGTCCACTTGTTTGTTTTGTGAGTGTTTAATCAATATTAACAATAAAACGGCAGGAACTTCTTGTCGCTCCTGCCGTTTTATTTACTTTGTTTCAATTTCTTCCTTCATGTCTATGTACTGGCGTTTGTTGTCATAGAACTCATACTGCAAGAAAGCAAGTTTCTGTGACGGTACGATGTGTACTCCCAATCCATACTTCAACTGCCATTTGCGTTTGAGGGATAACACTCCCTTGTTGATATATGCAGCTACGTACGGGTGTACATGTAGGTAGAATGTCTTTACTCCAATCTTGTTGACAAGTCGGTCAATCTTACTTTCGAGCTGGTCTGTGAAAATGATGCTCGATTTAATTTTGCCTTTACCGAAGCAGGTGGGGCATATTTCTTCCACGTTCACGTCCATAGCGGGGCGCACTCTTTGGCGTGTAATCTGCATCAAGCCAAATTTGCTTAATGGTAGGATGTTGTGGCGTGCTCTATCTTTCTGCATGTTTTTACACATGCGTTCGTATAGCAGCTGCCTGTCTTCGGCGAGGTTCATGTCTATAAAGTCGACAACGATGATGCCTCCCATATCGCGAAGCCGCAACTGGCGTGCCAACTCATCGGCAGCTCCGAGATTTACGTCAAGAGCATTAGCTTCTTGTCCGTTGTCCGAGTGCGAACGGTTGCCGCTATTGACGTCAACCACATGTAAGGCTTCGGTGTGTTCGATAATAAGATAAGCACCGTGTTTGTAGTTGACTGTTTTGCCGAAACTGGACTTTATTTGTTTCGTTACATTGAAGTTGTCGAAGATAGGAACTGTTCCTTTGTAAAGTTTCACTATGTTGGCTTTCTCTGGGGCGATGAGTTCTACATAGTGCTTCACTTCGTGGAACACATCCTCGTCGTTGACGTAGATGTTTTCGTAGGTGGGGTTGAACAAGTCTCTCAATAGAGCTACGGCGCGTCCTGTTTCTTCGAAGATGAGTTGCGGACGTTTCTGGGTCTTTTGTACTTTAACAAGTGCATCTTCCCAACGCTTCGTCAGAATTTTTAGTTCAGCGTCCAGTTCGGCGACTCTTTTGCCCTCGGCAACAGTACGAACAATAACACCACAATTCTTGGGCTTAATACTGTTGATGAGTTGTTTAAGTCGTGCGCGTTCTTCTCCGCTTTTAATTTTAGATGATACCGAAACCTTATCGCCGAAAGGCATAAGTACAAGGTATCGTCCAGCAAAGCTTAATTCGCCAGTGAGTCGCGGTCCTTTTGTTGATATTGGTTCTTTGACAATCTGCACCAATACCTCTTGTCCGACTGTTAGAGTGTTTTGTACACTTCCGTCTTTCTTCAAGTCGGGCAGGCGTGTCGCCTTTGCAAAAGGATAGAGCTTCTTTTTGTCGCTTTGTACCTGTCTAAGGTACTTTTCGTAAGAATTGAATTGGTTGCCTAAATCAAGATAGTGGAGAAAAGCGTCGCGTTCGTAGCCCACATCCACAAAACTGGCATTCAGTCCGGGCATGAGTTTTTTTACTTTCGCTACATAGATGTTTCCAACAGAGAATGAGGCCGATCTTGGCTCTGTCTGATATTCCACGAGTCGCTTGTCTTCAAGCAATGCAATGGAAATCTCATTCTGTTGAACGTCGATTATAACTTCGCTCGTCATTTCTCTTTCTGTTCTAATTTAGATTAAATAAGTTGTGTCTGGTGCGAGACGTTGTGTATCTACATTTCCGTATGCTTCAGACACATTAAATAACGTTGCTTACATACGAGTAAAGCATAGGGGCGCGCCAAAGCTCATTGCGTTTGCATTGTGTTTGACGCGCCCCCATTTCGGAACTGACCCTTACGGGCAGGCTTTATTACTTGCTCTTATGTCTGTTCTTACGTAATCTCTTTTTACGCTTGTGAGTAGCCATCTTGTGTCCCTTTTTTTTCTTTCCGTTTGGCATAACTTTAAAATTTTTATTGTTAATATGTTAATTTATAATATGTTTATATGTCTTATTCCATTGTCGCATTTTTCATCTCTTCGATGAAGCACTTTGCAGGCTTGAAGCTTGGTTGGTCGTGGGCACCAATCTTCATTGTTGTTTTCTTCAAGATGTTTCTTGCTGTCTTTGCAGCACGATGCTTCACGATGAAACTTCCAAATCCACGCAGGTACACATTCTCCTTGTTTGACAACAAACTGTCCTTTATGTTCTCCATAAAGCTTTCTACTACGACTGATACGTCCTTTTTTTGCAAACCAGTGCTCTCAGCAATTTTGTTAATGATATCTGCTTTAGTCATTTGAATGTATATTATTATTATCTTGTTTTTAATCCCTTTACTCTAAGGACGTGCAAAGATACAAGTTTTTCGTGTTATATGAAAATTTATTGTGCTTTTTTTTGCTTATATAGCTAATATTGGCTTGCAGAACTTATTAATTTTCACCTTGTTAAGTCAATACTCGTAGTCGTCGTATTGCCATTCGTCGTCTGTAGTCATATTAAAACCGCGTCCTGTTGACGGGTCTTCGCCGTAGAAATAGCCTGAGTAACGTGTTATATAGTTGCGTCTTATGCTCACGTCGTCTATTGTTCGTCCGTATGTGGCTTTTGATGAGCTTGCTTTCTCCAATGCCGATACTTCTATTTTTAACTTTTTGTTGTCGGCATGCGGAAAAGTGTATATGTCGTAAGTCGACTCGCTTGTGTAGGCTGAGTTTGGCACAGTGCGAATCTCCGTCTGCCTCGAGTTCACACATCCATAACCTGTTGTTGCGTCAAATGTAGAACTGCCGCCTGTGTAGTAGAATTTCATATTGTGTATATTGGTTGGGGTGTTGTCTTTCACTACAAGGCGCACCATTGCTACGGCGCGTTTCAATGTTAGGTCGAATTTTGTATTGTCGTCTACCTCGATATTGCCATAGTAGTAGAATGTGTCAGTCACCTTGTTGTCTTTGAATGATATTTCTGATGGTGATGTCATAGTGGCATTGCCTTCGCCATTGTGTGCCACCACAACAATGGTGTAGCTGCCTTTAGCAAGGCTTGTCTTTATCTGTCCAAATGAAGCGTCTGATTTATCCTGGTTTATCGACTTTATCTTTTTTATCTTTGTCGCATCGTCGCTGACGTATATTGCTAAGTTTATACGGGTGCATAAGTCTTTAATAGGTGTAGTTGTGCGGCTTTGTTGCGAGTCGTACTGCTCGTTGGCAAAAGCGTTGTCAATGTCGTTTGTGCCAAAAACGACGGTGATCTCGCCTTTTTGTGGTTGCTCATTATCGTTGCTTTCGTCTTCGCTGATGGCAGCTTTTTCGCATGATGCACACAAAAATGCGAGAAACAAGGTTGTTATTATATTTATGTGTGATTTGAATGTCGTTTTGTATGTCATAATGTATAGATTTAAGTTAGTATAATGCAAAGTTAGTACAAATTGTAGACAATGCAAAAAAATAGCATTGCCTTATTGATGACAATGCTATTTTTTTCTTTAAAGATAAGTTGTGTGTGCTTTTATAACTTGTGGCCTGTGGCTGCTTCTATATACAATTTCTTTCTTGCGAATAAATAGAAAGCTGTGCATACCATTATACCTGTGATGCACCACGAAACTGGGTATACAAGCATTATCACGTCGTACGTGTGCCATATTGGACAAACAACGTATACCCAAACGATGCGCAAAAGGCAGGTGCCGAAAACGGTAAGTATTGTAGGCAGCATCGACCTGCCCATACCTCTAAGCGACGAGGCTGATATCTCATAGCTGCTTGCTATGAACTGCCATGCCAGAACGATGCCCATACGTGTTGCTCCGTATGTTTGTACGTTAGGGTCGTTGGAGAAGAACGAAAGAAAGAAGTGGCGTTGCCATACAAAGAGCTCATTAAGAGCTCCACAGCACACAACACTAAGCGTAAGGCATATCCAATAGATGCGTCTAACTCTCTCTTTGTTGCCAGCTCCGTAATTCTGTCCTATGAATGAAATTGCTGCTCCGTTGAATGCGGAAATCACAAAGTAGCAGTAGTACTCGAAGTTGAGTGCGGCGGCCGACCCTGCTATAGCGTCAGATCCGTAGCCGTTAATTGCTGTTTGCAACAGCACGTTTGAGAAGGAGAATACCATACCTTGCAAGCCTGCAGGTATGCCAATGATAAGCATACGTCTCAGCTCGCTCCATGCTACACCAATTTTGTTAAGGTGGAGTTTGAAGGGTGCCTTTTCCTTGCAAAGCAGTCTGATTATGAGTAAAGCACTCACCATATTGGCTATTCCGGTAGCCACAGCAACACCAGCAACGCTCATCTTCAGTGCTATTACAAAGAACAGATTGAGTAATGTGTTGATTATTCCGGCAATTACAAGGATGTATAGTGGTCGTTTGGTGTCGCCCATACTTCTTAGTATGGCTGCGCCAAAGTTGAAGATTAGAAAGAATGGTATTCCTAAAAAGTATATTCGCAAATAGGTGGCAGCCAATGGCAGTACATCGTCTGGTGTTCCCATTATTGTAAGGATGGGTTTCGCGGCAGCTACGCCCAGGCACATAAGGATGAGTCCGCTAACAATGGCTGTGGTGAAAGCAGTGCTAACAGCCGACTGTATTCCCTCCTCGTCGTTCTGGCCTATATGGTTGGATATAATGACGTTTGCACCCATCGACACACCGAGAAACAGGTTGATAAGTAAGCTTATCACTGGACCGTTGCTGCCGACGGCTGCAAGAGCTTGGCTGCTGGCGAAATGTCCTACAACAGCCACGTCTATAGAGTTGAATAGCTGTTGTAGCACACTGCTCGCTGCAAGAGGCAATGAGAAGACAAGAATCTTCATGAGCAAAGGCCCATGAAGCATGTCTATTTCATTCGATTTTGCCATAGTTGTTAGATTGTTCCCGTTTCGGGTACAATGGCAAAAAATTCGGCATCTTCAGATGTTTTGTTCTCGGCGCAATGCGTATGTCCGCTTGGGCAGTAGTGTACGTCGCCAGCCGATGCTGTCTCTGTTTTTCCGTCGCAAGTAAAGGTGATAGTTCCTTTAAGGATATACATCACCTCGCAGTTGCCTGTGTGCGTATGAAGACCAATGCTACTGCCTGCAGGCAATATGTTGTGCATGATTTTCACTTTGCCGTCGTCTACAAGCTTGGTTAGGAAAGGTCCATTGCCACCTTTGAATCCGTCGACTTCTTTTCTTTCGATGTTCCTGAAATCAAAAATCATAATATTAGTCTCCTTTACGTTAATGGGTTTATTTGTTATTTATGCATGAAACTCTGTGTGTTTCTTTTTCATCAGCGAGTTGATTGAGCACATTATGGATGCAATGGCAAAGAGCATAATAGCTCCGCGCTCACCAAGTGCGGCTTGTTCGATGGCGTTGGTTCCAACGAAGCATCCTGCTGCAATGCCCAAGAACAATCCGCCGTCGCTTGCCATAAAGTAGGTGCTTTCGGCTGTGCTGCGTTGACAATGATTGCATCGGTCGAGCAACTTGTACAACTGCTCGGATGCGGTTAGTCCGAAACCCAATCCAAGCATCATCGGTTTTAGTGTGTCGTCGAGCATGCCATTGTGCAGTGTCATGGCAAGTACAGCAGTCAGGATACATACATTTCCTACCATAGACGTAAATCGGCCCGCCCTTACAGCGGGGAATCGCAATGTCAGTATGGCGATGGCGAATCCTACAGCAAGTGCAGTAAAAAACTCGGTGCTTGTATGTGTTGCCATTGTCAAGCCGAGAGCGGCGCTCATACAGGCGATAACAATAGCCACATTCCAACCTTGCGGCAACAAGAAGCGGTCGGTTGATATCAGCTTGGTGCCTTCCTCTGGTGCTCTAAACGGAAAGTTTACCATTATGACAAGAGCCGCAGCTATTATGGCCATTGCGGCTCCAATGCCATAGAACATGGTGTTTCGCACCTCGTTGCGCAACTGTAAGGCAATGATGGGACCGGCTACAACCGTTAGTCGTGCTATCCATATTGCGGCATAATTGGCCTCGGTGCGGTGGCACGACTCGGTCTTGTCTATCAATAGTGTACACGACAGTACTCTCTTGGCGTGTCCAAACACCATACCGCCAAATGTGCATACGCCCATAAGCGCAATGATATTATTGTCGTTGGCGTGTTTGTTTTGCGGATCGTCAAATACTGATAATGCCAAGATTGTTGCGGCAAGGCATAACGCCGAGATGCCGAATACCTTGTTGCGTCGGTATCGCTGTATAAGCCAGCATCCGAAGAAGCCAGAGGCAAAGATGCCGGTAACAAACAGCACCATAGTGAGACTTGCCCAACTTGCGTCTACGTAATTGCTCTTGAACAACCGGTAGGGCAGGAAGGGTATAGTCATATAGCAAGCTATACACAACAGAAGTTCCGCGGCTATCAGCAATGAGAAGTCGCGGTTCCACATTCGGTGGTATGTCGGCGTATATTGTGGGTCCATTAATACGATTCAGTTTCGTTGGGGAAGTCCGCGGTCTTAACGTCGTTGACGTATTGACCTACGGCGTTTGTTATTATTTCGTACAAGTCGGCATATTGGCGCAGGAACTTAGGCTTGAATCCGCGGTTCATACCGAGCATGTCGGCATACACAAGCACCTGACCGTCGCAATGAGGTCCGGCACCTATACCTATAGTGGCACAGCTTACAGCCTCTGTCACCTTCTTTGCAAGGTCTGCAGGAATCTTCTCCAATACTATACAGAAACATCCTGCTTCATCAAGCGCCTTGGCGTCGGCAATAAGTTTTTCTGCCTCAGCATCGCCCTTGGCACGCAGACCATATCCACCAAACTTGTGTACGCTTTGCGGAGTAAGTCCAAGGTGTCCGCTAACAGGTATGCCTGCGTCCACCATTCGCTTAATCATTGGGGCAATCTCGGCACCGCCTTCAATCTTTACGGCGTCAACACCAGTTTCTTTCATTATGCGTATAGCGTTGCGCAGACCTTCTTCTGCCGAAACTTGGTAGCTGCCGAAAGGCATATCGCATATAACAAGTGCGTGGTTCACGGCACGGGCTACCGAGCGTGCGTGGTATATCATTTGGTCTATAGTGATAGGAAGAGTGGTCATATTGCCATCGGCAACGTTTGATGCGGAGTCGCCCACCAGTATAGTGTCTACACCTCCTGCGTCGATGATAGAAGCTGTGGTGTAGTCGTAGGCTGTGAGCCAGCTTATCTTCTCGCCGTTATGCTTCATGTCGAAATACAGGGGTGCTGTGATTTTCTTCTTTGATGTGCTTAAATATTCTGCCATTTTTAAGTTTACTTGTTTTTTTTATTCTTTTGCAAAATTACAACTTTATTTTGAAAGGGGCAAATAGTAGGACGGTATAATGCCTTGCTGTATTATATATTAATAAGGTGAAGCCTTACAAACAACGGTCAAATGTATGAGAGAATAATAAAATGTAAGTTTAAAAGTAATTTTTGTTATAAAATATTTGCAGAATACCAATAATTTCTTACCTTTGTAACCGAATCAATGAATAATCAATAAAATATATAAATATGAAGGTTTCTTACAACATTATTAGCATTATTATTCGAATTCGACTTCAGGAAGGCGTCGAACGGGGTAATGTATGCCGATAGGTTGAACAGAATTGCATTGACTTTTATGCTTGAAAGACACAATTTAAACCTTTCCCACTTGCCCCTACAGGAAGTGTGAAAGGTTTTTTTTGTTGCATAAGGCAGGGCTAATTGATGCTTCATTATCTTGAGGAAAAAAGTAATAACCAGCAAACAGATACAGATATGAGCGACAGATTGTTTATTTTCGACACAACACTCCGCGACGGCGAGCAGGTGCCTGGCTGTCAGTTGAACACAGTAGAGAAGATTCAGGTGGCACGACAGCTTGAGCAGCTTGGAGTGGATGTGATTGAAGCAGGATTCCCCATTTCAAGTCCGGGCGACTTCAATTCGGTTATAGAGATATCAAAGGCTGTTACATGGCCCACCATTTGCGCCTTGACCCGCGCCGTTGAGAAGGATATAGATTGTGCTGCAGAGGCTCTAAAGTATGCCAAACGTGGCAGAATACACACCGGAATCGGAACCTCCGACTCGCACATACAGTATAAGTTCCACTCCAATCGTGAGGAGATAATAGAGCGTGCCGTGCGTGCCGTTCAGTATGCCAAGCGTTATGTGGAGGACGTGGAGTTCTACGCAGAGGATGCAGGCCGTACCGACAACGAGTATCTGGCACGTGTAGTAGAAGCAGTTATTAAGGCTGGCGCTACGGTTGTGAACATCCCCGACACCACCGGCTATTGTCTGCCGGAGGAGTATGGAGCCAAGATTAAGTATCTTGTGGAGCACGTCGACAATATCGACAAGGCTATTATCTCAACCCATTGTCACAACGACCTCGGACTTGCCACAGCAAATACCTTTAGTGGCGTTATCAACGGAGCGCGTCAGGTGGAAGTTACCATCAATGGCATTGGCGAGCGTGCAGGCAACACATCGCTTGAGGAGATAGCCATGATTCTGAAGTGTCACAACAATATTGGCATCGACACCAACATCAACACCACCAAGATTTGTCCTACAAGCCGTATGGTTTCGAGTCTGATGAATATGCCAGTGCAGCCCAATAAGGCCATTGTTGGTCGCAACGCCTTCGCCCATTCAAGTGGAATACACCAGGACGGAGTGCTGAAAAACGTAAGCACTTACGAGATTATCGACCCGAAGGACGTTGGTCTTGACAGCGGTTCTATCGTTCTTACGGCTCGTTCGGGACGTGCAGCGCTTAAGTACCGACTCAGCGTTCTTGGTGTCAACATTGATAACGAGGCTAAGATAGATGCCATATACAAGCAGTTCCTTAAGCTTGCCGACCGCAAGAAGGAGGTAAACGACGACGATATACTGATGCTCGCTGGTGCAGATGCCAAGGAGGCTCATGCCGTTAAGCTCGACTTCTTGCAGGTTACAACTGGTCTTGGTGTTAAGAGCGTTGCAAGTATCGGGCTTGACATTTCGGGTCAGAAGTTTGAGGAAGCATCAACAGGCAATGGCCCGGTAGATGCTGCAATCAAGGCATTGAAGAAGATTATACAGAAGCAGATGACGCTTAAAGAGTTTACCATTCAAGCCATCTCCAAAGGCTCAGACGATGTGGGCAAGGTACACATGCAGGTAGAATACGACGGAAGCGTCTACTACGGATTTGGCGCTAACACCGATATCGTATCGGCATCGGTAGAAGCATACATCGACTGTATCAATAAGTTTCGTGTTAAGTAGAACAGAAAAACAATATCAATTTAACAAATATACAATACAATGAATACGCTATTTGATAAGATCTGGGACAAGCACGTCGTGCAGACTGTCAAGGATGGTCCCACACAGCTTTACATTGACCGCCTCTACTGTCACGAGGTTACATCGCCGCAGGCTTTTGCCGGTATGCGAGCCCGCGGACTCAAGATGTTTCGTCCCGACCATATATTCTGTATGCCCGACCATAACACACCTACACACGATCAGGACAAGCCCATTGAGGACCCTGTGTCAAAGCGTCAGGTAGACACACTCGCCAAGAATGCTGCCGATTTTGGTGTCACTCATTTTGCCATGAACTCTAAGGACAACGGCATTATCCACGTTGTAGGTCCGGAGAAGGGACTCTCGCTGCCTGGTATGACTATCGTTTGTGGCGACTCGCACACCTCTACACACGGAGCAATGGGAGCCGTGGCTTTCGGTATCGGTACATCCGAGGTCGAGATGGTTATGGCCTCGCAGTGCATCCTTCAGAGCAAGCCTAAGTCGATGCGCATCAATATCAACGGCAAGCTTGGTAAGGGCGTTACAGCAAAGGATGTGGCTCTGTACCTTATGAGCCAGCTCACAACATCTGGAGCTACAGGCTATTTTGTAGAGTATGCCGGCGATGTGGTTCGCGATATGTCTATGGAGGATCGTCTCACCCTCTGCAACCTCTCTATCGAGATGGGAGCGCGTGGCGGATTTGTAGCTCCAGACGAAACGACATTTGCTTATATCAAGGGTCGCGAGTATGCCCCAAAGGGAGAGGCATGGGATAAGGCTGTTGCTTATTGGAAGACATTGAAGAGTGGCGACGATGCCGTATTCGACAAAGAGCTTACCTTCGATGCTGCCGAAATAGAGCCACGCATCACCTACGGCACCAACCCAGGTATGGGCATTGGCATCACTGAGAGCATACCTACACTCGACACTATAGACGAGGAGGGTCAGGCTTCGTTCAAGAAGAGCCTTAAGTATATGGGTTTCGAGCCGGGCGAGAAGCTCCTCGGACACAAAGTCGACTACGTTTTCCTTGGCGCTTGTACCAATGGACGTATAGAAGATTTCCGTGCTTTTGCCTCTATCGTTAAGGGCAAGCACAAGGCAGATGGCGTTACGGCTTGGCTTGTGCCGGGTTCGTGGCTTGTCGACAAGCAGATACGCGAGGAAGGTATCGACAAGATTGTAGAGGCTGCAGGCTTCGAGATACGCCAGCCGGGATGTTCGGCATGCTTGGCTATGAATGACGATAAGATTCCGGCAGGCAAGTATTCGGTGTCAACATCCAACCGCAACTTTGAAGGACGCCAGGGTCCTGGCTCGCGCACAATTCTTGCTTCGCCACTTGTAGCAGCGGCAGCGGCTGTCACAGGAGTGATAACCGACCCCCGAGAACTTATGTAAATATTCCTGGAACATTAACGATAATTATACGGTCATAGCATTAATAAGAACGTTATATAATTAGAAAGTATATAGAAATGAAACAGAAATTCAACGTTATAACCTCAACCTGCATTCCTCTCCCTCTTGAGAATGTAGATACCGACCAGATAATACCAGCCCGTTTCCTCAAGGCTATCGACAAGGAGGGTATGGGCGACAACCTCTTCCGCGACTGGCGATACAATGCCGACGGCACACCCAAGCCCGACTTCGTGATGAACGACCCCTCGTACAGCGGTGTTATTCTTGTTGCCGGCAAGAATTTCGGTTCGGGTTCGTCTCGTGAGCATGCCGCATGGGCTATTGCCGGAGCCGGATTCCGTGTTGTTATCAGCTCGTTCTTTGCCGATATCCACAAGAACAACGAGCTTAACAATCTTGTTCTGCCAGTGGTTGTTAGCGAGCCATTCCTCAAAGAATTGTTCGAGAGCATCGACCGCGACCACAAGACAGAGGTGCGTGTCGACCTGCCCAACCAAACTGTAACCAACCTCGCCACTGGCAACAGCGAGCATTTCGAGATAAACGGATATAAGAAACATTGTTTGGAGAACGGCCTGGATGATGTCGACTTCCTTGTCCAGAATCGTGATAAGGTAGAATCATGGGAACAACAGAATTGAAAAAAATAGAAATAATGGATTGCACGCTGCGTGATGGCGAACAGACAAGTGGCGTGTCTTTCCTTCCTCACGAGAAGCTTATGATGGCACGTATGCTTCTTGGCGATGTCAATGTAGATCGTATAGAGGTTGCATCGGCCAGAGTGTCTGAAGGCGAGAAGGATGCGGTACGGATGATTTGTCGTTATGCAGAAAGTGTAGGCAAGCTCGATAGGGTAGAGGTGCTTGGCTTTGTAGACGGTCACAAGTCTATCGATTGGATTGACGAGTGTGGTTGTCGGGTATTGAATCTCTTGGCAAAGGGTTCGCTAAAGCATTGTACCCACCAACTAAAGAAAACACCAGAGGAGCATATCGACGACATATATCGCTCGTTGGCATACGCAGCTCAGAAGAATATGCTTGTCAATCTGTATCTTGAGGATTGGAGTAGTGGTATGAAAGACTCGCCCGACTATGTCTTCCAGATGATGGATGCACTTGTCGAGAGTGGCATTAAGCGTTTTTTGCTGCCCGATACATTAGGCATTCTCAACCCTATACAGGTTTTAGAATATTTAGGCAAAATGAAGGAACGCTATCCGTCTACTCATTTCGACTTTCATGCCCACAACGACTACGACCTTGCCGTAGGCAACTCCTTGGCTGCTGTTAAGGCTGGTGTAAGTGGATTGCATGTAACGGTGAACGGACTTGGTGAGCGTTGCGGCAATGCTCCGCTCGCAAGTGTTCAGGCCATATTGCGAGACCAGCTACATGTTGACACTGGCATACGTGAGGACCGATTGGGCGAGATAAGCCGTCTTGTTGAAGGCTACTCGGGCATAGCTATTGCCCCTAACCAGCCTATAGTTGGCGAGAATGTCTTCACGCAAGTGGCTGGTGTGCATGCCGATGGCGACAACAAGGACAACCTCTATTGCAACGACCTCGTGCCAGAACGTTTTGGTCGTAAGCGCGAGTATGCTCTCGGCAAGAACAGCGGAAAGGCTAACATAGCAAGAAATCTTGAAGAGCTTGGCTTGGAGCTTACTCCCGAACAGACACGCCGTGTAACGCAGCGCATTACCGAGCTGGGCGACCGCAAGGAGATGGTTACCCAAGACGACCTGCCATTCATCGTAAGCGACGTGCTTAAGCACTCGGCGCCTGAAGATAAGGTTAAGCTTGTGAGCTATATGGTGTCGCTTGCCTACGGCTTGCGCCCTATGGCAAGTGTGAAGGTGGAGATAGACGGACAGCAGTACGAGGACAACGCATTGGGCGATGGTCAGTACGATGCCTTTGTCAAGGCTATGCGCAAGATATACCGTGAGCGTCTTGGACGCTCCTTCCCTGTGCTCGAAAACTATGCAGTGTCTATCCCCCCAGGCGGTCGAACCGATGCTCTTGTGCAGACCGTGATAACATGGCGCAATGGCGACAAGCTTCTGCGTACACGCGGTCTTGATGCCGACCAGACAGAAGCGGCTATTAAAGCAACAATAAAGATGCTGAATATAGTGGAGTAGGCAATGTATATACAACGTAGTTAGTATGGTACGGCTCGCGGAGGTCGTACTTCCTAAAGTATAATAATGATAATAATTGTTTTAAGTTATGAAATTAAATATAGCAGTTCTCCCTGGCGATGGAATCGGACCGGAGATTATGAAAGAAGGTGTAAAGGTTATGAAGGTAGTGGCAGACAAGTTTGGCCACGAGTTCTCGTTCAATGAGGCTATCTGTGGCGCACACGCCATTGATGCTGTTGGCGATCCATTCCCCGAGGAAACCTTCAAGACTTGTATGGATGCCGATGCCGTGTTGTTCGCAGCGGTTGGCGACCCACGTTTCGACAACGACCCTACAGCAAAGGTACGCCCAGAGCAGGGCTTGCTCGCAATGCGTAAGAAGCTTGGCCTCTTTGCCAACGTTCGCCCGGTGGCAACCTTCGACTGCCTGCTGCATAAGTCGCCGCTGAAGGACGAGCTTCTTAAGGGAGCCGACTTTGTCGTAATACGCGAGCTTACCGGTGGTATGTATTTTGGCGAGAAGTATCAGGACAACGACAAGGCATACGACACCGACATCTACACACGTCCCGAGATCGAGCGCATCCTTAAGGTTGCCTTCGAGTTTGCTATGAAGCGCAACAAGCACCTCACCGTTGTCGACAAGGCCAACGTGCTTGCATCGTCACGTCTTTGGCGTCAGATTGCCAAAGAGATGGAGCCGCAGTATCCAGAGGTTACAACCGACTATATGTTTATCGACAATGCCTCAATGCGTGTTCTCACCGAGCCTCGCTTCTTCGATGTCATCGTTACCGAGAACACCTTTGGCGATATCCTTACCGACGAGACTTCTTGTATTACCGGTTCTATGGGATTGCAGCCGTCAAGCTCGCTTGGCGAGCACACTCCGCTCTTCGAGCCGGTTCATGGTTCGTGGCCACAGGCTGCCGGCAAGAACCTCGCCAACCCCGTAGCCCAGATTCTCTCTGCCGCCATGCTTCTTGAGCACTTCGGCCTTAACAAAGAGGGTGCTCTTGTACGCAAGGCTGTAGACGCATCGCTTGATGCCAACGTGCGCACACCGGAGATTCAGGTTGAGGGTGGAGCCCAGTATGGCACAAAGGAGGTTGGCCAGTGGATTGCCGACTACATAGCAAAAGCATAAAGCAACTTTAACTAACTTAAATTGAGACGGCTATCAATACGCAGGACGTTAAACGTCCTGCGTATTGATAGCCGTTTTTTATTTGCGTAATTAACATTTAATTGGTACCTTTGTGAACGAGTAGCTTAAATATAATAACTAAAAGAATTATTTTAAAAACTAAATCACATACATTATGCAAAAGATATTATACAAAACGTCATTGGCTGTGGCGTTAATGTCATTAGGCTTAGCTTCTTGCAGCGACTCCAAAGACGCAATAGACGAGGAGTTTATACAAACAGCCCATATCGTTAATGGTAAGGTAGAGAAAGGTCCGCTTGTGCGTGGCTCTCAGATAGATATGCGCACTCTCGACAAAACAATGGTGCCAACAGGTCAGTCTTACACAACAACCATTGAGAATAATACGGGTGATTTTAATTATGGATCGTTGAAGGTAAATAGTCCGTATGCAAAACTTACGGCAGATGGCTATTTCTTTAATGAGGTTAGTGGCGCCTTGTCTAATAGTACAATCAAGTTGGACGCACTTGTCGACTTGTCCGACAACACTACTGTCAACGTTAATGTACTAACCCATTTAAAGAGCCAGCGCATCAATTATCTTGTAACCAATAAAGGTAAAAGTTTCAAGGAAGCCAATAAGCAGGCACAAAAGGAGTTGCTTTCTCAATTTGGTTTGCAGGAGTATGCTGATAAAGACGCCAGTCAGTATTCCATAACATCAGGTGATGATGCGGCAGGTGTGTTGATAGCCGTTTCTTCATTGGTTCTTTCCGACCGCTCGGAAGCAGAAATCGTAGAATATCTTTCGCTGTTAAGCAATGAGTTTGCTACAACAGGCACGTTTACCGATAAAACTAAAGAACGCCTAACGTCAACACGCAACTACCTTAACGGCAAACTCGAAACTATTGCAGACAATATCAAAGCACGTTACCAAGAGTTAGGTTATGAGGTAGGCGTTAAAGACTTGGCATACTATTTCGATTGGGACAATGACGGCATAGCTGGTAATGAACTGGATAAGGCATCTGTTGTAAAACTTAGCCAAAACGACATCGAGGTGCCTGTAGAGGGTGGCGATTTTATGGTAACGGTAGAATCGGACAAGCCTTATTTCTTGACCCCTCCTTCAAATGTTGCCGACTCTGATACGGGTTTGGATGCGACACCAGGAGATAATGTTACAGAAGAAACCTTCTTTAGTAGTCTTTACGAAACAGGAACCAACACCCAAACGCCCGAAAGTGAGAAAGTAACAAGTATTGATAATAATATAGTCAAAATTCATGTTGGTCCAACACAGTCTCGTCGTTCGCAATCATGGTCTATAAAGATATATAATGCCAGAGGCGCAGTTGCTGCCGAAATAAATTTGGTACAGCATGGCAATCCTAATGTAAAGATAGAAGTTCCTAAGTTGGGTGCTGATGGACGAGCTGTTTTTGCGGCTACACAAAGTATGATGAGAGATGCGGTAAAAGCAGAGCGAGAGTTGGAATGGAAATATGCACTTCAAGAATATAAGCAGCCATATTCGGCAGATGATGGTAGTATAAGTAATTGTTGGTATGAATATTACAATGCGATTAGTCGTTTGTCGCTTGTAAAAAATGCTGATGCGAAATCCTTAAATTGCTATCAGCCATTCTTAAATACATATATAGCCTTGAATTATTACTTAATGACTTCTCATTGGGGTGGCGTGCCATTTGTGATTGAGCCAATTACAGATCTTTCAACCAGAATACCTCGTACCAGCGAGGATGAGATACTAACAAAACTCTCGGCTCTCTTGGAAGATGCCATGCCTGATTTGGAAGAGAAGGCTAACGATTCGTTTGCCGATGTAAACAGTGCTTTCTTCGTGTCTAAAGATGTGGCGAGGGTTCTGTTGGCATACGTTTATTGCAATTTAAAGAAGTGGGACAAGGCTCTTCCGCTCTTGGAGAAGGTCGCTAATAATGGGTATTATAGTCTGACAGAGTCTAATAATGTTCAGTACAAAAACAACTCTGAGTGCATCCTTGGATTTGAGCTACAGACCAGATCTGTCAGTGCCGACGAAAAGTCATATTATCCATGTTTGGATTATAAGGATGTTCTATTGACTACTGCTGAATGTTTATACCATACTGGCAATAAGGCTAAGGCTAAAGAATTGGTCGATTTTATCTGCAAGAAGAAAAGCATTAAGATAGACGAGTCGGATGTGTTGATGTCTATAGCAAGATTAAAATACAAGCTTCAGTCTCCAAATTATCTTACGTTTATAAGACGAAACAATTTGGGAGTGTCGTTTATGGGATTGAAGGAAAACCAGACATACCAGTTGCTTTGGCCTATTCCGTCATCAGAGTGTGCAAGTAATCCTGGTATAACACAAAATCCGGGATATTAAATAATGAAACCATTGCAGGCTATGGCATCCTTGTCATAGCCTGTGTCTTCCCATCTTGTTCTTCTGTTATCTTGTCTAAATACACATATTTTGCTTCTGTTTTTCTTGTCAAAATAATAAACTTGTTTTCTCGTTTTTAAGTGCTATAGTGACATTTTATGTTATTTATGGCTATAAGTGTCTGATAATCAACGTGAAGGGCGTCTGCTACATTGCCTGCGGATAGACCTTATGTGCCAGCCTGTCTGCCAGTGTTGATGGCAGATGAAGAAAAGCGCAAGATGTAATATCGGCTTTGTAATCCTGTTACCGAGGCTTTGTAACGCTGATTCCGAGGCTTTGTAACCTATTCGTTATGGCTCATTCTGCGATGTCTTAAACGTTGCTTGCTCGGCGAGCAGGAGCTCGCCGTTCCATAAAAGGGATTAACGCAAGTTGCGGGTGTTGGGCTGGCAGATTGACTGTCACTTCAAGCTGATTTTTAATAAAGTGCAAGTGTTTAAAGCGTTTATAATCAGTGTGTTGTAGTTGTGAATATGCGAAAATGGCACATCGGCACTTAATATTAAAATCAAAGACTGATTAAAATGAAAATTAAAAAATAAAGACAAACTAACCCTAAAACATTTGTGTTCTTTGGTATTTATTCTTAATTTCGCACCCGGATTCAATGGAATGTGCATCCGTGCCATAATGAGTAGGCACACATTAAAGAAATAACGAAATAAAGATGAAGAAATCAGTATTTGTATATTTGTTCTTGCTCCTCGCTTCTTCTGCCAATGTTTCAGCGCAGACAAGCCTTTCTACTACACTAACACGTCAACAGCTTCGTGACAGTCTGGCAGTGGCGTCCGAGCAGTTGAGCTTTCATCCCGATTCGCTCGACTTGCGTCTTCGTAAGGCAGGATGGAACCTCCAACTTGAGCAATGGCAGTATGCACGCGACGAGTACGACTATGTGTTGAGGCGAGAGCCTTACAATATTGCAGCTTTGTTCTACCGTGCTTTTGTCAACGAGAAGCAACAGCGATATAAGTTTGCAAAGCTCGACTATGAGAACCTGCTCTCTGTGGTGCCCGACCACTTTGAGGGCCGACTCGGACTGGCTCTTCTCAACGATAAGGACAATAGGTATACCGAAGCCATGAACCAGATAAACCTCCTCATTATGCAGCATCCCGATAGTGCAGTGGCTTATGCAGCAAGAGCAGGTATGGAGGTGGAACGCAAGATGTATGCCCCTGCCGAATACGATTATGGCAAGGCTATAGAACTTGCCCCCGGCAATACCGACTACTTGCTAAGCCGTGCCAACGTGCGCATCCTTATGAAGCGCAAGGCAGAGGCGCGTCAAGACCTTGACCGTATGGTTGGGCTCGGTGTGGCGCGTGCGTCTCTCGTTGGCTGGTATCGCAAGTGTCGATAGTATGTCCTGTGCTGTGTGTTAGGGCTATGGCTTTACTACAAGTCGAAGATGCCGGTAGGCAGTTTGCGTCGCAAAGCCTCGACAGGCAGACTTTCGCCCGTCTTAATGCCAGCGTTCTCGAGTGTGTCAACGACGCATTGCAGGGCTATCTCGGGCTTGTTGTTCTCCTCGCTTAGGTGGCACAGCCATATATGGCGCAAGTTGTCGGTGTAGTTGGCAACAAGTGCTTCGCCGCAAAGAGGGTTGCTCAAGTGTCCGCTGCCGCTTCTTATCCTTTCCTTAAGATAGTAAGGGTAGGGGCCAACCTCAAGCATCTGCGGGTCGTAGTTGGCCTCAATCACAAGATAGTTGGTGCGCTTTATCACCGAGGCAATCTCTTCGGTGATGTGTCCCACGTCTGTCAGCAGGCTGAACACCACACCGTCGTGCTCGATGGTGTAGCCGGCATTGTCGGTGCTGTTGTGCGGAACAGCGAAGGGCGTGATGCGAAAGTCGCCGATCGTGAAGCTCACCCCCGGCTCCACGTACATCCTTCTGTCGTGCGTAATCTTGCTGCGCATACACACATTGCTGTCCAAACCCGAGTGGACGGGGCGCGTGGCATAAACAGGTATGTCAAACTTCTTGGATATGCTGCCTACCGATTTGATGTGGTCGGCATGGTCGTGTGTCACGAGTATAGCCTTGATGCCGTTGAAATAGTTGAGGCCATAGTCGCCAAAATGGTTCTTCAGTTTGCGGGTTCCAACCCCCACGTCTATAAGGATGCCCCCGTTTTCTGTATATAGATAGTAGCAGTTGCCGCTACTTCCGCTTCCGAAAGATATGAATTTAAACATTGGTATTTATTATTTTTCTACTTTACCCGTTGTGGGTTTGGAGTTGCAAAAGTAGTTATAATCAACGATAAATGAGTAAAAAAAAGAAAAAACTTCATTTATGTGCAATAAAATGAGTACCTTTGCAGCCAGTTTTGTATATACATAATTATTCTGCATAACAAGAATAAGAAATTAAAATAACTTACAATATTATAAAATGATAACAGTAACCAATCTCGCTATTCAGTTCGGTAAAAGAGTGCTTTATAAGGATGTCAACCTGAAGTTTACTGCAGGCAATATCTATGGTGTCATTGGCGCCAATGGTGCAGGCAAGTCAACTCTTTTGCGTGCTATCAGCGGAGATTTGGAACCCAATAAGGGTTCGGTTGAATTGGGACCTGGTGAGCGTCTCTCTGTGCTCGAGCAGGACCACTTCAAGTTTGACGCCTATCGTGTTCTCGACACCGTATTGATGGGACACGAGCCGCTTTGGAAGAATATGAAGGAGCGCGAGGAGCTTTATGCCAAGCCAGAGATGACTGAGGAAGACGGCAACCGCGCTGCAGAGCTTGAGCTTAAGTTTGCCGAGATGGAAGGCTGGGAGGCTGAGAGCAATGCCGCTCAGATGCTTGCAAACCTTGGTATACCAGAGAGCTTGCACGAGAAGCAGATGAGCGAGCTCTCTAACAACGAGAAGGTGCGTGTTATGCTTGCTAAGGCTTTGTTTGGCAATCCGGACAACTTGCTCCTCGACGAGCCTACCAACGACTTGGACCTCGACACCGTGCAGTGGCTTGAGGAGTATCTTAGCAATGTTGAGCAGACCGTGCTTGTAGTGAGCCACGACCGCCACTTCCTCGATGCTGTAAGCACACAGACCGTTGATATCGACTTTGGCAAGGTTACAGTGTTTGCCGGCAACTACTCGTTCTGGTACGAAAGCTCGCAGCTCGCTTTGCGTCAGGCGCAGAACCAGCGTCAGAAGGCTGAGGAGAAGCGTAAGGAGTTGGAGGAGTTTATCCGCCGATTCTCTGCCAATGTGGCAAAGAGTAAGCAGACAACCAGCCGCAAGAAGATGCTTGAGAAGCTTAATGTTGAGGAGATTCGTCCGTCAAGCCGCAAGTATCCGGGCATCATCTTCCAGATGGAACGTGAGCCGGGCAACCAGATTCTTGAGGTGGAGGGTCTTAAGGCTGTTGACGAGGACGGAACAGTATTGTTCGACAACGTGAACTTCAACATCGAGAAGGGCGAGAAGGTTGTGTTCTTGAGCCATAACCCTAAGGCTATGACAGCTCTGTTCGAGATAATCAACGGCAACCGCGAGGCCAACGCCGGTACATATAAGTGGGGTGTTACAATTACAACAGCCTACCTGCCTTTGGACAACACCGAGTTCTTCAACAGCGACAAGAACCTTGTCGACTGGCTGAGCCAGTATGGCCCGGGCAACGAGGTGGTAATGAAGGGCTTCCTTGGACGTATGCTCTTCTCTGGCGAGGACGTTATGAAGAAGGTGAACGTGCTTTCGGGTGGCGAGCGCATGAGATGTATGATTGCAAGAATGCAGCTCAAGAATGCCAACTGCTTGATATTGGACACACCAACCAACCACTTGGACCTCGAAAGTATCCAGGCTTTCAACAACAATTTGGTGGGCTTTAAGGGCAACATCCTCTTCTCGAGCCACGACCATGAGTTTATACAGACTGTGGCAAACCGCATCATCGAGCTTACTCCGAGCGGAACCATCGACAAGCTTATGGACTACGACGATTATATCTACAACGAGGACATCAAGGCGCTCAAGGCCAAGATGTATAACGTGTAGTAAGCATACTGAACTATATAGTTTGCTGACAAAACCTTGCCAACTCTTCCCTAAGGGACGTGTTGGCAAGGTTTTTGCTGATATGAAAAAATAAAAACATTAATTATGAATAAGAATATGAAAGATAATGAGAATGTAGAGAAAGACATCGAAATCAAGGACAACGAGCTTGAGAATGATGCACAGTCTGCAGAAGATAATAAGGAAGAAAAGAACGCAGAGCCTACTGTAGAAGAGCAGCTTGCTGCCGCCAAAAAGGAGATAGAGGTGCTTAAGGACAAGTATCTTCGTTCGGTAGCCGAGTTTGACAACTACAAGAAGCGCACCATCAAGGAGAAGGCAGAGCTTATACTTAATGGCAGCGAGAAAGCTGTTTGTGCCATTCTGCCAATTTTGGACGACTTCGAGCGCGCTCTTGCCAACAAGACAGACGACGCCGAGGTTATGAAGGAGGGTATGAAGCTCATCTTCAACAAGTTCAACAAGACATTGGAGTCGCTTGGCGTTGCAAAGATTGAGACAGAAGGGAAGGACTTTGATGTCGACTTTCACGAGGCAGTTGCTATGGTTCCGGGTATGGGCGATGATAAGAAGGGCAAAATTATCGACTGTGTTCAAACGGGTTATCAGCTTAACGACAAGGTGATAAGACACGCTAAGGTGGCAGTTGGTCAGTGATGAAAGTGCTCAAGCAACGTTTTAATTGATATTCAGAGTTAATACTACGTAGGACAATAACCACACACATTATTATATAATGGCAAAGAGAGACTACTATGAAGTGTTAGGCGTCAGCAAGACGGCTACAGATGACGAGATTAAGAAAGCTTATCGTAAGATTGCTATAAAATACCACCCCGATAGAAACCCTGGCAACAAGGAGGCTGAGGAGAAGTTTAAGGAAGCGGCTGAGGCTTACGACGTGTTGCACGATGCGCAGAAGCGCCAGCAGTACGACCAGTTTGGATTCGATGCTCCGGGCGGTGGATTCGGTGGCGGCTTTAGCGGAGCCGGTGGTTTCTCTATGGACGACATCTTCTCTATGTTCGGCGATGTGTTTGGCGGACATGGAGGCGGTTTTGGTGGCTTTGGCGGTTTCGGAGGCGGCGGTCAGCGCCAGAAACCTCAGTATCGTGGCGCCGACTTGCGTATCAAGGTTTCGCTTACATTGCAGGAGATTGCCACAGGCACAACCAAGAAGTTCAAGGTTAAGAAGGATGTAACGTGTACACATTGTCATGGCACCGGTGCCGAGAATGGCAGCGGCAGCGAAACCTGTCCTACATGTAACGGTAGCGGCGTAGTGATGCGCACCGTCAGAACCATGCTTGGCATGATGCAGACACAGTCGGAGTGTCCCAACTGTCATGGCGAAGGCACTATTATCAAGAACAAGTGTAAGGAATGTGGCGGTACCGGTGTGGTTAAAGGCGAGGAAGTTGTCGAGATCAAGATACCGGCAGGTGTTGCCGAGGGAATGGTTGTAAATGTTCCGGGCAAGGGCAATGCCGGTCAACACAATGGCATTAGCGGCAATATTCAGGTTTATATCTCAGAGGAGCCTAACGATGTTTTTGTGCGTGACGGTAACGATGTGATTTACAACCTGTTGCTCGACTTCCCTACAGCTGTGCTCGGTGGACAGGTAGAGATACCTACAATAGACGGAAGCAAGGTCAAGATAAAGATAGAGCCGGGTACACAGCCTGGCAAGACATTGCGTCTGCGCGGCAAAGGCTTGCCTGCCGTGCAGGGCTATGGCAGCGGTACGGGCGACTTGGTGGTAAACATCAGCGTGTTTGTGCCTAAGACATTGACTCGTGACGAGAAGAAGGCTATTGAGAGCTTCCGCGACAGCGACAACTTTAAGGGCGATAAGGAGACAAAGAAGTCTATATTCGAACGGTTTAAGAATTATTTCAACTAACGTTTAATCTAAACCGTCCGATGTCGGCTTTTGAAAGATATTGACGACAGGGTTTATAGGGCTGTATAGTCTTGTAAACCCTGTTTTGTGTTCTGTCAAGAAGTGGTTTAATAACTAAAACATTCAATCTACAATTATGAATTATCAAGAAACCGTTGAGTACTTGTTCAACTCGACACCCGTTTTCGAAAAGGTTGGTGCAACAGCCTATAAAGAAGGCTTGTACAATACATACGAGCTCGATAAGCATTTTGGTCATCCTCATCGTCAGTTTAAAACCATACACGTTGCCGGAACTAACGGCAAGGGGTCTTGTTCGCATACCATAGCTGCCATTCTTCAGGCTGCCGGATATAGGGTGGGGCTTTACACGTCGCCGCATCTCGTCGATTTTCGTGAACGAATAAGAGTGAACGGCGAGTGCATAAGCGAGCGGTATGTTGTCGACTTTGTAGAGGAGGAGAGGAACTTCTTTGAGCCTTTGCATCCTTCGTTCTTCGAGTTGACCACAGCTCTCGCCTTTAAGTATTTTGCAGAAGCCAAGGTTGATATTGCCGTTATTGAAGTGGGACTTGGCGGCCGACTCGATTGTACCAATATCATAACACCAATATTGTCGGTTATAACCAACATAAGCTTAGATCATACTCAGTTCTTGGGCGATACGCTGCAGAAGATTGCTGGCGAGAAGGCTGGCATAATAAAGCCTAATGTTCCTGTCGTTATAGGCGAGAGCAATGCTGAGACACGTCCCGTGTTTGAGGCAAAGGCGGCAGAGAACAATGCTCCAATAATATTTGCGGAAGACACTCAAGAAGTACTTAAAGCCGAACATAAACCCAATGGCACAATGCTCTATACGACAAAGAATTATGGTAATGTTAGCGGTGAACTTGCTGGCGAGTATCAACAGAAAAATACCAATACTGTACTGAATGTTGTAAAGTACTTAAAGGATGTGCGCATCATAAACAACGACGATTGTGTGCGTGCCGGATTTGCAAACGTATGTGAGGCTACTGGGCTAATGGGACGTTGGCAGACTATTGGCAAGTCGCCTCTCGTTGTATGCGATACAGGGCATAATGTAGGCGGATGGCAGTATCTGAGCAGTCAGATAAAGTCGGTGGAGTGTAAGGCTCTGCGCATAGTCTTTGGCATGGTCGACGATAAGGACATCGAGCATGTTATGGATATGCTGCCTAAGAACGCCGTGTACTATTTTGCCCAAGCCACGACACACAGAGCTATCCCCGTGAACGTAGTAGGCGAGAAAGCCTTGGCGCATGGCTTGCATGGAACGTGTTATACATCCGTAGACGAAGCTTACGAGCACGCATTGGCAGATGCCGATAAAGACGACTTTGTATTTGTGGGAGGCAGCAGCTATGTGGTAGCCGACCTGTTGACGTACTTGAAAAACAACAATTAATTGTTTTTAACGGGCAATATGATACATTTTTGCTCTAAAAGCCTTGGGCATTACATTTTTTTTTGCTTACTTTGCAGCAAATAAATCAATGCTATACAACCATGTCCTTTTTGACGGGGTATGGTTGCAAGCAATAAGCATATAACTAAAAACTTGGTAAATGATGAACACAACCGAGACAGAAAACATCTGTGGACTGAAGAGAGCCGACTTTCAGTCTACAATAGCCGGTAAAGAAACCGACCTCTACATCTTGAGAAACAGTGAAGGTAATGAAGTGGCTATCTCTAACTATGGAGGCGCTTTGGTTGCTATTATGGTTCCGGATAGAAATGGTAATAGAGCCAACGTTATTCAAGGTCACGACAACATCAACGATATAGTAAACTCGCCAGAGCCTTATCTCTCTACACTTATCGGAAGATACGGCAACCGCATTTGCAAAGGACGCTTCCAGTTGCATGGCAAGGAGTATCAGTTGCCTATCAACAATGGTCCTAACAGCTTGCATGGTGGCTTGAAGGGCTTCAACGCCAAGGTTTGGGACGCTCTTCAGATGAACGACCATACATTGGTTCTGAAGTATGTTAGCCCTTATGGAGAAGAGGGCTTCTCAGGCGAAATGAAGACAACTGTTGTATATTCGTTTACCGACGACAACGAGCTCGTAATCGAGTATATGGCTACAACAAACAAGAAAACTATCGTTAACCTTACAAGCCATGGCTTCTTCTCGCTTGCTGGAATTGCTAATCCTACCCCTACAATTGAAAATTTGGAATGTGAGATTAATGCCGATTTTTATATCCCTATTGACGAGACGTCAATACCTACTGGAGAAATACTGCGTGTAGAGGGTACTCCTTTCGACTTCCGCAAGCCTAAGGCCGTAGGTAAGGACATCGATGCAGACAACGAGCAGATAAAGAATGGTGCTGGTTACGACCATTGCTTCGTTCTTAACAAGAAGGAAGAGGGCGAGCTTAGCTTTGCTGCAAGAATCAAGGAGCCGGTAAGCGGACGCATTATGGAGGTTTATACCACAGAGCCGGGTGTTCAGGTATATACCGACAACTGGGCAGATGGATATAAGGGACAGAACGGAGCAACATTCCCACGCCGCAGCGCTATATGCTTTGAGGCTCAGCACTTCCCCGATTCGCCTAACCGTCCTTACTTCCCGTCAGTGGTGCTGAACCCAGGCGAGCAGTATACACAGAAGACGGTATACAGATTTGCAGTAGACAAGTAACACTTGATATCAAACAATATCGATTATACAAAATAATAATTGAGGATTGGAGCTTTAGGTTTCAATTCTCAATTATTAATGTACAAGACACCCTATAAGCTTATACGCAATGTTCTATGCTAATTGAGACTAAATTAATTACAAATAACTAAAACAACAAACAAAAAACAATGGAAAATTCCAAGAAAAAACAAGGCAGTATTATTGCTATTATGGCAATGGTATTTCTCTTTGCTATGATTGCCTTCGTGACAAACCTATGTTCGCCAATGGCTATCATTCTGAAAAATGCTTTCCAGGTGCCTGAGAGCTTGGCACAGGTTGGCAACTATGGCAACTTTGGTGCTTATCTGCTTATGGGTGTTCCAGCAGGTTTGCTTATAGACAAGTTCGGTTACAAGAAGACAGCTCTTGCAGCCCTCGTTGTAGGTGTTGTAGGTTTGCTTATCCAGTGGGTCAGCGGTTCAATGGGCTTCGTTGTTTACCTTATTGGTGCTTTAATCTCAGGTCTTTGCATGTGTATGCTTAACACTGTAGTAAACCCGATGCTTAACCTTCTCGGTGGTGGCGGTAGCACAGGTAATCAGCTTATCCAGATTGGTGGTGTGTTCAACTCGGCAGCTGCAGTATGCGTTTATATGCTTATGGGTAGCCTTATCGGCGACGCTTCTAAGGCTAAGGTAGCCGATGCCGCACCAGCACTCTTCATTGCTCTTGCTATTTTCGTCTTTGCTCTTGTGGTTATCTTCTTCACCAAGATTGAGGAGCCTCAGCATGCTTCAAGCAGTGCATCAAAGGATACTAACGACAAGTATAGCTGCTATTCTTTCCGTCACTTCAAGTTGGGTATGCTTGCTATTGCCGTTTATGGTGCAGTAGAGGTTGGCCCTCCTACTTATATCCTTGGTTACCTTACAGCTGCAAAGGACGCTGTAAACCCAGGTTTGGGTATGGACGCTGGCTATTGTGGTACACTTGCTGCCGTTTACTTTATCTTTATGCTCATCGGCCGTTTCGTCGGTGGCGTTATTGGTGGCAAGGTTTCGCCAAAGGCTATGATCGCTACAGTGAGCTTCGTTGCTATGGTGCTCGTTGCTTTGGGTATGGTTCTTCCTACATCAATGACAGTAAAGTGCCCTGGTATCGACTATACAACAATGAGCTTTGTATGGGGTGAGGTTCCTGCAGGTATCTTCGCATTCCTTCTCATCGGTTTGTGCGCTTCTGTAATGTGGGGTGGTATCTTCAACCTTGCAACAGAGGGTCTTGGCAAGTACACAGCAAAGGCTTCTGGCGCATTTATGATGATGGTTGTTGGCTTTGCTGTCATGATTGGTCTTCAGGCCAAGGTGGTTGACTTCACTCACAGCTACATCACCAGCTTCATCGTTGTGTTGCTTAGTGCTGCATACATTTTCTATTTCGCGATGTGGGGCTCTAAGAATGTCAACACAGATATTCCAGTAGAATAAACATTTTAATAAAGGCTTGTTTTAAAGATGTTGAGTCTTAAAGCAAGCCTATATTTTTCAAATCTTTATATTAACTAAAACTCTTTTGATTATGGATATTGAATTTGTAAGAAGCCGCTTCATCAAGCATTTCGACGGAAAGACCGGAAACATCTATGCTTCTCCGGGCCGTATCAATCTCATTGGTGAGCATACCGACTATAATGGTGGTTTTGTATTTCCTGGAGCTGTAGACAAGGGCATCATGGCTGAGGTTCGTCCTAATGGCACCAACACAGTGATGTGCTACTCAATCGACTTGAAGGATCGTGTGGAGTTCAAGGTAGACGACCCACAGGGTCCACGTGCAAGTTGGGCTCGCTATATCTATGGTGTGGTTCAGGAGATGCGCAAGCTTGGCGTAGACGTTAAGGGTTTCAACACAGCCTTTGCTGGTGATGTGCCTCTTGGCGCTGGTATGTCTTCATCGGCTGCGCTTGAGAGCTGCTTCGCTTTTGCACTGAACGACTTGTTTGGTGATAACAAGGTAAGCAAGTGGGATATGGTTCTTGCTGGTCAGGCTACCGAGCACAACTACTGCGGTGTAAACTGTGGCATCATGGACCAGTTTGCAAGCGTATTCGGCAAGGAAGGTTGCTTGATGCGTCTCGACTGCAACAGCCGTGAGTTCGAATACTTCCCATTCCGTCCGGTAGGCTACAAGCTCGTTCTGTTGAACTCTTGCGTAAAGCACGAGCTTGCCGGTTCTCCTTACAACGACCGTCGCAACAGCTGCGAGAATGTTGTTAAGCACATCGCTGCAAAGCATCCGGAGGCTCACTTCGAGACATTGCGCGATTGCACATGGGAGCAGCTTGAGGAGGTTAAGGCAGAAGTAGGCGAGGAAGACTACAAGCGCGCTCACTTCGTTCTTGGCGAGAAGGACCGTGTCCTTGCTGTTTGCGATGCTCTTAACGCAGGCGACTACGAGACTGTAGGCAAGAAGATGTACGAGACTCACGAAGGTCTTAGCAAGGAGTATGAGGTATCTTGCGAGGAGCTCGACTTCCTCAACGACATTGCCAAGGAGAATGGTGTAACTGGTAGCCGTATTATGGGCGGTGGCTTCGGTGGTTGTACAATCAACCTCGTAAAGGAAGAACTTTACGATAAGTTTATCGCTGACGCCAAGGCTAAGTACTTTGCCAAGTATGGCAAGGAGCCTAAGGTTATCGACGTTGTAATCAGCGATGGTTCACGTAAGGTTTGCTAATAATATAAGTCTACGTTGTCTTTATATAAAGTAAAGACCTGATAAAAATAAATCCGCAATGCCAATCAAGGCGTTGCGGATTTTTTATGGTATGCTCGGCATGAGCATTGTCTAATGGGTGCAAGTCCCGAGTAAGCCCTAAT
>OIWV01000748.1_pt1 | contig 30852 bp, 27 predicted proteins | sample 1587751 | NCBI WGS metagenome assembly OIWV01 (sample SAMEA3888913, study PRJEB22519) | human gut metagenome | biome: human gut; feature: human-associated habitat; material: faeces | place: Denmark | collected 2010
TCAATGCGAGATTGAAGGAATTGGGCAGAGAGCCAGTCTGGAAGGATTGGGATGCATCCTTTGATTTGTTTGGAAATATCGCAAACGGATAAGATAAACATATAGATATAAAAAAGCGCCTTGAATGATTTCAAGACGCTTTTTTTATATCATTTTATGAATAGTTTTATCATTAAATAATGAATAGCTTATTCCTTATATACTGAATAGCTTATTCCTTCAACCATCCCCCTATCAGGTCGATGATTTCCTGTCTTGTTGGCTCAGGGAACGAGAGGATGCGGGTGAGATGCGAACCGCCATGACACATATAGACATGCAGGTTCTTCTTGTTCTTGGTGAATGGCAATCCATAGATGCCCGATGCACCCCATGGGTCGATGTCACCATAAATATATACCATCTTCGGATCGTTCTTGGTCAGGAAATCCACGGTATAATTATAAAGCTTAGGCGAGAACTCCACGTTCTCGGCACCCTTCGGTACCATCAGCTTCTTCAGATAACCCTTTGCCGACTTGATGCTGAGGTATCTCTTGAATGGCTTGGTGTAATAACCGTAATATCCTAACTCCCTGGCAGCCTGCACATCGAAAGATGCAGTGGCATTGTAGTTGGTGAAATACTCCGGCTCACACATGTTGATCCAGTATTTGAACACCTGGTCGTCGGTGGCATCATTCGTAGGAATCTTCTTAATGTCCTCACCCCACTGCCAGAAGGCGAAGGCATACTCAAATACCGAGTAATCGAAAATCTCGGCGATAGGCGCATTGAAGCGATACTGCTTCTCGCTGCAGTACTTCTCGAACATCGGCAGCAGCGCAGCCTTGCGCTTAAAGAGCAGCAGCTGGAAGTTGAGCACCTTCTGTCGGTTCTCCTTGGTAGAAACCTCCTCCTGTAGGAACTTCTCGTGTCTGCCATCCTCTACTCCCTTGTTCAGCGGTGCAACGTATGGCACGGAGATGTCCACATCATTTGGGAAGTAAGCACGGTAGAACATCGTGGTCTGTCCGCCCTTGCTGATACCCGTGGCAATCCACTTGCCCTTGTACATCGCATGCAGGGTCTGGTTGACGTGGTGCAGATCGTAGAGCGAATTCTCCACGGTGAGGTAATCCCAGTTGCAAGGACTAGGCATCGACTTGTCAAAATAACGGTACTCCACGGTGATGATGTTGGTATCGAAAAGCTTGGAAAGTTCCTCGATGTAATTCTCACGCAGCGCATACTTGGCGTTATAGCCTTCTGTTACGAGCACGGTAGGACGGTCGAATCCTCTGTGGCAGAGTATCACTCGCTGTTCAAAACTGCCCTTGGAAGCATCCTTGGCATCCAGTTGCTGCTTGATGAAGAACACATACTTTTCAGGGAAATGCGTACTTTTCAGCGTTTCCACGTCACTCACTCCCGGCAGCGCCGCCAACAGCTTGCCAGCCTCTCCCAGTTCTGCCGCCAGCATCTGCAAAGGCAGAATGAAGAGCAGCAGCATCAATTTCAAGAATCTCAATTTCATTTTCTTCTCTCGTCTATGTTTTCTCTTTTTAAACTTTCGTCGGTAATCTCCACATGCTTTGTCGAGTAAGGGGAAGGAATTTCACCCATCCTTCTCACAGAACCGTGCTTGACAGTCTCCCATCACACGGCTCTTCGCACTTAACTCTTTTGTTTGTTAATTTGTATTCATAATTATCCTAGACGTGGATAGGGTACAAATCCCTTCACCCAGTGTGAAAACTCATTTCTGTTGTGTGCCGCATACTCCACAAGCCATTCATACGCTTTGCTAAACTTCTTACCCTTGGAGAAGCGCTTGTACTTACGCATCACCCATCGGGTTAGTCGCTCATTGATGTAATTCAACACCTTGCGGAATTCAGACCTACCAAACTTCATATAGTAGTTCATCCATCCACTAATCTGCGTATCAACTTCAGTGCTTATGTCTAGCAGACAAGCAAAAGTCTTACGATTCAGTTTCCAAGCCCTTATGGCTTCTTTAATCCTCTTCATCGACTTATTGCTTATTGCAGGGAGAAAAGCAGTAAAGTTTTGACCCGTCTTTCTGTTTCTTGCACCTCTAGGTCTGAAGGTAAAGCCTAGAAAGTTAAAGGAAGTATGCTCCGAGTCACCTCTTCGATTGCTATCCTTACAATAGACTATCTTTGTCTTCTCCTCATTCAGTTTCAATCCATATTCTTCAAAGCGTTTCATTAGAACAGCTTTCAAGAACCGGGCTTGCTTCTCCGATACGCAGTGGCAGATGGTGGCATCAGCATAACGCTCAAACGGAATCGTTGGATAGTTACGTGACATCCATTCGTCAAAGACGTAATGAAGGAACAAGTTTGCCAAAACCGGACCTATCACAGAACCTTGGGGAACTCCCATCGTTCGCTCTATCACTTCACCTTTCGATGTCTGATTGGGAACCTTGAGCCACCGCTCAATGTATAGAAGTACCCATTTCTCCTCTGTATGCTTGCGGATAGCCTTCATCAACAATTCATGATTGATTGTGTCAAAGAACTTACTTATGTCCATATCAAGCACCCAGGGAGTCACATAACAGCGCTCCTTAGCCTTGGCTATGGCTTGATGCGCTCCCTTGCCTGGACGATAGCCGTAGGAATCTTCCTTGAAGATAGGTTCGAGTATGGGAGTCAGTACTGATACTACTACCTGCTGCGCTATTCTATATTCAATCGTCGGTATGCCCAGAGGGCGAGTACCGCCATTGGATTTGGGTATTTCTACCAGCTTTACCGCTTTGGAAAAGTAGCATCCAGAACTCATGCGATTCCATATCTTATAAAGGTTCTTGGACATTTCTTTGTCAAATGTCTTCTGGTCAACCTTATCGATACCCGCACTGCCCTTGTTTTCCTTCACCTTGTGGTAAGCTTCCCACACCAATCGCTTGTCTATTACAAAAGGTTTTGCCTCGTTCATTGTTTCATCCTCAATTTCTTAAGTTGGACTTTAAATTTGGCTAAGCACGCTACCCCCTTCGCTCCATCCCCATTACAGAAACTTCAGCACTACTACGAGGTAGTCCGCCACAGACATGGACATCAGTACTTTCTGCCTTGCGTTTAACGGCTCTCGGCATTTTCCCTTGGCATTCCATGCCTATTTCTCCTGTTCCTCTAAAGAGCCCATGTCAAGTTCATGCCACCTATACACCGCACACCCAGCAGACAGTAAACAGGTTTCTTCTGCCGTTATCCCAAGATAGTAAATAGACCTTGGTTCTGATGTGACTTGATAACTTTGCTAACGATGCTTCATCAATGGTTCACTTGCGTTCATCTCCTTGACACATACCTTGCCAACCTTACGGAAGGCTTTCAATTGTCGTTCACTACCCATCAGTTTCCATCAAAGCAGCTCAAAATGGTTTGCAATCAGCACCTGCATGCCGAATGCGGTGGGGCAGCCACCATCTCTTTAGAAGTTACGACAGAAATCCATCAAATATAGCCAATATCAGACTTCATTCTGTCTCAGGACACACAAATGCTATGCAAAGGTAAGGAAATATTCTTGTCCGGCAAAGAGAAGAGCCACCTTTTTATTATTATTGCAGCATTTTTCTTTTTTTTACGACAAGAATAAAAGTAAAACGAAAAATATTTTGTATATTTGCAGTCGAAATCAAAATATAGGAAATAAAAAATCAAATAAATCATCATCATCATAATAATATCAACAATCATAATTTATGACTAACTTACAACAATCAACATCCCATTTCTCGGATACCAAACCGCATTATGCCCTGCTCGACGGATTGCGTGGCGTGGCTGCATTGCTCGTGGTGTGGTATCATGTGTTCGAAGGCTACCAGTTTGCATCCGGCTCAGCCATCATCCAGGAAATTAACCACGGTTATCTGGCGGTTGACTTCTTCTTCATCCTTTCCGGTTTCGTCATCGGCTACGCCTACGATGACAGATGGGGAAAGACCCTGACATTAGGAAAATTCTTCAAGCGACGCCTCATCCGCCTGCATCCGATGGTAGTGATGGGCGCGCTCATCGGACTCATAATGTTCATCCTTCAGGGAGCCGTAACCTGGGACGGCACTCCGGCTTCGGTACCGGCTATGCTGATAGCCCTGTTCTGCGGCATGCTGATGATTCCCGCCCTGCCGGGTTGCGGATACGAGGTGAGAGGCAATGGCGAAATGTTTCCACTCAACGGTCCCGCCTGGTCGCTCTTCTTCGAGTACATCGGCAATATCCTCTATGCCCTTTTCATCCGGAGGCTATCCACCTGGGCACTGGCGGTACTTGCCGGAATTCTATCCATCCTTCTGCTATGGTTCACGGCTACGGATGTATGCGGCTACGGTATGTTTGGCGTGGGCTGGACGCTGGATGGTCTCAACTTCTGGGGAGGACTCCTGCGCATGCTCTGTCCGTTTACGATAGGTATGCTGTTGTCCCGTGTTTTCCATCGCATCCAGATCAAGGTGAAAGGTGCATTCTGGATCTGCTCCATCATCCTGCTCTTGCTCTTCCACGTACCTTATATAGAGAGTACGATTAGCAGCATTTCCGTGAACGGTGCAGGCGAAATAGCTGGCAGCATTATGCTGAACGGCGTTTTCGAGGCGGCATGCATCCTCCTGATTTTCCCGGCGATAGTATGGTTGGGAGCGAGCGGACTGACATCCGACCATTTCAGCACCCGCGTCTGCACGTTCTTGGGCGACATCTCCTTCCCGCTCTACATCGTGCACTATCCGTTTATGTATTACTTCTATTCGTGGCTCATCGAGAAGCAGCTCTTCACGCTGGGCGAAACCTGGCCCGAGGCGCTCATCACCTGTGGAGTTTCGATAGCCGCCGCCTGGCTCTGCCTGAAATTCTACGACCTGCCGGTTAGAAGATGGCTGGCGAAGAAATAAAGAAGTGCCACCTTTTTTATATTATCTCCCCATTTTTCTTGCAAAATCAAAATATTCGTCGTATCTTTGCAGAAAGAATTTGTAGAAAGGTGGATGGCTTGCAAAAGCTATCCTGAAGACATAGGAGAATTAGATTATGACAGAAATGAACGATAGAAGATTGCCGGTAGGTATCCAGTCTTTTGAGGAAATCAGAAAGGGTGGTTATCTTTATGTTGACAAGACAGATATCATCTGGAATCTTGTCAACAGGGGAAAAAAGTATAATTACCTGAGCCGACCACGCCGCTTTGGTAAATCCGTTCTAGTAGATACGCTTGAAGCATACTTTCTGGGGAAAAAGGAACTCTTCGAGGGACTGGAAGTTATGAAACTGCAAGCAGAATGGGTGAAGCATCCTGTAATCAGACTCGACATGAGTCAGGCAGGAGCCGAAGCGGAAAGCATACGGAGCTATTTAGATGATGCATTTCATAATTATGAAACCGAAAATGGTATTGATGTGCGTCAAGGTAGCTCGCTTGCCGTAAGATTAAAGAACATTATCAAGACAGCTTACAGCAAAACAGGGATGCAGGTGGTCATTCTCATTGATGAATATGACTCTCCTTTGCAGCATTCCTGGAAGACTCCGCAACATGAAGCATGTACGGATATCTACAGAGAAGTGTTTTCTGTATTGAAAGCTCAGGATAAATACGAGAAATTCGTCTTCATCACAGGCATCACCAAGTTCACTCAGATTTCTCTCTTTTCTGTGCTTAACAATCTGAGCAACATCAGTTTTGATGCACCATACGCCACCATCTGCGGCATTTCAAAGCAGGAAGTTGCCGAAAACTTCATGCCAGAGATTGAGGCTATGGGAGAAGAAAACGGATGGACTCCGGAAGAGACGCTGAAGCAGCTCACGGCTTATTACGACGGATATCATTTCTGCCGCAGAAATATGGTGGATATCTTCAATCCGTTCAGCCTCATCAATGCCCTGGATGATAGGGATTTGAAGAATTACTGGGCTTCATCAGGTGCCACTTCCCTATTGCCAAAGTTCGTGGATGACATGGAGATGAAGATGGAATATTTTGACCATTGCTTCATCGAGCGCGACACCCTGGAAACATCGGATGTAGTGAATGGCGGAGCCGAGCTCTTCCTCTACCAGTCGGGTTATCTCACCATCAAGGGTTACGATGATGGCGTTTACATCCTGGGCTTCCCTAACTTTGAAGTTCGCAAGGCATTATACCGGGTAGTGGTTCCAGCCTTGACCATGAAGTCGAATTCAGAAGTGGTTTCTGCGCAGAGTTTCCTCAGAAAAATGATGCAGGACGGCAATACCGCAGAAACCAAGAAGGCCTTGAAGGCTCTTATTGCCGATGTTCCATACAGCAACAAGAAGATGGAAAGCATGGATATGGAGGAGCGTTACCGACTGATAATGAGCACGATATTCAGAGCTTTGGGCTTTAGAGTGGAAGTAGAAAGAATGCTGGCCACTGGCAGAATTGATATGATTGTAGAGGTTCCATCCTTCATCTACGTCCTGGAGCTGAAGCTATCGAACAATGGCGGCATTTCTGCTGCCGAGAGCCAGATCAAGGACAAGAGTTACACCGAGCCATTCAAGGCCGATAAGCGCAAGGTCATCGCCCTGGCCGTAGAACTTGATGAAAAGGGCAAGGGATTGATAGATTGGAAAGAAGTGGATGAGTCTTTGTAAAACACAAAGCCAGCCATCTACCCGGCAAACGTCCCGATTTGCGCCACACGGGCAGAAGGCCCAGAAGCTCCTAGCCCAGGGCAACGCCCTGAGTATAACAGCAGTCAACAAGGCGTCCTGTAAGGGCAAAAGCATTAATAATGAGATGCTTTTACGCTTACAGGGCGCAATTACTTAACTATCTCAGCCATGGGAATTCCTCATATAAACGTTCGTTAAAGGCATCAACAGACTCCCATTTAGAAGGATCATCCTTTATGGTTTCACAATAATCGATACTATCCATAAGCCCCTCATAACTAAAATGATTTTTAAGAACAGGAATTTCATCTTCCTGCTCTATCCCAGAATCAATCACGTGATGAGACACAGGCTCTGAAGCAATAGTTGCATAGGCAGGCGATGGCTCACAGACCTTATCCCCTGCAATCTTCGATTCCTCGATATGATATTTCTTTTCCTCCATATTTCTTTCGCTTTTAAAGTTCTACATTGCTTATTGGTGCAAAAATACGAAGAAAGATTGGAACTCGCAAGAAAAACTTATAGAAAATGGCAGAGAACGCTGAAATTTAATGGATTATGCAGATATTTCCCCCGCTAGGCGCTCCGACGGATTTGCAATCCGTCGTCAAAAAATGACCTAACCTCTTTAGGATCTGCGGATTTGAAATCCGCAGCAAGCAAGATTGCTGAACCCGGCAGAACACCTAACGAGGGTATTATTACTGGCAAATGCCCTTACATATCAAACAGATTACCCGTTGCCACAGAATACGAAACCTTACACATATTGCAGATATCAGTAATCGTAGCGCCACTTCCACTCAACGAGTAGAACACGCTCTCGCCTACCAATACATACTCCCAGGTGCGATTCATCCTATCCCCAGGCTCCAAGGCATTGATCTTCTTTATCCATTCCACAGTAGCCGTCTGCTTCTGGCGAACGTTCACATCATCCACCTTGTCGTCACCCTTGGTTTCAATCAGATAAACCTTATCAGCCGTAGCCACTATGAAATCAGGATGATACGTTGCCATCAAGCCATCCTTCCTTACATAAAAGATGATGGCGAAGGAATGGCCACTCTCATTGATTTTCAGGAATCTTTCTACCTCGGCATCCCTATCCAGAAACTCGATGAACGCCTTTTCCAATCCTCCACCATGGGATGGATAACCCAGTCGAGGATAGATACACTTCTGTACCTCCATCGAGTAAGACTCTCTCATCTTGATGGCTTTGAGCGAAGAGAAATCCGTATGGCTCACCTCAGCATCTATCGTGGTCAGGCGATTCTGCATCTTATAGATGGCCACCGCAAACTGCTCCACGATGTGCTTCGTCACAATTCCATCCTTCGCCAGCAATATCTTCCAGTCGCTGCCCTGGAACGGGTCGAAAGGCACGGAGAAAAGCTTCTCTCTGATGTACCAGTCTATCACCTGCACCGTTTGAGCTCCATTGATTTGAATCGTCGGGAAGCCCTGGCGGCGACAGTTCTCAAAGCGCAAGGTTACTACCCTCAGCAATTTCTGCAGATACTCATTATATCCGCTAGCATTAAAGAGATTGGCCGTTACCTTATACTTGCCAAAGGTAGTCTTGGTGAGAGATTCCTGCGATACGAAGGTCTCGCCTTCCCTTGCCAGGAACTTGCGGAGCAAAGCCAGCGGATACATCGTAAACGGCTCCAGATCATTCAGATCTATCTCTGAATCATCCAACTCATCGATGGAATCATGCAGGATAACCGGCCATTGGAAATCATATTTCTCGTAATCCTCACGAAGTCCCACGGTAAGAATGTCGCCAGTGGCTCCTCCTGTACCCACGTCGCCTTCATCCACAGCCACCAAGCCCTGATCCTGCAAATCATCATAAAACTTGATGAAAGCCGGATGCTCCACAATGGACAAAGTGTCGATATAGGTGCGGGGAGGCTGATGGTTCTTCAAAACCCTCAGGCGGTCTTCACGCTTGATGTCGATGTAGTCTGGCTCTCGCCACATCAGTCGCAAGCCTCTACCTACCAACTGCTCCAGCAGGATTGGCGCCTGCGAAGAACGCAGCGGAACAAGCACGCAGATGTTGTTGACGTCGAAGCCCTCACGGAGCATCAGCACCGAGATAACCACCTTCGGACTCTTAAACCTATCTATATCGAAGAGCTTCATCTTGATTTCCTGCCATTCCTCATCCTTCACCTCGCCCTGCTTGTTGCTGTCGATGGTAACGATGTCTTCATCTTCCAGACCTTCCGACTTCAGAAACTCTTCTACGAAAGGAGATACCGTGGTATCCTGGCAGACGATGAGCATCTTCGGGTTCTTAGACGCATCATTCTTCAGGAATTCTTCTTCCAGCTTGTTCAACTTGGTCAATCCGGCACGGAGCATCATGCGCTGGCCTTCGCTCAACCCTACCACCTTTCCCTGCTCATCGCGCTCGGCGTTGTAATCCAGGTTTTCCAGTTCGGTAAGTTCCTGTCGGCGGTCGAGCAGCAACAGCTTCACCAGTCCCTGCTTCATCGCCATCGGCAAGTCGAAGTCAACGATGATATGCGGGAAAAAGAGTTTCACCTGCTTCTCTCCCGCACCCTTCGTATCAAAAGGAGTGGCAGAGAAGTCCACCTGTATGAATCGGGTGCCCTTGGTGGCGCTGATGGCATTCAAGCCTCTTTGCCATTCCACCTCCTCGGTTTCGCCATTACGCTTGATTTCGTGGATATGATGAGCCTCATCATTGATTACCATCAAATCCTTTAAGCCAGCCAGATATTCCAGTTCGGTGCCACCCAAGGCACGGCGGTCGAGCATACCGAGGTCGTTGCCCGCCGATTTGCCCGGACGGATAGGCAGCAGGTCGTTGATGATTTCAGAAGGCGTCACCGTGCTGGAATCGTCCATATTCTCATCCTGCTCCTTCTCTTCCATCTGATTTTCAAACAGATGCCAGTTGGTCAGGGCAATCAGTCCCTCGCCAGTGGTCTTTCTGCCGATGCCATCCTCCTTGGTCACTACATTGTTCTGGATAAACGAAAACACCTCGTCACGATAACGCTCGGGGATGAACACCTCCTGGTTCATGTAGTAGTCGTTGGTCTGAGGGTCGCGATATTCCTCATCGCGCTTCTTTCTGCCGCAGAAGGCATCCAGCAGACGGTCGTAAACTATCAGACCCGGAGCCACAATCAGAAACTTCTGCGTAAATCGTCCGCTCTCCACATCCTCGTGCCGGGCATTCAGCATCTGCCAGATTATCAGGGCATGCATCACCCACGTTTTTCCCGTGCCCGTAGCCATCTTCACAGCATACTTAGGCATCTGATATTTAGGCTTGGCAAGCTGAGCCAGGTCGGTCCTATCCATCAGTTCCGGGATGATGCCCTGATAGGCATCCATTACGCAGTTTTCTCCCATCACTTCGTGCAGATAGATGATGTTGAGGATAGCCTGACGCTGACCCTCGTGGAAGTTTCTCGCACGCTCGTTGCAGAAACCCTCTCCAAACCAATAGTTCAAGAGCGAAGCGGTGGTTGGGGTCACCTTCTCCAGCATCTCCCCACTCTTCCAGGCTGCATTGACTACATCGGTGAGTCGATGCGCCAGTTCCAAAGATATATTACTTGAATTGATAGCCATAGTCGTAATATCCTATTCGTTCTTATTTCTGACACTTCACATTCAGGATCACCTGACTCTCGAATCCGAACACATCCACCGCCTTGACGCAAACCTTTCGCTCGTCCTTATGCGGCATGGTAATTCGGGTGGAATATACGCAGTGCAGCGGGTCGCTGTCGTTATCCACGTTTTCACGATAATCCTGCCAGGTACTTCTGAAGGTATCGCCGTCATAATCAGGGTCGATGCTCCAATATTCTATCAGCGAAAGAGGGTCCTGCTCCATCACCTGCTGCAGCTTCTCCTTGTCCTTATCATCCAGCGGGATATTATCTGGCGAAAGCAGCACATAGTTGTTGAGACTGATGTCGAGTTCATCCTCGCCATTGCCGTTCATGGTTACCTCCACTGGGTTCACCATCAGATACTGCAAAGAAGAGAAGCGGACGGTTTTGTCGGCGATGAGCTTTTTGAAACCCTTCTTAGATAGCTTGTCGAGCAGATCAGGCGGAATCACCAGCACCTCTACATTGCTGTTCTTATATTTCTCGATGGCTTGCGAAATGTCGAAGGCGAAGTTCCAGCCGAGCACGATGACCTTATCCCAGTCGCCGCCAAGCAGAGAAGCCTTGGCTTCTACGGCACGGCGAACGGTAGCGGCAGTGGTCAGGCGGTTAGGGCTATCCACCATCACCAGGTTTCGGGTGCCCTTAACGTAGCCAAAGTTTCTATCGCTCACCTGTTCTGGGGAGAATGGTAAGGCACCGAAGAGGCCTAAGACAACCTGAGAGAGATCGCCCACTCGGCGGAGTTTCTTGTTGTTATGGAAAGCCTCTTTCTGATAGTCGCCGATGCTCTGATAGAGGAACGGATTTACTTCCTGGTCGATGAAGCGCTTGCGCATGACGAGGGATGCCGGCTTGCCGATGTCGCAGGTAATCCAGCGACGGCCAAGTTTCTCGGCAACCGCTGCTGTGGTTCCGCTGCCACCGAAGAAATCACAAACGAGGTCGCCTTCGTTGGAAGAAGCCTTGATGATACGTTCGAGGAGGGATGCTGGCTTTTGAGTAGAATAACCCGTTTTTTCATTTAATAATCTAAAGACAGCAGGACAATCATCCCAAACATCATCAACAAGAGCGCCCTCAAAACGATAAATTACATCTTCATCTTTAGGCTCTCGTTTATTCTGAGAAATGAACCTTTTTACATACATATCAAATTTCACCTTATCTGTACGTGGAAAATTCTTATATGTAATAGTCTCCCCCATCCTCACTATACTTTATCCATCGACTATACAAAGAATTATCTTCGATGCCTTTTCTCTGATTGTTAAAAACATAATTATTAGTTTTAGAATAACAATAGATACAATCATGCTTTCGAGGAAAATAATGAGGAACAGCTTTGATACCCCCAGGATAATACCAAATTATTTGATCTCTAAAATTATCTTTGCCGAATATATCATCAAGCATTATCTTTACATAAGAATCAATATGCCAATCTATGTGAACATAGACAGTACCTTTGTCTGACAATAATTCTTTCATCAGAATAAGTCTTTTATATATCATCTTTAGATAAGAGATGGTTCCTTCTTCCCAGGTATCAGCATAGGCAAACTGCTCGACTACAGTCGGCTTTTGTTGAATATCAATACCAGGTAAAACAACCTTCGTTCTATAATCCGCCTTAGAATCAAATGGCGGGTCGATGTAGATCAAATCCACTTTGCCTCTTAATGAAGGCAAGCCCGTCTGAGGGTCTCCGGCAAGCAGCGCCTGCATGGTCAGGAGATTATCACCATACACCAGACGATTCATCCAATTCCCCCCATCCAGGGCGGCATTGAATGCATTAGGGATATTGGGAACTTGTCCTCGGAAGAATCCGGAGACATCCTTGCGAGGCAACACCAGCTCATTGGTTTGCAACCCAATGCGTGTGCCACTGCTCAATCGCTCGATGATGCGCTGAGCCTCTTGCCTACCTTCGCTTGCAATGCGAGGTAGCTCTTCAATCAATGATTTTGCCATAGCATTAAAGCTTAAATATAGTTTTAATGCGACTGCTTTGTTACTCAGAAAATAAAAGCTACAACCAAACACCCTTATCCATAGCAACAAAGCCAACCTAGGTTTGCATCAAGACCAGCCTCATCCCCATCAGAACGCAGAAACGTGGACGATCCACTTATCCAACGTTCCAAGGTGTTTGGCCTAACCTATATGCAACAGATAAGTTTTACGTCCACGATATAGCGGACGCTTACTTATTTATTCTGTTGCACATGTTCTTCCGCGGCCAAACTTCAGGAACATTATTATCGAATAAACAGCAAACGCTATTATTTTAACCCACAAAAACAGACGTCATCACCCTAGGGCGAATCAATCCAATTGCAAAGTAAATGCAAACGAGCGCAATGAAAGCTTGCTTTCAAATTGCCGAGTGCAGCTTTGCAATTGCAAAGATACTGCAAAAATCAGAGATAACAAAAAGAATCGCCACCTTTTTTATATCATCCCCCATTTTTTCTTGCAAAATCAAAATATTCTTCTCAAAATCTTTGGAGATTCAATAATTATTTGTATTTTTGCAGAGTTAGTTCCAGCCGAGCCTCTTAACTATGCTTAAATAGGCTGGGCTTTTTTATTTATAAACTATGGCAAAAACATAATTCTAAAAGTTACCATTATGGCAAAACAATTAGTAAAGTTCATAAACGAGCGTATGCAGCGAGAAATGGATAAACTTTGGGAATCTGTCGAAATGAGTAATGAAAAGTTGCAGGAAATGCAGTCTGAACACTTGCACACGGCTTATAAATAAACTGACAAATAATAAATCTCCATTACCATTAAAATGCGGATTTTTCAAGCATAAATCAGCCTTATCCTCGAAAAAGTGTATGATTTAACATTTGTTATCATCGAAAAAATGTATTTTTCCGGGATATTGGGTGGTTCTGACAATAGAAAAGCAGTTGTTGCCTCTTACCGCAACAACTGCTTTTTCTTTTACAATATCACCAGCTATTCTACTACAATTCTTACTGTATCATAACAAAAGCATCCTTCTCCTGCCTACATCTCCTTAATCTCCAGCGTTACTTCGTTTCCTCGCCACACCGCCTTCTTGATGCGCTCGTAGAGGGTGGTGAAGAGCGGCTGGCTCTTCAATACGAAGCCGGGAGCATGAACCTCGCCCACCAGAATACTGCCCCTGCCCATCGTAAACGGACCGTTGCCCGGCTGAATCATCGCACATGGCAGGGAGGTGAAGGCAGAAACATCTCCAAACTCATGAGAATGACGAGCCTTGCAGCAAAGCTCACACTGGGATGAATCCAGAACACACAAACCTTTGGAAGATTCCATGGATGAAGAAACCTCCTCCATCGGAACCAGGAACGGCATCTTGCGACGGTGATAGATGCACTTGCCAATGAGCACACGATACTTTCCTACCGGAAGGCAATCAGCAGCACGCTCTACAGTGCCGCATACCTTTACCTGCTCATCAAACTCACTATCATTCACATTCTCTGCCTTGAGCAAACCCATAATGGTACCACGCTCACGAATCATTCTTTCAACATACAAATTCAACATAGCAATATTATTTTAAATGATTATTATTAAATGTCTATTTTTAATTGTTACCTACAAGACGGATATAATACTCAGAAAAGTCCTTACACCCTTTAGGCAACTGATGACGAACCAGCTGCGGCAACAGATCCTTCAACTGCAGATACAGTCGCTCTCCAGGTTCATCTGCATCAGGGAAGATATGGAGATTCAAGTCCTGCAAGGGATGAAGATCCTCTTCCTTCAGCAGAGTAGCCGATGGAATGGCTATCGCCTTATGCCCAACACTCATCATCGCCCAGCAATCCGTACAACCTTCCGTGATGAAAAGAGGTTCGCCGGGCGACAGCCAGTTTAGTATCTGAAGATTGTAAACATGGCACTCTGACCCCTTGGGAAACTTGAACCTCGCTACCCCCTTGGCTCGTGCAGCCAGCTTGCCCCCAGCCCCATTTTCATCAGTACCCAGATAGCGGCTCTGCACGGAGAGCAACCTCCCCTCCCGGGTATAATATGGAATGAGCAGGGAGGGCGCATCATAAAATGGCTTACCGAATCTTCTGCACGGAGTAGGCTCCGAGATACTCGAAACATGGCACCACTCGATGACTTCTCTTCTCAACCTTCGCTCTTCCAGCAGGAAGTGTTCTGCCTCGGCATTGAGTACAGGATGCGCCACATAGAGATTGAGATATTCCGTATCTACAGCAACGGGGCGAGATGGCTCCAGAGGCAGCACCTTTCTGGGCTTCACATCTGCGAATCTGCCTGCAGAGTTTTCATATCTGCAGCCACGATCGCCTGTTCTTCCGTCATCCTCCATATAGAGTCCAAATACCTGTGCAAGCCAGCAGCAGGCATCATGAAAATTGAGATTCATCCTGTGCATCACGAGGTCGATGGTGCCCCCATGCTTACCACATACGTAGCAATGATACGTATTGTGAGAGGCAGAGAAATGAAGGCTCGGATGAGAATCGTTATGGAAAGGGCAGATGGCATTATGCCATCGCAATCCCATTCCCAACGCATCAGCAACCTGCTCTATCGGCAGGGAGCGAAGCTTTTCTATCATTACTTTATCTATCATAGTTTATCTAATTATAGTTCTTGACATTATCATATCTGCTAAAATCAGTACTTGAAGTACAGAAACACGAGCTTCAGGAAGAAATCTACTGCTTGAGCTTGCGGAACTGATTCTTGTCAACCTTCTCTATCCATCCCAGTTTCACCCAGCGTGAAATCACGTTTTTGGCAGGTGTCGTCTGCTCCAGATGCTCCAGGGTTACCTTGAGCAGATCGCGGGTAAACTCAGAAGGGAGATTCTCAAAGAGATGGCTCGGACGGTAATCCGTAACCACATGGTCGGCATTGATCTGCTCATACACCGTACCCCATTTTGAGATCATATTATAGAGGGTATAGTCGGCCATGGCAAGATAAATCTGCTTCACCCATTTGTGGATAGTTTTCTCGTCCTTCTTTCCCTCCAGCTGATAGAGATACTGGCAGAGGCAGGCAATGCGGAAGGCTGATACGGAGCTGCGCTTGTAGAACACATCGAGTGCCTTGGAGCAGGATTTGAGAGCCTCTACACGGCGCTCACCACACCATTTGGTAATGGCAGGTTCCAGCCATCGGGTATCGAGCATCACCTCGGGTTGCATCGTGGTTTCGTCCTGATAGGTGGCTGCCATCAGCTGCTCGATAGTATGGTCGATTACCTGCTGCTGTGCTGGCGTGATAACCTTGAGTGTAGGCGGCTCGTCGCCGATATGACTCTCCAACTGGCAGAGGATGGTGCGAGTGATGTTACCGCCCTCGATGGCATTCTTGTCCATATAGCGGTCGATGGCGGCAGGCGTTCCGCAGAAGAGGCAGTTGAGCAGCACATCCACCACGGTGCTGTAGGAAGTTTCGCTCAGATAATCCTGACCATAGGTAGAGCCCAGATCGTAGGCAGTCTTCATAATCTGCTTCAGGTCGGAAAAGGCTCGCTTGTTCGACTGGGTGATGGTGGAGAGTTCATCGGCAAACATGAAGAGTGTTCTGGGTGCGCCATATTTCACTACCGGTGCATCGGCACGCTTCATCAGCATGGTGATACTTACGCTAGGAGGAAGGTTTATAATATCCGTCTTCGGTTCCGGAGGCAGTTGTCCATCCTTTTTTCCTTTTCTTCTCTTCATTTCATTATACTTCTGCTCGGTTCTTCTCTGCTCGCTATCCCTGTCGATGAGTTTCTGCATGATAATCTGCTGCACGTATCTGGCAAATGATTTTCCTGAGCTCTGGTCGCCGCAGACTATCACTTGCAGGAGGCAGGTGGATGGTGTCTGGTCGTACACATACTGGAATCTCAGACGTGGAGCGTAGGTTCCGAGAGCCGGAGCACAAGCCACGAATACCAGTGTACGGAGCACCTCGGGAGCATTGCCCACCAGTTCACGGAACACGGGTGGCAAATCCTTGGGTTTAGGCAGATGATGCGCCTTGTTCTGCCAGGGCAGCATAATGAATTCATCCTCTTTTCCTTCGCCAGCCTGAGGATTGGAAAGCTGGGCGGCTGCAATCTCCTGGAGATTGTCGGGCTGCAAAGAATTCTCGTTCTTCTGCATAATCAAATTGTTTTTTCTGATGCAAAGATACAAAATCCAGGAAGGGAAATCAATAGCTGAAATGGGTTGCCGCATACAGTGCCGCACAATCCGCATAACCTGCCGCACACTTTGCCGCATAAGCTGAGGAAATGCATCGTAAAAAGAGAGGAAAGGAGAGGAAAGAGAGAAGAAAGAAAGAAGCCCCCCGGTATCGGGCACAAAAAAAGCGGGCAAGAAGCCCGCTCTATTATCCTAAAACTACAGTCTTTCTATCCGTTAATTCAGTTTTATATCTAGTCTAGTCAAACTCGTTTTTAAATGCCTTTCATATAGATAGAAAGGAATCTCTGCGCCACATGCTGCGCCTCCAGAATATCCATCTGGTTGCCATCCTCGATTCTCCAGTCGGGGTATCTACCTGAAAGACGGGTAAGGCGCCTGCCGATAGTATCCTCAGAAGGAAGATCCTTCACCCCCACATATTCCTTGAGATAGGTGAGGAATTCATTGGTAGTCTCCACGTATGGCAGACCATACCTCTCGTCCTTCGCTCTCATCAGGGCAAGGATGAAGGCATACTGATAGCCCACTCTTCTGCCGAAATAGTTGGCTGTACGCCCCTGGCATTTCTCGGTCTTCATCTGCTCGAAGGCTACCCTTATCCTTTCCTCCTTGGATTTCTGCATCCACGCTTCTGCAGCCGCTTCCTGCTGCTGATTCCTGTCCATGTACTGGTTCTGACGCTGGTTCTTGTGCTGATTTCCGTGCTTCTGTATCGCCAGCCACTCTTCCAGCGTCATCCCCTGCTGCTCGGCCTGCCGCTCCAGCTCATCGTAGATTCGCTCACGTGCCAAGGCCTCCTCCAGCCCGCTTCTGGCTACCACCATGGCGCCTGCCTGCAGGGTATAGTTATCGCCATAGTTATGGTTGTTGTATATGTTCATCGCTTGCCTCCTTTCGCAGGTCTGCTTGATATATACACGTTGTCCGGATTGATAGGAGTCACCTGAATGTTGGGATCCAGCGAATTTGCCTGAATCTCAAGTTCGAACGGTATCTCCTTGTTTGAAAGTTCTCCGAGCCCATCTGCCATCGTCAGAACTGCCTGCAGCTTTTTAGTGGGCATGCCTTCATCAGCCACCACACTAGCCCCCGACTCCAGATTGAAGTTGGTACCATAGCTGCGCTCTATCTTGTTGCCATTGATGATGGTCACATTCTTGGCATCTGCCACACCCGCCTGCATCAGCTGCATATTCTGCTGCTGTGCGTTTTTCTCCTGTTCCTGCTCTTCCTTATGCTGTTTTCTCAGCTTGTCGCAATTTCTCAACAGCTTGCCGTATTCACTCAGGTCCTGATCACCAAACTGTTCCGAGAACTGCTTAGAATCGAAAAAGATTTCCAGCAGTCGCTTGGCTCCCGGATAGAGTTCATCATCAATTTCTCTCGGATCAATCACCATATTGCCCAAATCACAGAAGAGATCAATCATTCTAGTACTCAACCCCAGGTCAAAGCCTTCATCAATGTCCTTGCCGGTGAAGGAAAAGGTGAAATCTTTCCCTACGTTTTCCTTCATGAGCTGGACATCCTTATCCGTGAAATTGAACCGATGCAGTTTAAATTCTGAAAAGTCATTACCAGGTGGATCATCCGGGGCATATTTCTCCTTCAGGTCAGTCAAGATCTCAATCAGCTGCCTGTTCTGCTGTCTGAGCAGCTCTATCTCCTGCATAGCCACCTTGAATTTCTCCTCATAGGTATCCGCCTTACCAGCAGAAAGCTCGGAAAACTCCCCCTCCTCGATTCTTGCTCTTAAATGATAATCATCAGGATTAGTAACATGGTTGAGGACCAGGAGTTCGTGGAATTTAGCCTGCGACTGAGCGTCCTTGTAAATCTTAAGCAGGGAAATGAGGTCTAGCTCGCACAGCTTCTTACGGAAAGAAATCTGGAAATCCTTTCTGGCGCAAAGTTCTTCTATGGGCATAGGCTGAGGATCGAGATTGCGATTACGGATATTCCCTTCCTTTTCGATGAATTCATCCAGCAGCTTATCAATATCCCCTGTATAAAGATAAGTGTGGCAAGACTGCCAATCTACAAGATACTCCAGCAGATTATCCGCAAAATCCTTCAGATATTCAGAATTGTCTCCCTGCAACCGGATGATGGCATAGCCTAACCAGCAGATAAGCCTGCAGTCATCCGACTTATCCGGGCAAGCTTCCTGTCCGAGAAGTTCAGCTACCCTAGCCCTTACAGCATTCTCCACATCTATCGGTTTAAGATAGCGGTGAGGATACTTCTGCAGCCTCATTCTTATCGCCAGTTCATAGGCACAATCAAAGTAGATGTCTGGTTCGTCAAAGTTCAAGACAGCAGTATCTCCATTGAAGACGACACCATACAACTCATCCAACACGTGGTTGATGCCAGTAGGGTCGTCAGCCATGTACTTTTCATATCCATTTTCCCCTTTGCCCATATAAATGAGTTCTTGAGGCAGGTTTAATGATTTTATCATCCGCTTAGTAGTTTTTATTAGCTACAAAGGTACGGAATTTCGCCAAGATCACCAAACATTTTTCCACTTATTTTGCATTATCAGCGATATTTTTCCGAACACTCTGCTTTTTCGCTTACTTTTTAATGCTGGAACACGAAAAACGAAAGAAAAAAGCCAGAAGAAGAGATTGAAAAAGGGAAAGAGTTGAGAAGATAAAAGGTGGGAAGCCAGAAGAAGGAACAAGAGATGGAAGACGGGTTGGAAGAAGAGATGGAAGATTCCGAAAAGGTCAAAAGGTCAAAAGGTCAAAAGGTCAAAAGGTCAAAAGTCACATTTGACTTTTTGCAATATGAACAGATGGAGGATAATATTCCTAAAGGCTTAATGAGAGATGCTATTATTAATAATAAACCATTATATAATGTATGCGCGCGTACAATAATATATAGAATCTTCTATTATCATCATCATAAACTCTATTCTCTTACAGAAGACCTAGCAGACAATCTCTCTTCCAGGCTTCCACTAAAAAAGGAAAATCGCCAAAAGTCACTTTTGACCTTTTGACCTTTTGACCTTTTGACCTTTTGACCTTTTCTGCCAGGGGGCAGAAAAGCATCCCTCCCCCTCCTCGCCCCTTTTCCTACGTCGCCACGTAGCAATTCCTGCATCGCCACGTAAGAATTCCTACGTCGCGACGCAGGAAAAGGCAGATCTATCGAAGGGGATTTCATGCCTCACATCACAATTGCCGGGACAAGGCGATTCAAATGCCGGGACAACTATTGCATTTCGCCCAAAAATGTTGTATCTTTGCATTGTCAATGAAACTCATTGATGGGGCTCTCTGACGGGCAGGATACCGCGGAACTGCAGGGAGGTGACGCCCGATACAGAAACTGGATTATTCACTAAAAAGAAAGGAATGAAAAGAAATGAAAAAGGAAACCTGGAAATCAATTCTGCAGATCATCGTGACTGTACTCACTGCACTCTGCACATCACTCGGAGTTACGAGCTGCATGTAGTGCTCGAATCTTTCACGATATCGAGCTAGACTGAAACTGAATTAACCACTGAAATCGAGTTTATTAAAATTTAAATTATTCACTTTAAAAAACTATTTGAATTATGGGTATCAAAGTAAAAGCTATCGAGCGCAACGTCGCTTTTGAGAAGGGTAAGCAGAAGTGGGCATACGTAATGCAGGCAGACCTCTATGGTCAGCTTACCCAGAGTAAGGTTATCGAGGAAGCTGCCGTACGCAGCGGACTCGCCAAGCAGGTGATCAACGCTGCCTGGGGCGCCATCGGAGCAGTCATCACCGCATGGGCCACTGAGGGTCACTCCGTGGCTGTGCCGGGACTCGGCTCCCTCCGATTCGGTCTGAACTCTACCGCCGTAGAGGATGTGAACAAGGTGAGCAGCTCGCTCATCAACCGCCGCTACATCATCTTCGTGCCTAACGCCGACATCAAGGAGGAGCTCGCCAAGACCAGCGTCAACATCACCTGCTACGACCGCTACGGCAAGATCGTGAAGCAGGTTACCTCTGCCGACAAGAACGACACCGGGGAGGGCGACAACAAGGATAACACCAACCAGGGCGGAGGTACTTCGCAGGAAGGTGGCGGAACCAACCAGGGAGGTGACTCCAGCCAGGGTGGCGGAACTTCTCAGGGTGGCGGCACTACCGAAGGCGAAGGTAACGGCGACAACGTAGATCTCTAGAAACATTGTAGATCTCTAGAAACATTGTAGATCTCTAAAATCATCAAGGTGTGCCAGATCACAAGGAAGTGAATCTGGCGCACCTTCTTTTTTTGTCTTTTTCTCCTCAAAAATGGTCTTTTTGGAAAAACCTCATTCTTTATTCAAGTTTTTTTCGTACCTTTGCACACGAAATCAATAGACTAGAATTTCAAACAGACTGGATATTAATATGTATTTAAAATAAAGGTATAAGATATGAAATCTCACATCAAAATTTATCTACTTGTCTGCATCGCAGCCCTGCTCCTTACGGGCTGCGATACCGTATTCGATGTTCACCCCTACGATGTTCGCGTTAAGGGCGAAACCGATCTGAATGCCAAGAACATACAGAAGATAGAACAGACGGTGAAGAGCAAGGACACCATCCGGTTTGCCGTGATCAGCGACAGCCACCAGTGGCTCGACGACCTGCAGAAGGCGGTAAATGATATCAACAGCCGGAAGGACAGCATCGACTTCGTAATCCACTGCGGCGACATCTCAGACTTCGGCGCTACCCGCGAAATGAAATGGACTCGGGAGAAAATGCAGAAGCTCAAGATGCCTTCGGTGGTGCTGCTGGGCAACCACGACTGTCTGGGCACGGGCAACCAGACCTATGAGGTCATCTACGGCGACCCCGACTTCAGCTTCATCGCCGGAAAGGTGAAGTTCGTTTGCCTCAACACCAATGCCATCGAGTACGACTACTCACGTCCGGTGCCTAACTTCGACTTCATGGAGGCGGAACGCTCTGCCGATTCGCTCGACTTCGACCGCACCGTGGTGTGCATGCATGCAGCTCCCTACTCCGAGCAGTTTAACAACAACGTAGCGAAGGTATTCAATTATTACATCCACGAGTTCCCTCGCCTGCTGTTCTGCCTGGATGGTCACGGTCATCATACCAAGAAGGAAGACCTTTACAACAACGGAACCCTGTTCTATATGGCAAGCAGCGTACACTTCCGTCAATATTACATTTTCACCATCACACCAAAGGATTATCATGTTGAAGTCATCGATTTTTAAGTTCAGTATATGGGCGCTCCTGTTGCTATCAGCAAACGCTTCGGCAGGTGCTTCGGCAAGCGCCGACGAGAAGAGTTTTGGAAAGGAGAATTTAGGAAAGGAGAGTTTAGAAGAAGATTCACTCACCCGATACGACAGGCGCATTCTCCGCTATCGCAGACACTGGGATGTGCTGATGCCTACGCAGAGCGTGATACAGACCTGCGGCAACATGGGTATCATCTCGCTGGGTATCGGCTGGGACTACGGCAAGCGAAGCCAGTGGGAGACGCATCTGCTCTTCGGCATCGTTCCGAAATATGATTCGGATGAAGTAAAAATGACAATCACGCTGAAGGAGAACTTCATTCCCTGGCGAAAGGACTGGGGAAAGGGATGGCAGTTTGAACCCTTGGAATGCACGCTGTACCTGAACACGGTGTTGGGTCACGATTTCTGGACAAAGCAGCCTACCAAGTACGAGAGCGGATATTATCCCTTCTCTACCCGAATACGCCCGAATCTGGGGTTTGGCGAACGGTTTACGTATCAGGTTCCGAACAACAGGCGCAAGCGTGTGAAGAGCCTCACGCTCTTCTATGAGTTGAGCACGAATGATATCTATTTCATGCGATTCTACCGCAACGGCAATGCCGGTTTCTGGGATGTCTTCGGACTGTCGTTTGGTCTCAAGGCACAGATACTCTAAGCAAATTATCTAAAAAGAAAAGTAAGATGGAAACAGAAGAGATTATTCATAAGCTGGAGGCGAAGGGCATTAAGCCCACCTCCAACCGCATATTGGTGATGAAGACGCTGGCGAATGAGCAGAATCCGCTGAGTCTGAAGGATTTGGAGCAGAAGATGGTATCGATGGATAAGTCGAGCATCTTCCGCACGCTGACGCTCTTCCTGGAGCATGATGCCGTTCATGCTTTCGAGGATGGAAGAGGGGTATTGAACTACGAACTGTGTGAGGAGGAGGGAGAATGTGATCATCATGATGGTCATATTCATTTCTACTGCGAATCGTGCCACCGTTCGTTCTGCATGGAGGATATCCATATTCCGAGCTTCGAGTTGCCGGAGGGTTTCTATCCCCACTCCATCTCCTTCGTCATCAAGGGAGAATGCCCTGAGTGTAGGAATAGGCATCGCTAAAAGCAATGCCTATTACAAAAAAAAGCTCCGAAGAAAGATGAACTTCTTCGGAGCTTTTTTGTACACCCTTAGGGATTCGAACCCTAGACCCACTGATTAAGAGTCAGTTGCTCTACCAACTGAGCTAAGGGTGCAGCAAGCTTGGCATTTGAGTTATTTCTCAAAAGCGGTTGCAAAGGTACAGCTTTTTTCTGACACCACCAAATTTTTCGGCAACTTTTTTCTTTTTTATGCGCATTTTTCTGATTTTCCATACATTTTCAAGAGAAAAAGTGTATCTTTGCAGCCACTTATACATTATTTATATAGAGCATAAAAGAACATTAGAGAATATGAACGGAATATACACTATCCTGCTCCTCGTGCTGAGCAACATCTTCATGACGCTCGCATGGTATGGACATCTCAAACTCCAGCAGACGGGCACCAGCAGCAACTGGCCGCTCATCGGAGTCATCGCATTCAGTTGGGCGATCGCCTTCTTCGAATACTGCTGCCAGGTACCTGCCAACCGCATCGGATTCATCGACAACGGTGGTCCATTCAATCTAGTACAGCTCAAAGTGATACAAGAGTGCGTGTCGCTCATCGTCTTCGCCATCATCGCCAACATCCTCTTCCAGGGTCAGGGCCTGCATTGGAATCACTTTGCCGCATTCGTCTGCCTCATCGCTGCCGTCTATTTCGTCTTTATTAAATAGATGAAGCTTACTCACAGAGAAGAACAATTATAACAACATAAAATAAAAGAATAACCGACAATGGAAAAGAAATTACGTGTTGCTTCCCTCTGCGTGCAGGGAGGCTATGAGCCGAAAAACGGCGAACCGATAGAAGTGCCTATCTATCAGAGTACTACATTCAAATACGACAACTCTGAGGAGATGGCGATGCTCTTCGACCTGAAGAAGGAGGGCTACTTCTATACCCGACTCCAGAACCCTACCAACGACGCCGTGGCTAAGAAAATCGCTCAGCTCGAAGGGGGCGTGGGTGCCGTATTGACCTCAAGCGGTCAGGCAGCCAACTTCTATGCCGTATTCAACATCTGCGAGGCTGGCGACCACATCGTTACCTCCAACGAAATCTACGGCGGCACCTTCAACCTCTTTGGTGTTACCCTGAAGAAGCTCGGCATCGAGTGCACCTTCGTAAACCCTAACGCCAGCGAGGAGGAAATCCAGAAGGCTTTCCGCCCTAACACCAAGGTGGTGTTCGGCGAAACCATCAGCAACCCTGGCTGTGCCGTGCTCGACATTGAGAAGTTCGCCCGCATCGCTCACAAGAACGGCGTGCCTCTCATCGTAGATAACACCTTCGCCACACCTATCAACTGCCGCCCATTCGAGTGGGGTGCCGACATCGTTACCCACTCTACCACCAAGTACATGGACGGTACTGCATCACAGGTAGGCGGCGTAGTAGTGGATAGCGGCAACTTCGACTGGATGGCGAATGCCGAGAAATTCCCAGGTCTCTGCACACCGGATGAGAGCTACCACGGACTCACCTACGTGAAGGCTTTCGGAAAGATGGGATACACCACCAAGCTCGTGGCACAGTTGATGCGCGACCTGGGTTCCATTCCAGCACCGATGAACTCTTTCATCCTGAACCTGGGTCTTCAGAGCCTGCACCTGCGCATGCGCCAGCATTGCGAGAATGCACAGAAGGTGGCTGAGTTCCTGCAGAATGATGAGCGTGTGGCTTGGGTTCACTATAGCGGACTGAAGGGCGACGAGTATTACGATCTTGCCCAGAAGTACATGCCAAACGGCACCTGCGGTGTCATCGCCTTCGGATTGAAGGGTGACCGTGAGACAGCCATCAAGTTCATGGATTCGCTGGATATGATCAACATCGTGACTCATGTGGCAGATGCCCGCACCTGCGTGCTCCACCCTGCGAGCCATACCCATCGCCAGCTGTCGGATGAGCAGTTGAAGGAGGCAGGCGTTGCCCCAGACCTGATCCGATTGTCAGTAGGTATCGAGGATGTAGAGGATATCCTGGATGATATCAAGCAGGCATTGGATAAGATCTAGAAAAAGAGGGTGTGTCATAAATCTATGACACACCCTCTTTTATTTACACCAATTTAAAAATCTCACTAGGCGTCTTCCGCTTCAGCACTTCCAGTTCGAAGTCCTTTCCGGCAACGACGCCCTTGCTTCTGAGAATCTGCTCCACAGTCTTTCTCGCCAGTTCGGGATGATTATTCTCCTCGCTGAGATGGCAGAGCCATACGTGGCGGAGGCTCGGAGTGGCGAAATCGGCAAGCGCATGGGCACACTCATCATTACTAAGATGACCGTTCGGGCCCAGGATTCTCTCCTTCAGATACTGCGGATATTTTCCTGCCTGAAGCATCTCCACGCTATAGTTCGATTCAAGCACCAGATAGTTCGCCTTGCCGATGAACTCCTGAATCTCCTCCGTGATGTGTCCCACATCCGTAACCAGACAGAAAGTAACGCCCTCGTGCTCCACGAAATAGCCCACATTATCCGTACTGTCGTGAGGCACCCCAAACGGAGTAACCCTGAACTCGCCCACCTGGAACGGCACACCTTTCTCTATGATGTGCGCATGATTGGGCACGATTTTCTTTCGGACGCAGTAGTTGCGCTCGATACCTGCATGAACTTTACGGGTTGCATATACTGGTAGATGATAGTCAGTACTCAAGCTCCCCACCGACTTTACATGGTCGGCGTGGTCATGGGTGATGAGGATATGATGCACATCCTCGAAGCGCAATCCATAGTTATGGAAGTGCTTCTTCAGGGTTCTGATACCTACTCCTACGTCTATCAATAGCGAATCCGTTTCAGTGTAAAGATAGTAGCTGTTGCCACTGCTTCCACTGCCAAAGGATATGAATTTTAGCATTTTAATTGTTTTTTTCCCTGCAAAGTTAGCAAAAAAGATTCTTATTACAAAGTTTTTTACTATCTTTGTGCCCAAAATAAGCAAATAAATAGAATTTTTAAGAATTAGGAAACATGGTTAAGAAAACAATATCCAGTATGGCTATCGCCGTAGCAGCCATACTGACAAGCGTTTACACCCTTACGGGATGCCAATCCCATCAGGGTGACGAAGATCAGCTGGAGAATGACATTGATTCATTCGCCACCTACTACTTCAACTGGCAGTTCCCCAAGACTCAGAAGTACTGCACCCAGAGTTCGGAACCCTGGCTCCGCTATGCTGCCAGCAACGTGCACCAGGCGGATGTGGATCTGCTGCGCACCAAGGAAGAGGATGCCACGATAGAGATCAACGACATCGACTTCAGCGACGACGGAGCGAACGCCACCGTCAGCATCACCGTATATAATTTTCTGCAGATGGACACCATCGGGCAGGAAGCCCACCTCGTAGAAGAGGCCGACTTCCACCTGCCGATGAGTATCGAGAACGGGGTATGGAAGATTAGAATGGTAAACCTACCGCGAAGTGAAAGGCAAAATCACGACTGAGCTTTGGGTGAATGATTGCCCAATGCTCATCCCCACTCTCGTAGGCAGGATTGATAGCCTTCATACCCATATCGAATCGGAGGATGAAATAATCGAAGTTCAACCTCAGACCCATACCATACGCCGCAGCAATCTGCTTGTAGAACTTATCTAGCTTAAACTGTCCGTTAGGCTGCTCATCATATTTTCTGAGCGTCCAGATATTACCTGCATCCACAAACAGGGCACCTTCGAATTTCCAGAACAAAGGAGTGCGATACTCGGCATTCAGGTCGAGCTTCATATCACCCGTCTGGTTGATGAAGTCGATGCGTCCGTCATTACCCTTGTATCCGCCAGGTCCCAGCTCTCTCACACCCCAGCCTCTCACCGAGTTGGCACCACCCGAGAAATACCGTTTCTCGAAAGGCAGCACCTTGCTGTTGCCGTAAGGATACGCCACGCCGATGCCTGCATGCAGCGCCAGCACGTTGCGGTCGTCGAAGCGCACCAGATGGGTATAGTCGAAATCAGCCTTGGCATACTGGGCATAGGCGATATTGATGAAGGTACGCTGTCCCTGGGCATTTATCTTGAAATTCAGAGCTTTGGAGAAAGCGCTGAGCAGATTGCCCGATGACTCCACATTCAGTCGGAAGGCATCTACCCCATCGCTATAGGTCAATCCGAATCCCATCTTCATAATGAAGATATCCTCGTAGTTATAGCGCAGGATGGCATTTCTGTTATCTACATCATCCAGATAGTCGCGCTTGAAAGTCTCTGAAATCCAAGGCATATACACATAGTTGAGGTCGAGCAGGTCGAATCGCCAGTTGAGATGATGGCGAGGTTCTGCCCAGCGGTAGCGCCATGCCATGGAGAAGACGCGGCGATGGAATTCCGGACGATTCTGGAGATCCCATGCCACGGAATACTCCGTATTGGCAGTCTGTCTTCTTCTGAAATTCTTAGACAGCAGCGGTGCTACGAAGCGTGGGAACACGAGCTTGCTCTCTATCGAATACTCCTGATAGTTCTGGTCCTGATAGCCTTCCAGTCCGGTGATAGCCTCGTAGGCACCACGCAGCTCGATACTCAGCTGTTCGCTACCCCGGAAGAGGTTTCTGTTGGTATAGGTGAGCGAAGCCGCAGCACCCAGATCGCCAGCCGTATTGGTTCCTTCCGGCTGGAAGGAGATGGTAGAAGGCTTGTTGGTGCTGATCTGGATATTGCAATCGAGCTTTCCGCTATCGGGAGCTTCCACGAATCGGATATTGGTATATTTCACCGCCTGCAGGCGTGCGAAATTATTATACGTACGTTGCAGGGCTGAGGCGCTGTAGGGACTTCCCTCCTTCAGGGCAGTGGCATTCAGGAGCACCTGATGGCGCAGGTGGATGCGGTCGCTGTCGTTGCTGAGATAGTTAATCTTCCTGATTTCGTATCGGGAGTGCGGGGTTTCCGGCGCATTACTGTTAGCCTTGTAGTTCATCAGATGCAGGGTAACGCCGATGTCTTTCCTGCCCGTGATGGTATCGGCAGAAAAGTGGATGAAATCCTTGTTGAAGCGGAAGTATCCATCATCAATGAGGAGATTGGAAATACGCTTGCGCTCATTATCCAGCGCCTCTACCGTGAAACGCATTCCCGGCTTCAGCATCTGGTTATCAGGATTATTCAGCTGCAATCTATCCTGTATGTTCTTATCTTCTATGTCATACTCCACCTTGCCGATGAGGAACGGCTCACCGGGATGCAACAGATAGGTGGCATCCAACTTCGGGGCTTTCTTCCGCTTCCTACGCTTCGCATTCACGTTCTTGCCATCCGCATTCTCATTCTCGCCATCCATCTCATTCTTTCCATCCACCTCATTCTTGTTACCGCCCTTCGCCCAATCTTCTCCGTGAATGGTAGTATAGAGCGATACGCCAGCGTGCAGGAATCCCTGGTTCTGCATCGCCGTGAGCAGGTCCTGGCAAGTGAGTCGAGCCTGGATGGAATCGTAGATGACGGGCTTCTTGCTGAACGGATTTTTAAAAAGTGCAAAGAGCTTCGGTTTCTCTTTCTGTCGCACATACTGCTTGAGCGCCCCTGCATCATATTCCGCAGAGTCGCTCTTCACTTCCACCTTATTTAATATATACTCCCCCTCCTGCACATACTTGCTGGCAGAACATCCAGCCAGGATCAGTGGCAGGGCGAGTACTGAAATCTTCTGTATTTTCACGAATCTTATCCTTTTATGCTGCAAAGATAGTGCAAATAGAAGAAAATACAAAATATTTAGCACTTTTTATTTTGCATTGTCTGCTTTTTATGCTACCTTTGCATCCATTAAAGATTAGAAACAACAACAAATGATTAGCAAGAATAAGATAAAATACATTCGTTCGCTCGAACTGAAGAAGAACCGCAACAAGGAAGGAAAGTTCGTGGCGGAAGGTTTCAAGGTAGTAGATGACCTGCTCGCCCTGCAACCTGCCGACCTCATTGTGGCTACCCAGGAGTGGCTCCACGGCAAGCACTTCGCGGCTCAGACAGAAGTGATCGAGGTGACCGAGGAGGAGCTGAAGAAGGTGAGTTTCCTGCAGCATCCGCAGCAGGTACTGGCTATTTTCAGACAGGATACCGGCAGCAATCAGCAGGATTGCAACAACTCTCAGGAAGAGGCGGAGGAAAAGAACTTCGGCTTTTCTAAAATCGATACCCAGGAGCTGAGCCTCGCCCTCGACGGCGTACAGGACCCAGGCAACCTGGGCACCATCATCCGAATAGCCGACTGGTTTGGCATCACCCACATCTACTGCAGTCAGGATACTGCCGACGTGTATAACCCGAAGGTGGTACAGGCCACGATGGGCAGCATTGCGAGAGTGAAGGTGGAATATGGCAATCTGCTGGCTCTGGTAGAATCGCTGCCTGCAGATGTACCCGTTTATGGCACCCTGCTCGATGGCGACAACATCTATCAACAGCAGCTGGAAAACCGGGGACTCATCGTGATGGGAAACGAAGGAAAAGGCATTTCGCCTGCCCTTGCCAAGAAGGTGAACCGAAGACTGCTCATCCCGAACTTCCCGGAAGGAAGAGCCACAGCCGACAGCCTGAACGTGGCTATCGCTACAGCCATCACCTGCTCGGAATTCAGAAGAAACTTTTAAGGTCAAAAAAGACCAAAAAGGTCAAAAGGTCAAAAGTGATTTTTCGGAATAGTTAAACAGCATCAAATCATATAACTATGGAAGTAAATGAATTATTTAAGCAACGCAGCATAACTGCCTGTATGAAAGCATCCTACAATACCGTAACGAGTGATATCCGTTCACTCGTCAAGCAGACATGGGTTACCCACGTGCCATTCGCAGTATTGCTGGCTATCGTACTTTACTTTCTCCTCCCCAACAAGTCGCTTCACGATTGGGGAGAAGCGAATCCGATGGCTTCATTCATCCTGCAAACCATCATCTACGCAGCCACCCTCGTGATGGCGGCAGTATCATTCTGGCATCTCCTGCCCCACAAGCAGCTCTGTCCTCAGGGCGAAAAGCGCAAGCCGGGCAGATCGCTGGTCCGCATCCTCCGCCACTTCGGAGGCTTCTTCATGACCTGCTTCCTGGGCATGATGATCGTAGGCATCGCCACCTTTATCGCAGCCGTGCCTACCATCATCCTCATCATCGCCCAGCTCTACTCACAGTTGGGTGCACTCCAGGGCGATCCACTCGGCGTACCGGGCTATTTCACCCCACTCCTCTTCCTCGTCTTCACCCTCACCAGCCTGCTCATCATCTATGCCCTCACCTGGCTCGGCATCGCACTGGCTTACCAGTATGCATCCTACAAGGTGCAGGATGAGGAAAAGAAAAGACTGAAGGAAAGCCAGCTGCAGATGGCTGTAGAAGAAAACAAGAAGTATTAATCATATTAACATAAAAGAGATAGAAAGAGACATGAAACAGACAAGATTACTCTTCATCGACCGCGACGGAACCCTGATTCAGGAACCAGCGGACGAACAGATTGACAGCTTCGAGAAGCTGGTATTCACCAAGGGCGTATTCCGCAACCTCGCCTTCATTGCCCAGCACACCGACTACGAGCTGGTGATGGTGAGCAACCAGGACGGACTGGGCACCGACTCCTTCCCGGAGAACACTTTCTGGCCAGTACACAACTTCATCATCCAGACCCTGGAGAGCGAGGGAATCCACTTCGCCAAGCAGCACATCGACCGCCACTTCCCGGAGGATAACTCACCGATGAGAAAGCCGGGCACGGGTATGCTGACCGAATACATCGACAACTCTGCCTACGACCTGGCAAACAGTTATGTAATCGGCGACCGTGAAACCGATGCGCAGCTTGCCGAAAATCTGGGCTGCAAGAGTCTGATTCTCGGAAAGGATGGCATGGACTGGGACAAGATTGCCGAGATTCTCTTTGCCGGCGACCGCATCGCAGAGGTGAAGCGCACCA
>OIWV01000750.1_pt1 | contig 30788 bp, 15 predicted proteins | sample 1587751 | NCBI WGS metagenome assembly OIWV01 (sample SAMEA3888913, study PRJEB22519) | human gut metagenome | biome: human gut; feature: human-associated habitat; material: faeces | place: Denmark | collected 2010
AAAGCGGTACGCGAGCTGGGTTCAGAACGTCGTGAGACAGTTCGGTCCCTATCCGGCGCAGGCGTAGGATATTTGAGAGGAGCTGTCCTTAGTACGAGAGGACCGGGATGGACGGACCACTGGTGTATCTGCTGTCGACCAACGGCATGGCAGAGTAGCCAAGTCCGGAAGGGATAAACGCTGAAGGCATCTAAGCGTGAAGCCCCCCTCAAGATGAGATATCTCATAACGTCAAGTTAGTAAGACCCCTTGAAGACGACGAGGTAGATAGGGCAGAGGTGGAAGTGTGGTAACACATGGAGCTGACTGTTACTAATAGGTCGAGGGCATAACCAAAGCAGTGATAGGTAAATGGATGATGATGTTGGTTTTAACTGTATGTAGTTTTGAAAGTATATAGAATAGAAGATAGTTTTGTAGGGAAGCAGTACTCAGGTGAGTATTGCTTTTTTGTTTTATAAAAAATTATAATAAAAAGATCCGAAAGCGACAAAAATAATATACATTTTGAAGCGGAAAGTACAAAAAAATGGTATAAAAGTGCAAATACAATTAGCAAAAAAGCATATAAAATACTGAATTGTAACAAGAGTTTTATTAGAAAGTTACAAGGAGGAAGAAGATGAAAAGAAAATTAGTAACAAAGTTGTTGTGCCTGGTACTTGCATCAACTGTTGTTGCTACAATGGCTCCTGTGAATTTCTACACAGTTAGTGCAGAGACTCAGGATCAAAGTGAGGATGTTGCAGTACAGGCAGAACCAAGAGTTGTATTGCAGGATGGGATCAATGATCAGTGGACGCAGGAAGCAAGCAGTGTAGTCGGCAGTGATGCAGTGTGTGCTGTGGAGGATGGATGGCTTCATATTAAGTCAGGTTCAGGAAATGGAAATAATCCGGGAACAAAACCGGCCATATTTGTGAATCCAAATAAATTTAATTTTGATGAAGCCGGATACTTCGAATTTACTATGAAGTCAGCAAATGTAAATACCAGCACAGCAGGTGACCGATTTGGTGTCTATCTTGGTTATGATGGCGATAGCAAAGGCATGATGATCGGGTATGATGACCAGGGATGGTTCTGGCAGAAGTATGGAGCATCAGGAGATCCATGGTATTCAGGAACCAGAGTAGCAGCTCCGGCACAGAATGCAGAAGTAAAGGTAAAACTTTCATGGACAGCTGATAAAAAGGTGACTGTTGAGATTAATGGAGCTACTGTCTTTACGGCAGAAGATTTCAGTGGAATTGCAGATCTTGGAAATAAGATTGCGATCAAAGGCGGAAGTTATGCAAATGCATCCGCAGTGACGAATGTATATCTGAAGAACATTCATTATACAGGACAGGCTGCGGCAGAGACTTATGCAGTCAGCGGAGTTGTTAAAGATGCTGAAGGAAATGCAATCGCAGGTGTAAAAGTACAGGTTGATGATCAGCAGGTAACAACAGATGCGAGTGGAAATTATACGCTGAATCTTACAAGTGGTACATATAATATGTCTATTATGAAGGGCGGTTATAATACGGTTCAGAAGACTGTTACAGTAGGAACAGAAGCTGTTAATGTAGAAGATATTGTCCTTGAGGCCGAGGCAGAAGTTGCTACAAAGAAGCTTTCTACATCTGATATGGATGTTTATGCTTCAACAACATTCCCAAGTGTTGTTAAGTATGAAATGAAAAAAGGGAGTCTGAAAGGTAAGACATTTTACGGACAGACTGATAAGATCAATACAGTCAAGATCAATGGAACTGCAGTTGAATTATCAGATGATGATGTAAAGGCCACATTTGCAGATAATAAGGCAACTTATGTTATGACTGTAAAAGGCACTGATATTGATGCAGTAATCACTGCAGAGTTAGTTGCAAAAGATAATACGTTGGCTTTTAATATTACTAAAATTGAAAATAAGCTGGAGGATACAGCAACAGGACACCCGATCCAGACGATCGAAATTCCGAATCAGAGCCTGATTTCTGTAAGAAGTAATCAGAGCGGTGCTAATTTCAAAGGTGCGGCAATGTCTTCCAATACAAGAGTCAGTGGAGATGAATATGTAGAAGTTACAGACGCTGCTTCCCTGAATCAGGATTATATGTATGGATTTGTTTCCAATGATGAGATGAGTGCCGGTCTGTGGAGTAACTCTGAGAATGACGGACGTTCTGTAGCGACAACTGTTACAGGTGGTTCAAGAAATACACGTGTTCAGGCAGTTACGACACAGAAAGAAGATTATGTATCGCTGGGACTTGGAAGTACTGCATGGTATTACCATCGTGTAGTGACTGATTCACAGAACAGAAGCTATGTAGTAGACGAGACAGAGATGCCAAAGGCAAAAGTAATCATTGCCGGAGATATGAATGATGACGATCAGATCGACTGGCAGGATGGTGCAGTTGCATTCCGTTCTATTATGAACAATCCATATAAGAGTGAAGAAGTACCGGAACTGGTTGCTTACCGTATTGCAATGAACTTTGGTGGACAGGCTCAGAATCCATTCCTGACAACACTTGATAATGTCAAGCGAGTTGCATTAAATACAGATGGACTCGGACAGTCTGTTCTGTTAAAGGGATATGCAAATGAAGGTCATGATTCCGCACATCCGGACTATGCTGATATCGGTAAGAGAATCGGTGGAGCAGATGATATGAATACACTGATGACAGAGGGTGCAAAGTATGGAGCCAAGTTTGGTATTCATGTCAATGCAGGAGAAATGTATCCGGAAGCAAAAGCATTTAAGGATGATAATGTACGCCGCTATGCAGATGGCAGTCTCAGATACGGCTGGAACTGGCTGGATCAGGCAGTTGGCCTGGACAGTATCTATGATCTTGCAACAGGTGAACGTGAGGCAAGATTTGATGCACTGGAAAAACTGGTCGGAACTAATCTGGATTTCGTATATGTAGATATCTGGGGAAATAATACAGGAAGCAGTAATGATGATTCCTGGCAGACACGTAAGCTTTCCAAAGAGATCAATGATAACGGATGGCGTATGGCAAATGAATGGGGAGTTGCAAATGAATATGATGCAACATTCCAGCACTGGGCAACAGACCTTACCTATGGTGGATATAACCAGAAAGGTGAGAACAGTGAGGTTATGAGATTCCTCCGTAACCATCAGAAAGATTCATGGGTTGCTGATTATCCGTCTTATGGCGGTGCAGCAATGATGCCATTGCTTGGCGGTTATAATATGAAAGATTTTGAAGGATGGCAGGGACGTAATGATTACGATACTTACATCACGAATCTTTATACTCATGACCTGACAACCAAATTTATCCAGCATTACAAGATTGTAAAATGGGTAGATGGAGATCCGGTTACAGCAGGAGCTGCAACAAACTGGGTACCGGATATGGAGATCACTCTGAAGGATAATGATGGAGATACACTGGTACTGACCAGAGGATCTAATGATTTCAGCAGTGATGCCTACCGAGAAAGAACAATGACCCTGAACGGAAAAGTGATCGCACAGGGAGCACCTTCCAGAGGAGACAGATCCGATTCTGATATTCAGAATGGAAGAAATAAAGGAACAGAAAGTTATCTGCTTCCATGGATCTGGGATTCAGAGAGCGGTGAAAAAGTTGCAGCATCCAAAGAAAAGCTGTATCACTGGAATACAGCCGGAGGAACAACAACATGGGAAGTTCCGGACGGATGGGAGAATCTGAAAAATGTTAAGGTTTATAAGCTGACAGATCTTGGAAAGACAGATGAGAAGACAGTTGCAGTAAAGAATGGAAGAATTACACTGGAAGCAGAATCTGAAACTCCATACGTAGTATGCAAAGGTGAAGAAAATAACCTGAAAATCACATGGAGTGAAGGAATGCATATTGTAGATGCAGGCTTTAACGGCGGATCAGATTCACTGGAAAGGAACTGGAAGAAATCCGGTGATGGTGAAGCAACTATTGCAAAGAGCCAGTACAGCAATCCAATGCTGAAACTGAGTGGAAAAGTATCCATGACACAGGAACTGACAGACTTAAAGGCAGGTCAGCAGTATGCGGTTTTAGTTGGTATTGATAACCGCAGTGATGCGAAAGCGGCAATAACAGTCAAAAACGGTGACGATGTACTTGCAACAAATTACACGACACGTTCTATTGCGAAAAACTATGTAAAAGCCTATACGCACAGCAATTCCAGTGCAACAGTAGATGGAAGCAGTTATTTCCAGAATATGTATGTATTCTTTACAGCACCGGAAAGCGGTAAGGTTACACTGACACTTTCAAAAGAAGCAGGAAAGGGAGATTCCTATTTTGATGATGTACGTGTAGTAGAAAATGATTCTCATAATATTACAACGAACGATAAAGGTGAAGTTGTAAGATTTGAGCAGGATTTTGAGACAAATGTACAGGGAATTTATCCATTTGTTGTTGGCGGAATTGAAGGTGTTGAAGATAACAGAATCCATTTATCTGAAAGACATGATAAATATACTCAGGCCGGATGGGATGTAAAACTGATGGATGATGTCCTGGACGGTGACTGGTCAGTGAAGATTAATGGACTGACGCAGAGAAGCAAACTGGCATACCAGACGATTCCTCAGAACTTCCGTTTTGAGCCAGGTGTTACATACAAAGTAAGCTTTGATTATCAGGCAGGAAGTGACGATACTTACGGTGTTGTTGTAGGTGCAGGTGAGTATACAGGAGCAACCAATCTGGAAACATTGAAAAAATCACTGGGAACAACTGCTCATTATGAGAGAGAAATCGTTGGTGATATTACAGGTCAGACATGGTTTGGTATTTACTCAACAAGCACAGCACCAGATCTGCAGGGCGTAAATTCAAGTTCTGCACAGGCCAACTTTGGTGGATACAAAGAACTGGTTCTTGACAATCTTGTGATTGAAAAAGTTGAGCAGAATATAACGATTGATACACTGAAAGATCTGATTGCGACGGCAGAAGGATACAATAAAGAAGATTATACTGCTGCTGACTGGAAGAAGCTGGATGATGCTCTTACCAAGGCAAAGGTTGCAGTGAACAGAGATAAGACATCAGCAGATGAAATCGAAAGTGCATATTATGCACTGAATGGTGCAATTAATTATATTGCTTCGATTGATACAAATGAAGAAAGCAGTACGAAGAATGATATTTCTGTTGAAGGCGTGATCGCAACAGCAGGAAGCGAAGACGGTGGAACATACGGAAGTAATATTGGAAAAGCAGAATATGTTCTTGATAATGATGTGACAACTGCATGGATGACAGCTTATTCAGGATATGCTACAACAATCAAGAATGGAGAGGGATGGATTGACCTTCAGTTCCCGGAGGCACATACAGTTGACGGACTTCGTTATCTGCCAGGACCGGTTACAGCTGGAGCCTTGGTTACAATTGCTGATTATGAGATTTATGTTAAGACAGCAGATTCAGCGGATTATGTAAAGGTAAGCGATGGAACATGGGAGAATACTTCTTCCTGGAAGATGGCAAAATTTGATCCGATTGAAAATGTAACAAATGTGAAACTGCTTGCTAAATCTACCAAGGTATATAACTGGTGGGCAATGGCAGCAGAAATCCGTATCACCAGTGCAGCAGAAGCAACGACAGATACAGAAGTAGTAGATAAGAGCGGACTGACAGATGCACTTGCTGAAGCAAAAGCATTAAATGAAGCTGATTATACTGCAGAGAGCTGGGCTGTTCTTCAGACAAAGATTGAAGCAGCAGAGGCAGTTGTAAATAATGCAGATGCGACTAACTATGATGTTCAGCTTGCACTTGCAAATCTGGTAGATGCAATCAGTGGGCTGGAAGCAGCGGAGACTCCTGAACCGACACCGGCTGATAAGGACAAACTTACAGAAGTTGTCAATAATTGTGCAGGATTAGAAGAGAAAAACTTTACAGCAGACAGTTGGAAAGTTTACAAAGCTGCTTATGAAAAGGCAATGGCAGTTCTTGCTGATGAAAATGCATCTCAGGCAGATGTAGATGCAGCAGTTGCAGCACTTAAAGCAGCTTATGCAGGTCTTGTAAAAGCAGATGATGGAAATGGTGGAAACAATAACCAGGGAAATAATAACCAGGGCAATAATAATAAGGGTGATAATGTAAATAAGCCTGGAACACCGAACAATACAAATGCAGCAGGTAAGAACAATACGACAAATAAAGGTACAGTGAAGACTGGAGATACCGCACCATTTATGGCAATGATCGTAACAATTCTTGCAGCAGCAGGAGTGATCTTCGGAACAGTTGCTCAGAAGACCAGAAGACGCAGAAATCGTAAATAAATAATGAAACTGACAGATATCTGAAGTTAATAGAACAGATGGTCAGATGAAAATGAAGAAGAGTCAGAACACCGGAGAGTGTGATGACTCTTCTTTAATTTTATCATTTTTAGCAGAATGATAAAATTAAATTGACAATGATAAAATTAAAAGATATACTATACCTGTGTCAGATTAAGGACGATTTGGAAAGATCAGATTATAGTTTGTTGTGGGTGATGAGCCAATAATAAGAAAAAGAGCAGGATAATGGAGAGCGTGCATGAGAAAATTTGATTATCGTGAGGAATGGAAAGCATTACTCACACCGGAAATAGTATCTTATCTATCACAGATACATGAATTTAAAGGAGAACAGACACTATTTATTGAATCCAAAGCAGACACGTTAACGCAGTTGGTTGAGATTGCAAAAATTCAAAGTACCGAAGCATCGAATAAGATCGAAGGAATTTATACGTCAGATGAAAGGCTAAGAGCATTAGTTAAAGATACAACGAGACCAAAGACCAGAAGTGAACGTGAAATAGCCGGATACAGAGATGTGTTGAATACAATTCATGAAAATCATGATTATATTCCACCGAAATCGACCATCATTTTGCAGTTACATAGAGATTTATATAAATTTGAAGGGGCAGATACAGGCGGAAAATATAAAGTGGTTGACAATATTATAGAGGAAGAGGATTCTACAGGAAATAAATCAATCCGATTTAACCCAGTTCCGGCATGGGAGACACCAGAAGCAGTTGAAGAATTGTGCAGATCATTTGAAGAAGCACTTTATATGGAGCAGATAGATCCACTTATTTTGATCCCGATGTTTATTCTTGATTTTTTGTGTATTCATCCTTTTAGTGATGGGAATGGGAGGATGAGTCGTCTACTTACTTTATTATTATTATATAGAGCCGGATATATTGTCGGTAAATATATCAGTATTGAAAAACTGATAGAAGATACAAAAGAAGTTTATTATGATTCTTTACAGAAAAGTTCCATAAAGTGGCATGAAAATGCGAATGATTATGAACCGTTTGTAAAGTATATGCTGGGGGTGATTGTGGCGGCATACAGAGATTTCTCGTCGAGAGTGAAATGGCTGACGACAGAAAACTTATCCAAACCTGAAAGAATAAGAGAAATAATACGGACTACCATGGGGACGATTACAAAATCAGAACTTTTAAAAAGATGTCCTGATATCAGTCAGGTAACAGTGCAGAGAACCCTTGCAGAATTGATGGAAACCGATGAAATAACCAAAATTGGTGGTGGAAGATATACAAAGTATACCTGGAATAATAAATAATTGATTGGAGAAATGATATGATTACAGGAGAATTAAAAAATAAAATTGACGCATTATGGGATATTTTTGCAGCAGGAGGACTGGTGAATCCATTGGAAGTAATTGAACAGATTACCTATCTGATGTTTATTCATGATTTAGATGAGGCTGATAATACACGGGCAAAAGAAAGTGCCATGCTGGGATTGCCTTATCAGAGTATTTTTTCAGAAGAAGTGAAGATTGGAGAAAGAACAATCAGTGGGAATCAGTTAAAATGGTCGGTATTTCATGATTTCCCGGCTGACAGAATGTATTCTGTGATGCAGGAATGGGTCTTTCCTTTTATTAAAACGCTGCACAGTGATAAGAACAGTGCTTATTCTAAATATATGGATGATGCAATCTTTAAATTGCCTACACCATTAGTATTATCAAAGGTAGTAGATTCTCTGGATGAGATTTATGCGGTGATGAATGAAATTCAGACGACTGATGTGCGAGGAGATGTCTATGAGTATCTTCTTTCCAAGATTGCACAGTCCGGGCGGAATGGACAGTTCAGGACACCAAGACATATTATTCGTATGATGGTAGAGTTGATGGATCCGTCCAGTGACGAGATCATCTGTGACCCGGCATGTGGAACATCGGGATTTTTGGTAGTGGCTGGGGAGTATTTGAAAGAAAAGAAAAAAGAAGAAATTTTCTATGATAAGAAGAAAAAAGATCACTACATGAATCATATGTTCCATGGGTATGACATGGATCGTACCATGCTTCGTATCGGAGCGATGAACATGATGACGCATGGGATTGACAATCCTTTTATTGAGTACAGAGACAGTTTGTCGGATCAGAATCAGGATAAAGAACAGTATTCTCTTGTACTGGCAAATCCACCTTTTAAGGGAAGTCTTGATGCGGAATCAGTGTCGGGAGATTTGCTGAAAGTATGTAAGACAAAGAAGACGGAACTTCTTTTCTTAACTTTATTTTTGCGTATATTAAAAATTGGTGGACGTTGTGCATGTATTGTACCGGATGGAGTGTTATTTGGTTCATCCAAAGCACATAAATCTATTCGAAAAGAAATTGTAGAAAATCAGCGTTTAGAGGCAGTAATTTCCATGCCATCCGGTGTATTCAAACCATATGCAGGAGTATCCACTGCAATTTTGATATTTACAAAGACAGAACATGGTGGAACAGATCATGTATGGTTCTATGATATGAAAGCTGATGGATTTAGCTTGGATGATAAGCGGACTCCTGTTGCGGAAAATGATATCCCGGACATTATAGAAAGATTCAAAAATCGTGAAAAAGAAGTGGACAGAAAGCGTACAGAGCAATCTTTCATGGTTCCGAAAAAAGATATTGTAGAAAATGAGTATGATCTCAGTATTAATAAATATAAAGAGGTAGAATACATCCCGGTAGAGTATCCACCGACTTCTGAAATTATGGCGAATATTCGGGAACTTGAAAATGAAATCGGAAAAGAAATGGATGAACTTGAAAAGTTATTGAAAATGTAGAGGGAATTAATTTCAACACAGCCTCAATATAGTTATTCTCAACAGGCAATAGATTTTATTTATGATGAAATAAAAAAGCACCGAGTACGATACTCAATGACTGGAAGAATAAATTATCAAAAAAATAGCCAACTCCAGGAGCAAAGGATTTTAAGTATTGTATATACCTACTCCCATTCGGAAACCCAGCTTTATTCCTTCACAAGTTGACTATTAATTGTATTATCATAATAATTACATTTGTCAAGACTTATGATGAAGTAGGCTGATACAGTGTGGGAAGTTTAAGGTTTTATGGTGGATAATAAAAATAAGAAAGGAAAAGCAAATTGTAATTTGCTGAAAAAAATATATGGTTAGGGTAAAACTTGAAGATGTTTGTGAACGAGGAACATCAAATTTGAAAATGTCAGATGTTACAGATTTATCAGGAAACTATCCCATATATGGAGCGGCTGGATATATAGGGAATGTCGATTTCTATCATCAGATAAATCCATATGTAGCTATTGTAAAGGATGGTGCAGGAATTGGAAGAGCAATGTTATGCCCAGCTCAATCATCGATTATTGGAACAATGCAATATTTATTGCCGAAAAAAAATATTCTTCCTCGATATCTTTATTACGTTGTAAAATATATGCATTTAGAAAAATATTTTACAGGTGCAACAATACCACATATTTATTTTAAAGATTACAAAAATGAAACATTTAATTTAGAGGCTCTCGAAAGACAAAAAGAAATTGTTACGGTGCTTGAAAAATGTGAAAAAGTAATAGAATACAGAAAACGTGAATTAAATGAGTTGGATAGTTTAATTAAAGCCCGATTTGTAGAGATGTTTTATGAAAAAGGGTATCCTGTTCTAAAATGGAATGATGTTTTTATTACTACTACAGGAAAATTAGATTCAAATGCTTCAGTTGAAAAAGGAGCATATCCATTTTTTACTTGTTCAAAAGAGCTATTGAGAATTGATACATATGCATTTGATCAGGAGGCTTTACTTTTGGCAGGAAATAATGCAGCAGGAAAGTATGACGTTAAATATTATGCTGGCAAGTTCAATGCTTATCAGCGTACATATGTACTCAGTTTAAAAGAAAATTGGTCATATAGGTTATTTCAATATCAGTTAGAGGACAAGCTGGAATATTTACAACAACAATCTTTAGGTGGGTTGACGAAGTATCTTACTCTTAAAATACTGGGAGAATTGGAGTTTGTGATTCCACCTGAAGAACTGCAAAGTGAATTTGAGATATTCGTCACCCAAGTCACCAAATCAAAAGTTGCAGTGCAGAAAGCATTGGATGAAACACAGATATTATTTGATTCATTAATGCAGGAGTATTTTGGATAAAATTTCTTGATTGTATATGAGAGGAAGATGTTATGCAAGAAAGTGATAAAATTCAAGTATATGATAATCAACCAATTAGAACAGCGTGGGATGAACAGAATGAAGAATGGTATTTTTCGATCGTAGATGTCGTAAGTGTATTAACAGATCAACCGGACAGAAGGCGTGCAGGAAAGTACTGGAGTGTTTTAAAGACTCGACTTAAAAAGGAAGGAAGTCAGTTGCCTACAAATTGTAGTCAACTGAAACTAAAAGCAGATGATGGGAAACGTTATAAAACTGATGTGGCAAATACTGAGCAATTATTGCGTATAATTCAATCTATTCCATCTAAAAAAGCGGAACCCTTTAAACTCTGGCTGGCACAGATTGGACGAGAAAGAATAGAGGAAACCATTGATCCTGAATTAACCATTGATCGGGCATTAGATACATATTCTAAAAAGGGTTATCCTGCAGATTGGATTAATCAGAGGTTACAAACTATCCGAGCTAGAAAAGAATTGACAGATCAATGGCAGACTCATGGAGTTGAAAAGGGAAAGGAATATGCAATTCTGACAGATGAGGTAACGAGAGCCTGGTCGGGAATGAATACTAGACAGTATAAAAATCTAAAGGGATTAAAAAAAGAAAATCTCCGTGATAATATGAGTACACTTGAACTTGCATTAAATATGTTGGCAGAAGCAACGACAACAGAACTTACAAAAGTGCAGAATCCACAGGGATTGGAAGAAAATAGAATTGTTGCCAAGACCGGCGGAAAAATTGCTGGAGACGCAAGAAGACGAATAGAACAAGAAACTGGAACACCCGTAATAACAAGCCAAAATGCAAATAATTTAAGTTCGATCGTGACAGGAATGATCGAAGGGGTTATAGAAAAAGAAGATAAGTAAATAAAGTATTGCAAATGTGGTGAAGGATGCTGGTATCTTGAGAGGAGATAGTAGCATGGAAGAAAAAGTTGTAATTATATTAAATGAAATGTCAGAGTATCTTTCAATTTCTCAAATGAAAAAATTACAGGAAGTAATTTTGAAAACATTTTCAGAAAATGAAGCAAAAAAGCAGGAAATATCTAATCATGATTTTTTGAAAATGTTTTTAGACGCTAAGAAAATCGAAGGATGCTCTGAAAGAACAATACAATATTACAAGGTTACTGTGGAACATTTACTATCCAAGATAGAAGAAAGTGTAAGAAAGATTACAACAGAAGAAATACGTGCATATTTAGCAGATTATCAGAAATGGAATAATTGTTCAAATGTTACGATCGATAATATTAGGAGAAATATTTCAAGCTTCTTTTCATGGTTGGAGGAAGAGGACTATATTCTTAAAAGTCCAATGAGAAGGATTCATAAAATTAAAACAAAAACGGTAGTTAAAAGCGTAATTACCGACGAAGGAATAGAAAGGCTTCGAGATAATTGTATGGAGAAGCGAGACCTGGCGATAATAGATTTATTGTATTCTACTGGAATCCGAGTCGGTGAACTTGTGAATCTTAATATAGATGATATTGATTTGGAAGGGCGAGAATGTATTGTTTATGGAAAAGGTGATAAAGAAAGACGAGTATATTTTGATGCAAAAGCAAAAGTACATTTGCAGGAATATATTGAAAGGAGACAGGATAATAATCAAGCACTTTTTGTAACATTGGACGCACCTCATGATCGGTTAAAGATAAGCGGAGTGGAAATTAGACTACGACAGTTGGGAAGAAGACTTGATTTGGAACGAATACATCCACATAAGTTCCGAAGAACAATGGCTACAAGAGCGATTGATAAAGGGATGCCAATTGAGCAGGTACAAAAAATACTGGGACATTCGCAAATAGATACAACGATGCAATACGCGATGGTAAATCAGAATAATGTAAAGTCGTCACATCAAAAATATATGTCATAAAAAATGCAAAAACGTTTTCAAATTGTAATTTGTGGGGATGATAGATGGATTCGATGAAGTTAGAAGATTGTTGTGAAATACTTGATTCGCAACGAGTTCCAATAACTGGTAGTGATAGAACCTCTGGAGATTATCCATATTATGGAGCAAATGGAATACAGGATTATGTTGATGATTTTATTTTTGATGATGAACTTGTATTGCTTGCTGAAGATGGTGGAAACTTCGGATCAAAAACACGACCAATTGCTTATAGAGTTTCAGGAAAATGTTGGGTAAATAATCATGCTCATGTTTTGAAACCTAAAGCTGGATTGGATGTAGATTACTTATGCTATTCACTGATGTTCTATGATGTTGGTGGAATGGTAAATGGTGCAACAAGACAGAAACTTACGCAGGCTGCGATGAGGCAGATGATTATTCCTAAGAGAAGTCTAGATGAGCAAATTGAGATTGTTAACATCATTAAGAAGGTTCAGGGGGTGATTGCTTCAAGGAAGGAAGAACTTGAGCAATTAGACCTCTTAATCAAAGCCCGATTTGTCGAGTTGTTCGGAGATATTAATATCAATGATAAAAATTGGAAATATGAGCCTTTAGGAGAACTTTGTACCATTGTTAGAGGCGGTTCACCAAGACCAATAGAACAATTTTTAGGTGGTGATGTGCCTTGGATAAAAATAGGTGATGCAACGGATGGAGATAGTATTTATTTAAACTCGACTAAGGAACACATCATTCAAGAAGGTATAAAGAAGAGTAGGCTCGTAAAGGAAGGAAGCTTGATATTTGCAAACTGTGGAGTTTCGTTAGGGTTTGCGAGGATTATTACTTTTGATGGTTGCATTCATGATGGCTGGCTTGCGATGGAAGATATAGACGAAAGACTTGATAAAGTATTCCTGCTGCAAGCATTAAATCAAATGACAGAGCATTTTAGAGCAATTGCACCAGCAGGAACACAACCTAATCTAAATACAGCCATAATGAAGGCATACAAACAGGTAATACCACCTATAGAATTACAAAGAGAATTCATAAATTTTGCTAAACAAGTCACCAAATCAAAAGTTGTTTAACCAAAAGCATTTTAAAACTCCCACTTTAGTGGTATCATTATAGTAATTATTATCAAGGAAGCGAGTACCAGATCATCTTTCAAATGAAAGTAAAGTCAACGGAGGGGCGAGGTATGGTTACAAATTTCGATTATCTAAAAAATGAGTCAAAATTTTCTGCTTTTGCGGATGTTGCGATATCTGCTGAAAGGATTATTCTTATTGATCCGGAAGCTTGTATCCTGAACTGTCGTCGTGCCATGGAATTTGCAGTTAAGTGGATGTATTCAGTAGATGTAGAGCTTGAAATGCCTTATCAGGATAACCTTCAGAGTTTGATGAATGTAGGGGAATACAGACAGATTGTAGGTTCTGATATTTGGAAAAGAATGGATTATATCCGCAGATGTGGAAATAATGTAGCACATAGCAACAGAAAGTTAGGAAAAGATGAGGCGATGCTTTGTCTTGAAAATTTATATATTTTTCTTGATTATGTGGCGTATTGTTATGCAAAGGAATATGAAGAACGTGATTTTAATCCAACATTGATCACGTTGAGAGCTAAAAAAGCAAAGGAATCCAAAGAAGCTGCTGATGCGATAAAAGAAGAATTAGTAAAAGAGCAGGAAAAGACAGTTCAGCAGGGACTTGATCTGCAGAAGTTACTGAAAGAAAATGCTTCATTGAAGGAAGAACTTTCAGCAAGAAGACAGGAGCAGCAGCAGACCTATACACCAAAGCCGCTTGATCTGTCAGAATATGATACAAGAAAGCTCTATATAGATGCTATGCTTACAGATGCCGGATGGACAGAAGGAAAGGACTGGATAAATGAAGTCCCTCTTTCAGGAATGGCAAATAAATCAGGAACAGGTTATGCAGATTATGTTCTTTATGATGATATGCACCGACCGCTGGCAATTATTGAAGCGAAGAGAACGTGTGCAGATGTGGCTGTGGGACGGCAGCAGGCAAAGTTATATGCAGATATTATAGAAAAAGAGTGTGGAAGAAGACCGGTTATTTTCCTTACGAATGGATTTGAAACGCATATTATAGACGGACAATATCCTGAAAGAAAATGCTCTTTCATTTATTCAAAAAGAGATCTGGAAAAGTGGTTTAATCTGCTGGCGATGAGGACAAGCCTTAAGAATGTTACGGTGGATAAAAATATCGCAGGACGCTATTATCAGGAGGCGGCAATTAAGGCAGTATGTAGCAGTTTAGATGAAAAGAACCGCAGAAAAGCATTGCTTGTTATGGCAACAGGATCAGGTAAGACAAGAACGGTGATTGCTTTATGTAAGATTCTGTTGGATGCCGGGTGGGTAAAGAATATTTTATTCCTTGCAGACCGTAATTCTCTTGTTACGCAGGCAAAGAGAAGTTTTGTTAATCTGCTTCCCAGTCTTTCCTGCACAAATCTTGTAGAAGAAAAAGATAATTATAATGCACATTGCGTCTTTTCTACGTATCAGACGATGATCAACTGCATTGATGTTGTAAACGATAAAGAGGGGAAGCTTTTTACTTGTGGTCACTTTGATCTTGTGATTTGCGATGAGGCACACCGGTCGATCTATAATAAATATAAGGATATTTTCCATTATTTTGATGCTCCATTGATAGGATTGACAGCAACCCCCAAGTCTGAAATTGACAAGAATACCTATGAAGTGTTTGAATTAGAAGATGGGGTGCCGACTTATGGATATGATCTTGCTCAGGCGGTAAAAGATGAGTATCTTGTAGATTATATTTCGATTGAATCAAAGTTAAAATTTATTGATCAGGGAATTGTCTATGATGAATTGTCGGAAGAAGAAAAAGAAGAATATGAAAGAACCTTTGTGGATGAAGAGGGCAAGATTCCTGAAGTTATTTCTTCCTCTGAATTAAATACCTGGATTTTTAATGAAGATACGATCAGGCAGGCATTAAATATTTTAATGACAGAAGGAATTAAGATTGAGTATGGTCAGAAATTAGGTAAGACAATTATTTTTGCGAAGAATCATAATCATGCAGAAAAGATACTGGAAGTATTTAATAAAGAGTATCCATATCTTCCAGATTATGCACGAGTAATTGATAATCGAATGACCTATGCACAAAGTGCGATTGATGAGTTTGCGGATCCGAAGAAGATGCCACAGATTGCAATTTCAGTTGATATGTTGGATACAGGGATTGATGTACCGGAGATTTTGAATTTGGTCTTTTTCAAAAAAGTCATGAGTAAGGCAAAATTTTGGCAAATGATCGGACGCGGTACAAGACTTTGTCCGGAGCAGTTGGATGGTGAGGATAAACAGAAATTTTACATTTTTGATTTCTGTGGGAATTTTGAATTTTTCCGTTTAAATAAGGGACGGGCATCGGCGAAGATGATCGCTCTTCAAAGTGCAGTTTTTAATTTGAAGTTTGAAATTACATATCAGCTTCAGTCGGCAGAATATCAGACAGATCGTCTGATTGCATACAGAAATGCTCTGGTCAGGGAAATGAGCGAAAGAGTACAGAAATTACCAAGAGATAATTTCGCAGTACGGCAGCACCTGAAATACGTTGAAATGTATTCTGATGAGACGAATTATCAGGCTCTTACTTATGGAGATACCGTGACTGTAAAAGAGGAAGTTTCTCCACTGATTCAGCCGGAAGAGGACGAGGCAAATGCAGTCAGGTTTGATGCATTGATGTATAGGATAGAGCTTGCATATCTGATGGGAAAAAAGGATATAAAAGCAAGAGGAGATCTGCGAAAGAAAGTAAAAGGAGTAGCAGGTGTGGCTAATATTCCTGAGATCCAGGCACAGACAGATCTGATCCAACAGATTCTTACTACGGATTATGTTGAAGAGGCCGGAGTGGATGAATTTGAAGAAATCAGAGAAAAGTTGCGTAATCTGATGAAATATATCCCAGGACAGAAAAGACGCTATGATACGAATTTTGAAGATGATGTATTGTCAATCGAGTGGAAAGAAGCGGAACTTGAGAATGACGAGCTGAAGAATTATAAGGCAAAAGCAGAGTTTTATATCCGACAGCATCAGGATAATATTGCTATTGCAAAGCTTAAGACAAATCAGCCACTGACTAGTACAGATATAGAGAGTCTGGAAGAAATTTTGTGGAAAGAAGTTGGAACAAGGTCTGATTACGAACAGGAAATAGGGGAAAAGCCATTGGGCGAATTTGTTCGTGAGATTGTCGGACTTGATATGAATGCTGCAAAGGAAGCATTTTCAGAATATCTGACGGATACGAATCTTGATAGCAGACAGATTTATTTTGTGAACCAGATTGTAGAATATATCGTGCATAATGGAATGCTGAAAGACTTTTCAGTTCTTCAGGAAGCACCATTTACTGATCAGGGAAGTGTTGTTGAGATTTTTAAGGATATAACAGTATGGATGGGAATTAAAAGAGTAATAGACAGTATCAATGCAAATGCTGCTGCATAATATGAAGTGGACGGTGTTGATGAAATGAAACTTCTACAAAGGCATAATAAAAGTGTTGTAAATAGAAGGAAAAACAGACGGGATTCGGAACGTAAGTGATACGGTTCTGATCCCGTCTGTTTTGCCAGTAAGTCAACTGTTTTGTTAGTGAGTGAACCAGGTTATTTATGGATCATTCCAAGAAATGTTTCATGGATCTTTGTATCCTGATCCAGTTCCGGATGAAATGCAAATGCCATCTGATTGTGATATTTTACTCCGACGATCCGATCCTGTACGACACTTAAAACTTCCGGTTTTTCTCCGGCTGCATCAGCATGAACGCTTTCCACATAAGGTGCACGGATGAAAGTCATAGAAATTTCACCAATTCCGTTGGCGTTGGCAGTAGTATGGAAACTGCCGAGCTGACGTCCATAGGCATTTCGTCTGACTGTCATGGGAAGAGTCCCGAAGTAGGATTCCTCCTGACCGGCAATATCCGAAGCAAGCAGGATCATTCCTGCACAGGTTGCGAGAACTGGCATACCGGAGCAGATTTTTTCTTTTAAAGGTTCAAACATATCAAGATCATGCAGAAGTTTTCCCTGGACGGTGCTTTCACCACCGGGAAGAATGAGACCGTCGAAGTCTTTTTGCAGATCACCAGCTTTTCTGAGTTCGATGGTATCTGCACCGAGCTTCTGGAGCATATGCTCATGTTCTATGAATGCCCCCTGCAGGGCAAGAACTGCAATCGTCATAGTCTTATTTACCCCTTTCAGCCATAAGAAGTGCGATTTCCTGCTCATTGATACCGACCATGGCTTCTCCGAGATCTGCGGAAAGTTCAGCGATCAGTTTTGCATCAGTATAATTTGTTACAGCCTGAACGATGGCAGCGGCACGTTTTGCCGGATTACCGGACTTGAAGATACCGGAGCCGACGAAGACACCTTCTGCTCCCAACTGCATCATCAGGGCTGCATCTGCAGGAGTTGCGACACCGCCGGCTGCGAAGTTTACGACCGGAAGTTTTCCGTTTTCATGGACATAGAGAACAAGGTCAAATGGAACCTGAAGCTGCTTTGCTGCCTCAAAGAGCTCATCTTCACGCATTCCTTTGATCCGGGCAATTTCACTGTTCATCATTCTCATATGACGGACAGCCTGGACGATATCACCGGTTCCCGGCTCTCCCTTTGTACGGATCATAGAAGCACCTTCATTAATTCTTCTTAAAGCTTCTCCGAGGTCTTTTGCACCGCAGACGAAAGGAACGTCAAAGTCACGCTTGTTGATATGGTATACATCATCAGCAGGGGAAAGAACTTCACTTTCATCGATATAATCAATCTCAATGGCCTGAAGCACCTGTGCTTCTGCAAAATGCCCGATTCTGCATTTTGCCATAACCGGAATGGACACTGCCTCCTGGATTCCACGGATCATTTTCGGGTCACTCATACGGGAAACACCACCTGCTGCACGGATATCTGCCGGAATCCGTTCAAGAGCCATAACTGCACATGCACCTGCTGCTTCTGCAATTTTTGCCTGCTCCGGTGTCGTTACATCCATGATGACACCACCCTTTAACATCTGAGCCAGATTTTTGTTCAGTTCATATCTTTCGTTTGTATTCATTGGTAAATCCTCCCTTTAAGAATCGTATTTTAGAATATAGTGGAAATTCTTTACAATTTCGACAGGTATTAGTATAATTGCATTGTGACTATAGAAAAATATTCAATTTAGATATAATCAAAAAGGTCAGAACGGAGAAAATAGAATAGATGTTGACATATAATTTTGAAAATATAGGGTCAGATTCCCTGTATGAATTTTTGTATAAATGTATCAAAAATGACATAATACAGGGGATAATCTTAAGTGGTGAGAAGCTGCCTTCCAAGAGGGCACTTGCGAAAAATCTGGCTATAAGCGTGATCACGGTAGAGAATGCCTATGGTCAGCTTCTTGCAGAAGGATATATTTATTCCATTCCTAAAAGCGGGTATTATGTGTCGGATCTGAGTGGGATTCCGGTACATCAGACAGAGTATACGTCAGAAACGTATGAGGCGGAAGAGCAGGGGACAGATTCACGGACTGCAAAAGCCGGGGACAAAGTACTTCTGACCGGAGGAGAAAATGCATTTATTGCGGATTTTACAAGCAATCAGACGGAGCATGCTGCATTTCCTTTTTCAATCTGGAATAAGACCATGCGGGCAGTCATGAATGATTATCAGAAGGAAATGATGATCAATCCCCCCTGTGGAGGTGTGATGGAACTGCGGAAAAGTATTTCCAGTTATCTTAAAGAATTTTGTGCCATGTATGTAAGACCGGAACAGATCATTATCGGAGCAGGAACAGAGTATCTGTATAGTATTCTGATCCAGCTTCTTGGGAGAAATGTCTGTTATGGAGTGGAGAATCCGGGCTATCCAAAGATTGCAAAAATCTACCGCAGTATGGGTGTAAAGTATGAGTATATTGATCTGGATGAAGAGGGAACTTCTGCAAAGAAACTGGAAGAAAAAAAAGTAGATATCATGCATATTTCCCCATCTCATCATTTCCCGACCGGAATGGTGATGCCGATCAGCAAGAGGTATGAACTGCTTGGATGGGTTACGAGAAAAAAGGAACGGTATATCATAGAAGATGATTATGACAGTGAGTTAAGACTTGCGGGGAAACCGATTCCGTCTCTGCAGAGTATCGATGTATCAGGCAAGGTGATTTATATTAATACATTTGCGAAGACACTCTGTTCTACTGTCCGAATCAGTTATATGGTACTTCCTGAAGCACTGGCAGAGAAATATTACAGAGAACTTTCATTTTATTCCTGTACTGTGTCTAACTTTGAACAGTATACACTGGCAGCATTTATGAATGCAGGTGCATTTGAGAAGCATATCAATAGGCTGAGAAACTATTATCAGCATAAGCGGGATCTGATCTTAAGTACATTTCTCAAAGAGCCTTTGGGAAAATATATTACGATCAGTGAAGAGGATTCAGGTGTGCATTTCCTGATGCATGTCAATACTTCCATGAGTGAGCAGGAATTTCTTTTAAAGACAAGGGCGAAAGGAATCCGGCTGGCAACGTTGTCTTCTTTTTATAATGCGGAACAGAAAGACAGCAGATATGAAAATACGTATGTTATGAATTATTCCTTTGTGGACTGCGACCGGTTGGAATATGTGGCACAGACGCTTTATAAGATCATTCATCCATAGAAGGAGGAGTTTAGTATGGAGCAGCTTTTTACTGTATGGGGAGAGACGCTGGATAAAGAGCATGTACTTGACGAATATCCAAGACCGCTGATGGTAAGGGACAGTTATCTGAATCTCAATGGGTACTGGGACTATGCATTTACACAGGAATTTGTATGCCCGAAAGAATTTGACGGGAAGATCTTAGTTCCTTTTTCACCGGAGGCAGCATTATCAGGTGTGAACCGTCAGTTAATGCCGGATGAATATCTGTGGTATCACCGGACATTTTCTGTTGACGGGCATAAGACAAAAAGAGCAGGTGAATCCTTTCCAGAGGAAGATCCGGAATCCGGGATGGGAGCAGACCTGACAGAGGAAAGACTGCTTCTTCACTTTGGAGCTGTGGATCAGGCGTGCGTTGTATGGGTGAATGGACAGCGGATCGGAAAGCATACAGGTGGGTATCTGCCTTTTGAATTTGAGATCACAGAGGCAGTGCAGGCAGGAGAAAATGATCTGGTTGTGGCTGTGAAAGACCTGAGTGATACATCGTATCATTCCAGGGGAAAGCAGAAGCTGGAAAGAGGCGGCATGTTCTATACGGCTCAAAGTGGGATCTGGCAGACTGTCTGGCTGGAAAGAGTCCCGGAAAAGTATATAAAAGAAGTGGAGACGCTCCCTGAACCGGATGAGGAAAAAGTCCGTATCATAGTCCGGTCTGGTGCAGAATATGCTGTAAAGATCGTGCTGCAAAAGCCAAAGATCCACAAAGAGCTGAAGAAAAATGTACCGGATGATCCAGTGGAGGACATGACCGGGAGCAGAATAGCAGATCCGGTGGAAAGTACAACAGAAACTACCATAGGAACATTTTATGGAAAGACGAATGAATGGCTGGAGATTCCGGTTCAGGATGTGCAAATGTGGACATGTGATACACCGTATCTTTATGATTTTACTGTTGAGATGGAGAAAGACAGGGTAGCAGGTTATTTTGCCATGAGAAAATTCACACTGGAAAAAGATGGACAGGGATTCGTGCGGATCTGCCTGAACCATCAGGTACAGTATCAGAATGGAGTACTGGATCAAGGCTACTGGCCGGATGGACTGTATACCGCACCTTCAGATGAAGCTATGATCTTTGATCTGGAGCAGATGAAGAAATGCGGATTTAATATGGTACGGAAACATTTGAAAATAGAGCCGCAGAGATGGTATTATCATTGCGACAGGCTGGGGCTGGTCGTATGGCAGGATATGGTCAATGGCGGAGGAAAATACAAGCACTGGTTTGTGACGTATGCGGCAACGCTGATGTCCTGGTGGAAGATTCGGATGAGAGATATTTATCCGGGGCTTCTGGCAAGAAAAGAAAAGGAAGGCCGCCTGGAATTTGTGAAAGAAATGAAGGAGACGGTACATCGGTTAAAAGGGCATCCAAGTATTGCCGCCTGGGCCATCTTTAATGAGGGCTGGGGGCAGTTTCAGACAGAAGATATGACCGCTATTCTCAGAAAAGAAGATCCTGACCGGCTGATCGATCAGGCCAGTGGGTGGTTCGATCAGGGGGGAGGAGATTTTTGCAGCCTTCATAATTATTTCTTTAAGCTGAAGATCCACCCGGAAAAGGAGAGGGCATCAGTTCTTTCGGAATTTGGAGGATACAGTTACCGGATCGAAGGACATAGTGCCTGTGGAAAACTTTATGGATATGGGATCTGCAGGAGTAAAAAAGCACTGAACCGTCGATATAGAAAAAGAATGGAACAGGTGAAAAATCTGATAGAGGAAGGTTTGTGTGCCAGTGTCTATACACAATGGTCAGATATTGAAGAAGAAGTCAACGGAGTTTATACATACGACCGAAAGATCAGAAAGATTGATTGAAAGAGTGAGAAAAGAATGAGAATCATGCAGGAGAGGACAGACAACAGGAGTCAGTAGTAGAAAGGAAAAATGAAAATGATGTTACACTTTGTAAATGCAAGAAATGATAAAAAGAAACTGAATGAAATTAAAAAATTATATGATGAGGCATTTCCAAAAGAAGAACAGATTCCCTTCTGGATTTTGAGAAAAGCAAGCCGTACATCAACAGCAGATCTGATGCAGGTATATGATGATGATCTTTTAGTAGGATTTATCCATCTGGTTTATTTTGAGGATGTGGTCTATCTGTATTATCTTGCAATCGAGCCGGATGAAAGAGGTCAGGGGTATGGAAGCAAAATCCTGCAGGCATTACGCCGCCGGTTTTCGGCACGCAGGATCATTTTGAATATAGAGGTGGTAGATGAGAACTGTGACAATTATGAAGAACGGAAAAAAAGAAAAGAGTTTTATCTGAAAAATGGATTCCGGGAGGCAGGATACAGTACAAGAGAGTATGGCGTAGAATATGAGATGCTGTATCTGGGAGGAAATGTATCCTATGAAGAATTTCTGGCATTGATCCGGAAATATTTCGGACGGACACTGGCGTTGATGGTGAAGAAAAATTTTAAAAAAGCGTAAGGAAAAAGGCATAGATAAAAGGTGGGCAGAACCCGAGTTTGAGTTCTGTCCACCTTTTTAGCTGCCAGGTATGCGGCAAAAGATCCAATGAACCTTTTCAGCTACTGGAAAGCCGGGATGATTCTAAATCAGATGTGTACTTTCCAGCTTTTCAGTAAATGCATCATTTAATTTTATAACCGGTTTGCGAAGCAGCAGTCCGAGTAAAAGTGAAAGGATCAGGAAGATTCCTAAATACCCCAGTTCTTTGACATAGTTCATACCGTAGAAGCCTGCAACGCATTCACGCATGGCATTCATGCTGTGTGTAAATGGAAGCAGAGGATATACAGCCTGGAAAAATTTCGGAGCACACTGGATCGGGAATGTACCACCACTTCCGGCTACCTGCATGACCATAAGGACAACGGCAACCGCTTTACCAATATCACCAAAGGAGACAGTCAGTGCATAGATCAGATTGACATAAACAAAACTTGTAAACCAGCCCGTTACCAGGAACAGGAAAGGATGTTCGCACTGAATACCAAGGAAATACAGGTCTCCCAGACAGATCAGTCCGCTCTGTAACAGCCCGATACATACAAAGAGGAGCTGACGTCCAAAGTAGAGCTGATGTGGTTTCGCTCCGGAAAGCTTCTTAACTACCGATTCAGAGACATTGACTTTGAGCATGGCTGCCATAACAACAGCCCCCACCCAGATTGCCAGTGTGGAATAAAAAGGAGCCATGGCAGTTCCGTAATTTTCAATGGGATAGATTTTTGTCTCATTCAGGCTTACCGGTGCTGCAAGGAAAGCTCCGATTGTCTGTGGATCTTCGGCAAGAATCTTTTCCAGCATCTGCACACCATCACTGCCATCTGTGGAAAGTGTGGTGGAGACTTTCTGCAATTTTTCAGAAGATTCATTCAACAGACTGACGGTCTGTTCAAGAGCTTCTTTCACAGTGGAAAGATCTGTGGATGCAGATCCGGTGACAGAACTGATTTGTTGTACACTGTTGTCTACCTGCCCTAAGAGGTTCACAAGGGAGGAATTGGTGGAGTCAAGATTCGTGGCGAGACCATCCAGGCTGCTTTTCACATTCTGCTCATAAGAGGTCTTTACCGAGTTGACAGAAGCTGTTCCCCGGGCAAGCAGATCATCCAGTTCTTTCTTTAAAGTGGAAGCATCGGCAGTGGCTGAAGGAAGGGCAGCAGCAATTTCATCCAGTTTATTTTTAATCTGTGTCTGCTGGTCGATCGCCTGTTGGATCTGTACGTTCAGTCCATTGATCGCCTGAACGAGAGCTGTCTGATCCGGGTGTGCATTAGCAATGGCGGTCAGGGAATCTGATAATTCCTGATAACCGGAAATCAGATTCTGCACACGGCCGCTGACTGCCTGAATGGCATTGGAGCAGGATGCAGCGTCAGTTGAATAAGAGTCGAGTGCTTTGTCGATGGCAGCAGATACAGAAGAATAAAAATCAGCATTCTGCTTCAGTGCGGTATTGATATCAGAAGTTGTTCCTGTCAGGGCAGAAGTCAGTGAATCAATTCCATTTCCTGCCTGATTCAGTGCATTGACACTGCTTTTTGTTCCTTTTCCCGATTGCTCAAGAAAAGAGGTAGTCGTATCCAGCATTAATGCTCCGGCATCGGTCATATCAGAAAAGGCTTTCACCGTACCGGAAATATTTCCGAGGTCATCGGAAATCTGTGACAGAGAAGTAGCGAGATGTTCAGTCAGGGACTCATCTCCGGTTTTGGCGGAAACATCATTTACGAACTGAAGTGCCTCAAGTGTCGTTTTGGAGACTGTGGTAATGAACGTTTCATTGACCTGGTGCTGGACAGAGCTGGCACCTTTCTGTGTGACTTTCGGGGCGATGGCATTTTCTTTTTCATTGATGTAGTAGGTGATATCAGGATGTACAACATCTGAAGTAAAAAGACTCATCATATCTTTGCTGAAGTCTTCAGGGATGACAATGGCAGCGTAGTACTTACCGGATTGTACCCCTTTTTTCGCATCTTTTGCATCTGTGAAGACCCAGTTCAACTGCTTATTTCCCTGCAGTTCACTGATGACATCGTCTCCAAGGTTCAAATTGACAGGAAGAAGTTCCCCTTTATACCCTTCATCGTTGCTGGCCACGGCAACCTTCAGATTGCCGGTATTTCCATAAGGATCCCAGCTCGCAGCAATATTAAACCATGCGTAGAGTGTCGGGATCACGGTAATTCCCATGATGACGATCATTGCGATGACATTTTTATGGATCCTGAGTAGATCATTTTTAAAAATCTGAATGATATTTTTCATCGGTTAATCCTCCTTTTTGCGGAAAGTCTCCAGCATTTCATCAAAAGTCATGCCGGCAAGCTGCTGCTGTTCTTCCAGTTTCGAGTGAATAAATTCAACAATGATCAGGAACAATGCGATGGCAATGATCGAAATGATCCAGAGTACAAGGAAGATGATTTTCGATTCCAGGCTGAACATCAGAATCAGGAAGATCAGAGGAATCAACGCAATTGCAAGGAATCCATAGCGTACCATTCTTCTGTAGTTCTTTTCAAAAGCCTGTGCCTTGGCAGCGGTTGTCAGTTTCAGCTCTTCCTGTGAAAGAGAGGCTTTCAGAAGGAGAGCAAGCTGCGTACTGCGGTTGACGGAAATTTCATGAGGTTCGCACATCATAAATTCAGTCTCAGCCAGTTTCTTGTCAAAAAGATGGTTCAGTCCGGCAAGAAGCGGGCGAAGTCCAAGTCCGATCAGTAAAGAGAGTGGAACATAGGCGAGCAGCAGGATCATAAGATCTTTTCGGAAGGTTGTTCCGTAAAATCCTGCGATACATTCTCTCATAGCTCCGACTCCGTAAGTAAATGGAAGGAGTGGATGGAGCTTCTGGAAAAATACAGGTGTCATTTCAACCGGATAAGTACCGGAAGAGCCGGGAATCTGTAAAATAACGAGAATGACGCACAGTGCTTTTCCAATATGTTTAAAAGTAAGCGAAAGTGCGTAGATGATATTCACGTATACAAAGGAACAAATCACACCGGTCAGAATAAACTGAGCCGGATGTACGCACTGGATTCCCGGAAGAAGTACATCTCCAAGGCAGACAATAAAGCCCTGGATCATACCTACTGTGACGAATAACAGCCAGCGTCCGAAGTAAAGTGAGACAGAACCATAGGAACGCATGGTCTGATCGCGGTTAACCTCCATTTTTAAAATGGCGATCAGGACGATTCCGCCAACCCAGATCGCAAGGTTTGTGTAAAAAGGAGTCATGGATGAACCGTAATTTTTTACAGAATAAAAAGTTTCTGTTTCAATCTCCACCGGGGAGGACATAAATTCGGAAATCTTATCAGCATTCATTCCTTCCAGCGAAAGGAGTGTCTGAAAAGTAGCCGAACTGGTAATGGCATTCAGATCCGTCTGCACAGTTCCAAGCCGATCCGAAACGGTGGAAAGGGCATCTTTTGTACCGTTCAGTGCGTTGGCTGTATCGGTCAGACCAGAATCAAGCTGCGTCAGGATTCCCTTAAGCTGCTCGGAAGTTGCCGGAACGCCGTTCAGGATTCCGGTCAGTTCTCCAGTGAGCGAGGAAAATGTATCCAGCGTTGCATTGAGCTGTGGGAGCAGATTTTCGTCCAGTGTTGTTCTGAAAGAATGCAGTCCGTCGATACTCTGCTGCGTGAGCGAGGAAATATCCTGCCGGGTCTGAGAGGTTGTATCCAAAGCATTTTTAATACTTGTATTTGCAGTACTTAAACTGTTGAGCAGAGTCTGGTTTTCCTGATTCTGTGTTTGTAACTTTGCAATAGCAGCAGAAAGCTGTTCACTGACAACTGGTGTGGAGGCAGCAATTTCCTGCATTTTTTCCAGAAGGGATGCATTCAGAGCTGTTACGTTTCCGGCAGAGTCCAGAGCCTGTTGGAGAGACTGGTTGATCTTTCCGGCACTTCCTTCCAAAGAAGTCAGACCCGAAGAGACAGAACTGTTCGCACTGTTCAGAATCTGTTCTCCGTCGGAGATGGATTTGGAAAGTGAGGAGGAGAAATCTCCTGCTGCCTGCCGGCTCATCTTCAGTGCATCCTGTGCATTTTCAAGGGCAGATGTCCCAGAAACAGCTGCATTTCCAAGAGAATCAGAAGCATCTTTTGCATCTGAGATCAGATCATGGGACTGGGAAGTCTTTTCTGTAAACTCAGTTAAAAGTGCTTCGTATTCATTTAAGTTCTTATCTGCTTTTTTCAGAAGCGAGACAATCTCAGAATTAGTAGAATTTACAGTTCCGGACAGATCCGAAATGGATTCTTTTAACACTTCTGATACAGATTCAGCGGCAATAGATGAAAACGTATCGTTGATCTGAGTCTGGATCGTACTTGCTCCGGTATCTGTGATTTTTGGAGCGATGGCATTTACCTTTTCATTAATATAGTAATTCAGTTCCGGTGTTTCAAGAGTACCGGAAAGAACACTGAGAAGGGAATCGCTGAAGTCTTCAGGGATTACAATGGCTGCATAATATTTTCCCGAACGGACTCCGTCAACCGCCTTTTCTTCAGAAGTAAAAACCCAGCCAAGTTGGTCATTTTCTTTCAGATTTTCCATGATCTGGTCACCGGCATTGATTGTGAGGTCATTGGTGGAGGCATCCTGATCATTATTGGCAACGGCAATCTGAATTGCTGAAGTATTTGCATAAGGATCAATATTGGCAGCAATATTGAACCAGGCATAGAGTGAAGGCAGGATCGCAACACCTGCCATGACCAGCATGGCTGCCGGACTGTGAATGAGCCGCCGCAGATCGCGACAAAAGATTCGCATTGCTTTTTTCATAAATAACACTCCTTTTAAAAGAAATATTCTAGTAATAGATACAATGTTGATTTTCTTGCTAAAAAGTATTATATTAATGAAGAAACTAATTTACAACCATCAATGAACAAGTTATCTGTCTTTTAGTAGACAAAATGATGAGAAATGACCAGTATTTATTTGCCTGACAGGGCTGCTCAGAGAAAAAGATAGCAGGAAATGGGAGTAAAGAGGTGTAAATGGTCACATAAAGGGGGAATTATTATGCAGAAAAAGACGGACCGGCGGGTGAGAAAGACGAAAAGTCAGCTCAGAAAAGGTCTGGCACATCTGATGAAGGAAAAAAGTATCGGAGAGATCACGGTGAAAGAACTGGTAGATGAAGTGGATATTAACCGTTCCACTTTTTATCTTCACTATTCGGATATCCCAACACTTTTGAGAGAGATTGAAAATGAGATGATGGATGAGATGAAGCGTGCGATCCATGATCATCCAATCGACCGGGAAAATGATTCTGCATTTTCTTTTATTAAAGATATTTTTCAGGTACTTGACCGTAACCGGGAAATTGGATGTGCTTTGATCGGACCTTATGGAGATATTGGGTTTATCCATAAGATGGAAGATCTTTTGGAAGAAAATTCGAGAGAAGTTTTACTGCAGATGTTTCCGGAAAAATCAGGCGAGATGAATTATTTTTATTCTTATTGCCTGAACGGATGTCTTGGTCTTGTCAAGACATGGCTTGAGGACGGAGAGGATAAAAGTCCGGATTATGCGGCTGATATGACTTACCGGATGGTAGTAAGTTCGGTGAAGGCATTTTATGACAAGAAAGAAGGAAGAGAGGAAAGTTAAGAATGCAAAGAGAAAAATTTGGCTCAAGGCTGGGATTTATCCTGATTTCAGCCGGTTGTGCCATCGGTCTGGGGAATGTCTGGCGGTTCCCGTATATTACCGGAAAATACGGTGGAGCAGCATTTGTATTGATTTATTTGGTATTTCTGGTGCTTTTGGGGCTGCCGATCATGGTCATGGAATTTGCTGTAGGACGTGCAAGTCAGGCAAGCGTGGCGATGTCATTTGACCGGCTGGAGCCACTGGGAACAAAATGGCACTGGTATAAATGGTTTGGCATGGCGGGAAATTATCTCCTGATGATGTTTTATACGACGATCGGAGGATGGATTCTGCTGTATGTATTTAAGATGGCAGGCGGTGAGTTTGAAGGAAAGAATGCAGATGAGATTGCAGGTGTCTTCGGAAATCTGATGGAGAAACCGGGGCTGATGACAATCTGTATGATTGTAGTTGTAGCAGCCTGCTTTGGGATTGTCTGCATGGGATTGCAGAAGGGAGTAGAAAAGATTACCAAGAAAATGATGCTTCTTTTACTGGCACTGATGGTGATCCTGGCAATCCGTTCTGCAACACTTCCGGGTGCGGGAGAAGGAATCAGATTCTATCTGTTGCCTGACTTTAAAAAGGCAGCAGAATCAGGAATGAAAGAAGTTATTTTTGCAGCCATGGGACAGTCTTTCTTTACATTAAGTCTCGGTATTGGTGCGATTGCAATTTTCGGAAGTTATATTGATAAGAAGAGAAGGCTGACAGGAGAGGCGGTCTGCGTGACCATACTGGATACATGCGTGGCACTGATCGCTGGAATGATCATCTTTCCAGCCTGCTTTGCGTTTGGAGTTCAACCGGACAGTGGTCCGAGTCTGGTTTTTATTACACTGCCGAATATTTTTAATTCCATGAGTGGCGGAAGGATCTGGGGAACCTTATTTTTCCTGTGCATGCTTTTCGCAGCAGCATCTACGATCATTGCAGTTTTTGAAAATATCATTGCATTTGCAATGGATCTGACCAACTGCTCAAGAGCAAAGGCGGTCGTGGTAAATCTGATTGCGATCGTGATCCTTTCTCTGCCATGCGTTCTGGGCTTTAATGTACTGAGCGGATTCCAGCCACTTGGAGCAGGAAGTAATGTACTGGATCTGGAAGATTTTATTGTAAGTAATAATCTGCTCCCACTTGGCAGTCTGGTTTACCTTTTATTCTGTACGAGTCGCTATGGCTGGGGATGGAAGAATTTCCAGAACGAGGCGAACGACGGCGGCGGCATCAAGGTGCGCGACGGCATTCGCTTCTATGTGAGCTATATCCTGCCGCTCATCGGTCAGGCAGATCCTGACTTTTCCGGTCTGCTGCACGCTATCATGCGCGTTTCCATTTTCTACCTGATCGGAGCACTTGCTTCCTATATATACACACGCATCATGGTAAATGTTTCCCAGGGTACCTTAAAGAATCTGCGTGATGACATGTTCACCCATATGGAAGAACTTCCGATCCGCTACTTTGACACGCACTATCACGGAGATATCATGTCCACTTATACGAACGATATCGATACACTCCGCCAGATGATCAGCCAGAGTATGCCGCAGTTTTTAAACAGCATCATCACCATTGTCAGCGTATTTGTCAGCATGCTGCTCTTAAATGTTCCCCTGACGATTGTAACACTCCTGATGATCGGTGTCACACTGTTTGCGACCAAAAAGATCGGCGCACTCAGTGCCAAATACTTTATCGCACAGCAGAAAGATATCGCAACCGTCAATGGCTATATCGAAGAAATGATGAACGGTCAGAAAGTTGTAAAGGTCTTTACGCATGAGGAAGAAAGTATTGAAAACTTTAACAAATTAAATGACCAGCTTTTCCACAGTGCGGACAATGCCAATAAGTTTGGTAACATTCTTATGCCGGTCAACGCACAGATCGGTAACATCAGCTATGTGCTCTGCGCTTTAGTCGGCGGCGTGCTCGCCTTAAACGGTGTCGGCGGCTTTACCCTTGGAAAACTTGCAAGTTTCCTTACCTATAATAAGAGTTTCAGCCAGCCGGTCAACCAGCTTAGTATGCAGCTCAACAATATCGTCATGGCACTTGCCGGTTCTGAGCGTATCTTTAAACTGCTCGACGAGAAACCGGAAACTGACGACGGCTATGTCACTCTCGTGCGTGCCAGAAAAGAAAACGGTCAGATCGTTGAATCCAAAGAGCGTACCGGTATGTGGGCATGGAAGCATACCCATCAGGCAGACGGCAGTGTCGATTATATCGAACTGAAAGGTGACGTGGTCTTTGATGATGTCGATTTCGGTTATAACCCGGATAAGATCGTGCTCCACAATGTAGACCTCTATGCAACACCGGGTCAGA
>OIWV01000767.1_pt1 | contig 30524 bp, 29 predicted proteins | sample 1587751 | NCBI WGS metagenome assembly OIWV01 (sample SAMEA3888913, study PRJEB22519) | human gut metagenome | biome: human gut; feature: human-associated habitat; material: faeces | place: Denmark | collected 2010
CGCCGCCCTCCATGACAGCCACGCAGCTATTCGTAGTACCAAGGTCAATACCAATGATTTTGCTCATAAATGAAGTCTCCTCTCAAAAGAACTTGTTTATCTCATGCTTAGATGTGAAGCGGATGTCTATATTCAAAACCCCTGCGGGTCTTTGCGGATTTACTCGGCCACCACGACGGTCGCGTGGCGGACGATCTTGTCGCCCAGCTTGTAGCCTTTCTGGTACACCGTGATGACGGTGCCGCTCTCCTGCCCATCCGGGGCGGGGATCTGCTGGACGGCGTTCATGAAATTGGGGTCAAAAGGCTTGCCCAGCGCCTCGATCTCCTCCACATGGAGGGCATCCAGTGCCTTGGCGGCTTTGTCCAGCGTCATAGTCACGCCCTTTTTGTAGTTCTCGTCGGTGGTGGGGGCGTTGGCTGCCATTTCCAGCGTGTCCAGGATGGGGATGATCTGGTTCACGGCGAAGGACACGCCATCGTTGAACTTCTGGTCAGCCTCGCGGGTGGAGCGCTTGCGGTAGTTCTCGTACTCCGCTGCCATCCGGAGCAGCTGGTCTTTGGCCTGTGCGGCGTTCTTCTCGGCTGCGTCGAGCTTTGCCTTTACGGCGTCCATCTCGCGTGCCTTCTTATTGAACCAGCCATCTTTCTTCTTGGCGTCTGCGGGTTCTGCCTCGGCCTCCTTCTCGGGGGCTGCGGCGGTCTCGGGCGCTTCCTGAGGTGCGGCTTCGGTCTCCTTTGCTTCCTGCTCGGGAGCTTCTGCCGTCTTTTTGGTCTCTTCGCTCATTCCAGATCCTCCTTATATATCACAGTCCGCCGGGGTGCGGCCATCTGCGGGGTGTCTTTTCGTTTACCGCTCATGCCCTCGCCAAGCTCGTCGGCGAAGAGGTGGAGCAGCGGCATCAGCTTCTGGAAGGGCATCCGGGTCGGCCCGATCAGGGCCACCGTACCCCACAGCCCGCCGCCTACCAGGTAGCGGTCGCTGACGATGCACAAGCCGGGGATCTGAGGTTCCAGATCCTCGCCCAGCAGCACGCTCTCACTGCGGTCTGCCGGGGGTGCGATGATGTGGGCCGCCTGCTCTTCGTCGTTCAGCAGGGTGAGGATGTCGCCCACCTTGCCTTCGAGCTGCGGCCAGTTGAGCAGGTACTGCTCACCGCCCAGAAATACGTGGGGCTGTGCGGAATCCTGCAAAATCGCAGCGGCTGCGCTGATGACCGGAACCAGCTCCGGGTCGATTTGGCTGCACAGCTCTGCCAGCAGCCGGTTGGACAGGTCCACCGGCGCAACGAAGGTCAGGTTGCGGTTGAGCAGCGCGGCCAGCGCAGCGGCGTTCTCGCGGGAGAGGCCTGTGCGGACCCGCGCCACACGGGTGCGAACGTAGCCCGCCGTCGTGACGGCCAGCACAGCCGCCGCGCTGCGGCCCACCTGAACGACTTCATAGTGGGCGACGCAGAGGTCTTCGGCACAGGGGGTGCTGACGGCTGCGGTGCAGCCGCTGATGGCGGCCAGCGCCTTTGCAGCGCCCTGTGCGAGCTTTTCCGGCTCATGGTCGAGGCTGGCGAAAACGGCTTCGACGCGGGCGCGGGTCACGCGGTCCAGCGGCTGGTCGTCCGTCAGCAGATTGTCGAGATAATAACGGTAGCCTTTGGCACTGGGGACACGGCCTGCGCTGGTGTGGGGCTGCTCCAGCAGACCCAGCTTGGTCAGCGCCGCCATTTCGTTGCGCAGCGTGGCGCTGGACACGGCCATATCAAAATAGTTTGCCAGCACACTGCTGCCCACAGGCTCGCCCTCGAGGCCATACAGCGCCACGATCGCCTGCAAGACTCGCTGCTTGCGTGCATCCATCGTCATAGCGCCTGCCTCCTTTTTGGCTTTCGTTTCTTTAGCACTCCATCTTCCTGAGTGCTAAGACCATTATAGCCAAAAATTTTTCCCTGTCAATAGCTTCTCGAAAAAGTTTATAAAGATTCATAATTCTGTCATAAACAAAAAAGGGAGCGCCTGCCAGAAACGCAGACGCTCCCTCTATTATAATAATGTTCACTCTTCCATCTGCTTTGCCAGGAACGCTGCCGCCACAGCCACAGCCTTCTGCTGGGCAGGGTCGGGCTGCTGGGTGCGGTCCTCGGCCAGCAGACCCACGGCCCCGGTGACATCCCCTGCCGCGATGATGGGCCACGCGCAAAGCAATGGCCGCAGCGAACCCTCGCAGGGCAGCAGGACATGCTCGGGGTCGCCCTCGCTGAGGTAGGGCTTGCGGGACTCCATCACTTTTTCCAGCGGCTGGCTGACGCTGCGGTCGGCAAGGTCGCGCCTCCCCGACCCGGCTGCGGCGAGGATGCGGTCACGGTCAGCCACGAAGGCCGTCAGGGCGAAGCTTCGGCTCAGCACCTCGGCGTACTGCACCGCCACCCCGTGCAGCTCCCCCACCGGGGAATACTTCTTAAAGATGACCTCGCCGTCGCCGGTGGTGAAGATCTCGAGGGGGTCGCCGCGGCGGATACGCTGGGTGCGGCGTATCTCCTTCGGGATGACCACCCGGCCCAGCTCATCGATGCGGCGGACGATTCCGGTTGCTTTCATCTGTGTACCATCCTTCCCATTCTGCATTTTCCCATGCTGTGTAGTTATTATGTGGAAGCGGCAGGGAAATATACACCTGCCCGCCCTGTGTTTGCCAAACAGGGGCGGCTATGATACAATAAATTTACTACAGAAAGGATGGGCAGAGGATGCAGCAGATTTTGATTTTGGGCGGCGGCGCAGCCGGTCTGGCCGCTGCGCTGGCGGCAGCACAGAGCGCAGAGGGCCGCGCACACATCACCGTGCTGGACAAAAATGCGAAGGTGGGCAAAAAGCTTCTGGCCACCGGAAACGGGCGCTGCAATCTCGACAACCGGGACATCACGCCGGAGCGGTATTTCACCAGCAGTCCCAAAGCCCTGCGCCGCCTGCTGAGCGCCGTGGACGAGGCTGCGCCGCTGGCGTGGTTTGAGAGCCTCGGCCTCTACCCCCGCACCGACGAGGCCGGGCGGGTGTACCCGTATTCCAATCAGGCGGCGGACGTACTGGCCCTGCTGGAGCACCATCTGTCGAGACTGGGCGTCGAGGTGCGCACCGGCTGCACCGTCCAGAACCTGAGCCAGAGCCGGGGCGGCTATGCCGTCCAAATCGAGACAGAGGCAGGCCGCGAGACCCTGCGGGCCGACGCCGTCATCTGCGCCATGGGCGGTGATGCCGGCCCTCAGTTCGGCACCGATGGCTTCGGCACCCGGTTCGCCGCCCAGTGCGGCGGACGGATGGCCCCCCTCTATCCCTGCCTGACAGCCCTGCAGTGTGCTCATCCCCGCAAGCCGCTGGCCGGCATCCGGGCCAAGGGCTGCGCCAGCCTGCTGGACGGCGCAGATGGCCGCGTGCTTGCCCGGGAAACGGGCGAGGTGCAGTTCACCGAGTACGGGCTTTCGGGCATCTGCATCATGCAGCTTTCGGGTCTGTTGGCCCCGGGGCGCGGGCCGAAGCGGCCTGTCGTGGCCCTCGACCTCTTCCCTGCTCTGAGTGAAACCGAGCTGGCCGCGCTGTTCGCCCAGCGGGTCGGACTACTGGGCAGCGAGGCGGCAGAGTTCTGGCTGGGCTTGCTGCCCGCAAAGCTGGGCCGGGCTCTCTGGGCTGACGCCGGTTTACCTGAAAACGCCCGTGCCCTGCCCGCCTCCGCGTGGCCGAAACTCGCCGCCACGGCCAAGTGCTGGCGGTTCGAGGGCTTGACGCCCTGCGGCTGGAAGCAGGCTCAGACCACCGGCGGCGGCCTGCTTCTGGACGAGGTAGAGGACGATTTCCAGTTCAAGGGCTGTCCGGGACTCTACTTTGTGGGCGAGACGCTGGACTGCGCCGGCAGCTGCGGCGGCTACAATCTCCACTGGGCCTTCGGCAGCGGCATCATCGCCGGGCGGGCGGCGGCAAAGCTTCGCAAAAAGAAGAAGTAAACCAGCAAGCCCCCGGAAGGTCGCCTTCCGGGGGCTTGCTTTTTGTGTTATTTGTTTGCGGCCTTATCCATCTCCGCCTCCTCGGCGGCAGCCTCGGCTTCTTCTTCCTTCTGATACTCTTCAAAGGCCGACCACATGGGCTCGATGTCCTCGCCCCGGACGCGGCGGGCAAAGTAATTCCTGGTAATGTCCACCACAGTGCTGGACAATGCCAGCACGCCGATGAGGTTCGGTATCATCATCAGGCCGTTGAAGGTGTCGGAGAGGTCCCACGCGAGGCCCAGCTTCATGGTCGCGCCCACGACAGTCATGCAGACAAAGACGACCTTATAGATGCGGCTTCCCGCCGTGCCGAAGAGATACTCCACGGCCTTGGTGCCGTAGTGGCTCCAGCCGAGGGTGGTGGAGTAGGCGAACAGCAGGATGGACACGGCGATGAACTTCGGGCCGAAACTGCCGAAAGCCGCCGTGAACGCCTGGCCCACCAGCGCATTGTCCTGCACACCTGCGAGGACAGCGCCGCTCTCGAGGTCTACCACGCCGGTGGTCAGGATGACGAGGGCCGTCAGGGTGCAGACCACGATGGTATCGGCGAAGACCTCAAACACGCCCCACATGCCCTGATGCACCGGCTCCTTGACGTTAGAGGCCGAGTTGACCATGACCGCAGAACCGAGGCCGGCTTCGTTGGAGAACGCGCCGCGCTTGAAGCCCCAGGTGATGGTCTGGCTGATGCCGTAGCCCAGCGTGCCGCCGCCTGCGGCGTTGAGGTTGAATGCACCCTTGAAGATCGCCGCCAGTGCCGCCGGGATATTGCCCGCGTGCATGACCACGATGATGAGCGCACCTGCAACATAGAACAGTGCCATCAGCGGCACCAGCTTTTCCGTGACAGCGGCCACCCGCTTGAGTCCGCCGATGACGATGAGAGCCGTCACCACCATCAGCGCAAGGCCGGTGGCGAGGTACGGCAGATGGAAGGCCGCGTTCATGTTGCCGGCAATGGAGTTTATCTGGCTCATGTTGCCGATACCGAAAGACGCGAGGATGCAGAAGCAGGCAAACAGGACAGCCAGCACCCTGCCCGCTGCCTTACAGCCGGGCTTTGCGCCCAGACCGTCGGTCAGATAATACATCGCGCCGCCGCTCCACTCGCCTTTTTCGTTCTTGCGGCGGTAGTAGACGCCCAGCACGTTCTCCGCAAAGCTGGTCATCATGCCCAGCAGGGCCATGACCCACATCCAGAAGATGGCACCCGGGCCGCCGGAGACGATGGCCGTGGCCACGCCCACGATGTTGCCGGTGCCGATGGTGCCTGCCAGCGCCGTACACATGCTCTGGAACTGGCTGATGGCCATATCTTCCTTGCTGGTGTGGGCGGTGACGTCCTTATTGGTAAAAATTGCACCGATGGTATGCTTGAGCCAGTAGCCCATCCGCCGGAACTGGAAAAAGCCGGTGCGGACGCTGAGCCACAGGCCGGTGCAGAACAGCAGTGCCAGACCGAACGGCCCCCAGACGAAGCCGTTGACTACATTGTTGACGCGCGTGACGATGTCTACCATATAAAATCCCCCTCTGATCATCCCAAACAAAAATGCGGGCAGAACCTCTTTTCCAAAGGCTCTGCCCGCAAAAAACTCAGCGTATGACCCCGCACAGGACACCTTTCCTGCGCAAAAGACGTTTGCTCTGTCCTTTTGCCTGAGAGATCGGCCCAAACGGCCTTACACCTTCGGCACCCGCCTCCTGCAGGCTTCTCCAGAGTGCGGCACACCCGGCTCACCGGGCGGCACATCTTGCGATTCGGTTCTCACCACATGCACAACTGTACACAATGGAGATACTTTATCACATTTTCGGCTTCTTGGCAAGCCTTTTACCGCATTTTATTCCCGAGTTTCATCTTTCATACCAGAAAGTGAATTTTATTATGGTGTGACTTTTTTCGTCCTTTATCGGTCGATGGGCGGTACATCATCGGGGCTGCCCATCGTGTCCAGCCACTCCAGCGCTTTCAGCTGGGGCGGCAGATGCGGCACCGGTTCGCTGTCCGGGTCGTCGTCGGGCGGGGCCACGAGGTCTTTCGGGCTTTCGGCCCCTTCGAAGCCATGGGCAAGGCCGTCCGGGCTGGCGTCGCCGTCGCGGCGGGCTGTCTCACAGCAGTCCAGCCCCTCGTAGGCACTGGCCGGGCCGATGTCGAGCCAGAAGTCCTCCCGCTCTTCCCTGCTGGGGGTATCATCGAATTTCATAGTATTTCCCTCCTTTTCTGCATAAAGGTTCCCCCATCAGGCCATGCTTTATGCAGTTTTTTAGAAGCCGTTTTCGTGAGCGGGGTTCGCCGAATGGCGAGGATTTTTACCCGCAGACAAGGCGATTTCCCGCAGCGATCCTTGGTGGATTGCAAGGGGAAGCAACGCAGTATACGGATAAAAAGACCGCTCAGGCGGTGTGCAATACTTACGAAAACGGCTTCTCAGGGAGGAAACGGGAGATGAAAGAAAAAGGCTGGAGACCCTTCTGGGCCGCACTGCTGGCGGCGCTGCTGGTGCTGCTGCCGCTGGTGGGCGGCACCGTGCTGCTCACCCGCCGCTCTCTGCGGACAAGACTGGCCTCCCGGCCTCAGAGCGGCGTCGCCATCCGTCAGCCGAAGGAAGAGAACCGCCTGAGTCTGCTGGTCTGCATCGCCCCCACCGAGACGACAGCACCCGGCTTTCTGCTGCTCTACCTGAATGCCAGTCAGAACTGTGTCCACGCGCTGGCTCTGCCCGGAGAGCTGACCGTACCCTTCGGAGCGGACGAAACCGCCCTCTCCGACTGCTACCGCGCCGCCGGCCCGGCCCGCTGCCGGGAAGCACTTCTCTCGGCTCTCTCCCTGCCCGAGGACACCCACTATCTCGCCCTTGCGCCGTCCGTTCTGCAAGCCATCGCCGACCGATACGGGATGCTTCGGGTGGGCTTTTCGGGAGCGCTGACCGCCGAGGAACTGGCCCTCACCGGGTGCAGTTCCAATGTGCAGGCCATCTCGGCCCGGGAGGCAGAAGAACTGCTCAACGGGATGGAGGACACTGTCCCGCCCGCCCACAAAGCCGCTGCCCGGGCGGCGGTGTGGGACGCCTTTTTCCGGCAGGAGCTGGAACTTCTGCCCGCTGCCCTGCCGGACGCTCTGCGCGCCCACAGCTCGAGCCTGCTCACCGATTTGACGGCGCAGGACCTGCTCATTTTAGAAGATACGCTGGAATTTCTCGCTGACCGCTCTGCCGCCATCCACACCGAGGCCCTGCCCGGCGGGTGGGACGGCGAATGCTACACCCTCACCGACGACTCCCGTGCCGCCGTGCAGGCCCTCTTCAACGTCTCACCCACCGAGGCACAGCTCTCGTCGGCCAGCGAGCCGTAACCCAGCACCAGCGTCCCGCCCAGAGCGGTCCCGCCGCCGGTGAGGTCATAGTCACTCAGGAGGCTGAGCCGGACGCCTTCGGCCTCAGCGGCGGCCCGGAGAGCATCGTCCGGCGGCGGGTCGCGCAGTTCGGCCAGCAAGTGCAGGCCGGTGTGCAGGCCGGTGAGGTGCAGTTCTTCCGGCGCAAAGGCTTCCCGCAGGGCTTTTGTCAGGGCGTCCCGCCGGGCCTTATAGGCCACCCGCTCCCGGGCCAGATGGCGGGTGAAGTAACCGCCGGTGATGAACCGCGCCAGTGTCTGCTGCTCAAAACGGCTCACCGTGCCGGAGTAGAGGGCGTATTTCGCGTGCCATGCGGGCAGAAGCTGCTCCGGCAGCACCATGTAGGCGATGCGGATGCTGGGTGCGAGGCTGCGGGAGCAGGTGGAGAGGTAGACCACCGGCCCGTCGGCCCCCGCCATCCCCTGCAGGCTGGGCAGGGGCCGGGTGTCGAAACGGAACTCGGAATCGTAGTCGTCCTCGATGATGTACCGCTGCCTGGGACGCCGTGCCGCCCAGTGGAGCAGTTCTGCCCGGCGTCCGGCGGGCATGGTGACGCCCGTGGGAAACTGGTGGCTGGGGGTGACGTAGCACACCGCCGCCCCCGACTCCGACAGCGCCCGGATGGAAAGCCCGTCCTCGTCCACCGGCAGACAACAGCAAGAGACGCCGTTGTTTTCCAGCACCTGCCGGGCGCGGGGATAGCCGGGATTTTCCACTGCCGCCGGCCCGGGCAGGAGCGGTGCCAGCAGGCCCAGCAGATATTCGAGGCCCGCGCCAACGACGAGCTGGTGCGGGCCGCACCGCACACCGCGGTACTCTTCAAGGTACTCGGCCAGTGCCTGCCGCAGCGAGAGGTCGCCCTGCGCGTCACCGTGGGTCAGCAGCTCCGGCGAAGAGTACAGCAGCTCTTTTTGCAGCCGCGCCCATGTGCGGAACGGAAACAGTTCCGGGTCTACGCCCCGGGTGGAGAGGTCGTAGCGGACGGGCTGCTCCGGCGCTGGCGCTGCCTCGGGCTGGGGCGGCGCGGCGGACTCTGTCCGCTCGGGCAGGGCCAGATATTCCTGTACATAAAAGCCGCTGCGCTCCCGCGCCTCCAGATAGCCCTCCGCCGCCAACATCTGATAGGCCGCGTCCACCGTGTTCACCGAGACGGAAAGCTCTGTCGCCAGCCGCCGCTTGCCGGGCATCCGGGTCCCGGCCGAAATCGCCCCCGTCCGCATCTCGGCGGCGAGGCTGTGGTAGAGCTGTTCGTAGAGCGGCACACCGGACGCCGCGTCCAGTGCTGTCGTCAAATGGACCATAAAAAGCCCCTCCTTTTCGGGCAGTGCGCCAAACTGACCCCATAAAAAATCTTTATTCTGGGTATTTGCACAGTGCCAGTTTTGCGTATAATAGGAGCATACCCGCAAGAACCAAAAAAGTCAATCGGTTTTGTGGGTATTTCGTAAAACTGGGAGGGAAAATCATGTCAACAACTGCAATGTGGCTGCTGCTGGCAGTCGTCGTCATCGTTATCGTCTTTGCAAGTGTGCTGTATAAGCGCACCTTCACCGTCCACGAGCTGGCGCTCACCGGCGTCATGGCCGCGCTGAGCCTCGTGGCCTACCTGTTCTTCCGTGTGCCGTTCTACGGCGGCTCTTCGTTCCATCTGGGCAACACCTTCACCGCTCTGACCGCCCTGCTGCTGGACGGCGTATCCGGCGGTCTGGCCGGCGCCATCGGTCTGGCTCTGGCCGACATCCTGGCCGGTGACCCGGGCTATGCCGTCACCACCTTCGTCCTGAAGTTCATCATCGGCATCACCTGCGGTGCGGTCGCTCACAAGGTGTTCAAGCTCCGTGAGCTGGACAAGCACGCCCCCGGCTATCTGGCCAAGGTGATCGTCGCAGCTGCCTCCGGCCTGCTGCTGAATGTCTTCACCGACCCGTTCCTCGGCTACTTCCGCAACGTCTACATCTTCGGCCAGGAGTACACCATCGCCAAGGCTCTGACCAAGATCACCGGCGGCGTCACCTTCGTGAACAGTGTGGCCTCCACCGTCTGCGTCGTCATCCTCTATCTGGCCCTGCGCCCGGCCCTCGAGCGTGCAAACCTGCTGCCCAAGGCCGAGAAGAAGGCCGAAAAGTAACCAACTTCCATTCCTGTCTGATGTACTCATAAAGCGAAAAAGGCATCTGCCACATGGCAGATGCCTTTTTCGTTTATTTCTTTTCAAATACGAGGAACCGGAACGAGATGTCCGTTGTCAATTCCGGCAGTGCCGCGAGACGGGCTGCACCGTCCCGGGGCGTTTTCCAGTAGTAGGGCGTCATGGCGAAGAGAGCTTCCAGCTGCCCGGCAGGCACCGTGATGCTGCCGGAGACTTCCCGTTCTCCGATGGCTTCAAAGCCCGGATACTCCACTTCCTGCACCGGGTTCTTGTAAGGCTTTTCGTAGAGGACGGCCTTCATCTGGAAGAGATGCTCTGCACCCGGCACGGCGTAGATAAGCCGTCCGCCGGGGCGCAGGACGCGGAGAAACTCCTCCTGCGCGAAGGGCGAGAAGCAGTTGAGCAGCACATCCGCCCAGCCTGTGCGCACCGGCTGATGGAAACTGGACGCCACGGCGTACCGGGCCGAGGGCAGGGCCTTCGCAGCCAGACGCACGGCTGGCTTTGCGATGTCAAAACCGGCCAGTTCCAGCGGACGGCCCGCCTCTTCGAACTGTTGGGCGATGCACCGGTCATACCAGCCCTCGCCGCAGCCTGCGTCCAACAGGTGGAGCGGCTTTCCGGCTTTCGGCTGACCGTACTCGAGGCAGAGTTCTCCCAGCGCCTGCCCGAAGATGCCGTAGTAGCCCGCGCTCAGGAACGCGCGGCGGGCAGCGACCATTTCCCTGCTGTCGCCGGGGGCCTTGGTACGGGTGTTCTGCACCGGCAGCAGATGCCAGTAGCCCTCTTTGGCCCGGTCGAAGCTGTGGCCAGAGGGACATTTCAGTGCGTTATCCCCGGCAAGCGGTGCGCCGCACAGCGGGCAGCACCACGGGGCGAATCCCTCTGCCATCACACTTCCTCGCTGTGGTCCTCGATGGGAGCCGTCGCGCCGCCGTGGGCGTTCATATACTCCTCAAAGCTGGTGAACTTCTGCTGCGGCGGACGGCGGCTGATGAGCACGAGGCCCGGGTCTTCGTCCTTCGTCGGGACATTATTGCTGCGGCTGCGGTTATTGCGGCCGGACTGCTCTGCCTTGGGGGCGCGGGGCGCACGGCCTGCGCCGCTCTGCTCATTGCGATTGTTGCTGCGGCCACTGCGGTTCTCATTGCGCTGGCTGTTCTGCTGGGCAGGCTGAGCCGGGCGGGCGCTGCGGTCGTTCCGCTCATTGCGGAGGCTGCGGCCTGCACCATTACGGCCATTGTTCTCGCTGCGCTGGGCGGGCTGGCGGTTCTGCATCGCGGTAGGAATGGTCTGGGCCGGAACGGCGGGGATGGCAGCGTTTTTCTTGGCAGAACGGAGCGGGGTGGCCTCCGGGGCGCTCACAAAGTGGGGGTCGAACTTCGGCTGGGCGTTGCTGCCGCGGCCTGCGCCCTGTGCAGGGGCATTGCCCTCGCGGCGGGGGCGGTTGTTATTGTTACGGCGGCTGTTGTCGCGTCCGCCGGGGGTGCGCTTGTTATCATCCATGAGTTGTTCCTCTTTTGCTTCGATTTTGGGAGCCTTCTGCTTTTTTGCCGCAGAGGGCCTGGCCGCACTCTTTTTTTCGGGCGCAGCGGGTTTGGCGGCTTTTTCCGCCTTGGGAGTTTCGGCCTTTTCGGGGGCAGGCTGTTCGGCCTTGGGCTTGCGGCCCCGCACCGGCGGGGCTGCTTTTACGGGGGCGGGTACGCCATCCCACGGGTGGCCGGACACCACCGGTATCTTCCGGCGGTTGAGCTTTTCGATGCCGGCCAGATATTCCATCTCCTCGGGTGCGCAGAAGCTCACTGCCGTGCCATCTGCGCCCGCGCGGGCGGTGCGGCCGATGCGGTGGACGTAGGTCTCCGGCACCTCGGGCAGGTCGTAGTTGAACACATGGGAGAGCTCGCTGATGTCGATGCCGCGGGCGGCGATGTCTGTGGCCACCAGCACCCTGGTCTTGCCCTCCTTGAAGCCTTCCAGCGCCGCCACACGGGCGGTCTGGCTCTTGTTGCCGTGGATCGCAGCGGCGGTGATGCCCTGCTTGGTCAGATCTCGGGCGATCTTATCCGCGCCGTGCTTGGTGCGGCTGAACACCAGCGCATTCTGCACCGGCGGGGTCAGGTTCTTGATGAGCCAGGGCAGCAGGAACTTCTTGTTGCCCTTCTCGACGAAATACAGGCTCTGGTCGATGCGCTCCACCGTGCTGGACACGGGGTCCACCTTCACGAAGGCAGGGTCGTGCAGGATGCCTGCGGCCAGCTGCTCGATCTCTTTGGGCATCGTGGCGCTGAACATCAGGTTCTGGCGCTTTGCGGGCAGCTTTGCGATGACCTTCTTCACGTCATGCACAAAGCCCATGTCCAGCATCCGGTCGGCCTCATCCAGCACGAAGACCTCGAGGTTCGACAGGTCGATATGGCCCTGTCCGATGAGGTCGTTCAGACGGCCCGGGCAGGCGATGAGGATGTCCACGCCCTTTCGGATGGCCTCCACCTGCGGGGCCTGGCCCACGCCGCCGAAGATGACGGTGCTGCGCAGTTTGAGGTACTTGCCGTAGGCGTCGAAGCTCTCGCCGATCTGGAGAGCCAGCTCACGGGTGGGGGTGAGGATGAGGGCGCGGACAGCGCCCTTCCTGCGGGGGGCGGCGGCGCTCAGCCGGTCGAGCATGGGCAGCGCAAAGGCAGCAGTCTTGCCGGTGCCGGTCTGGGCGCAGCCCATCAGATCGCGCCCTTCCAGCACCGGCGGGATGGCCGAAGCCTGAATGGGCGAGGGGGTCTCATAGCCTGCCTCGCTTACAGCCTTGAGCAGGGGGGCGGACAGTTTCAAATCGTTAAAAGTCATGGTTCTCCTTGGTCATTCTTTGATTCTGCGGCACTCGATGTAATACCGCTTTTCCTCCGCATGGCCCATGCTGAAGGTCTTGCGGGGCAGCACGCCGCCCATCACGATGCCTTTGAACAGATCGCTCTTCTCGAAGGGCGGCAGCAGGAAAGCCACGCCGCCCTGTCTGGTCAGGGCGCGGACGGCGGGCTCGTCGTGGACATAATCCACCCGGGCCTCGCTGTGGCGGGCCATAAAGTATTCGATAAATTCGTCCACCGTGCCGACGGTCAGCGGGGCGACGGGGTCCTCGAAGCTGAGGACGTTGGACACATGGGGGCCGGCCAGCGTGAAGGCCTGCTGCTTCGAGTCGCCGAAGCAGATGCCGGCCATGTTGGAGTCGCTCCACGCAATGAGGGCCAGCAGCACCGCGCCGCAGTCCACATTGAAGAGGACGCGGTGGATGGGCTCGATCTCGATCGCAGGCGAATGGACGTTGCACACCTCAGCCAGGCACCAGCGGGCGGGATGGCTTTCCCGCTCCTCAGGGGTCAGGGTGGCTTTCAGCTCCTCCCAGCAGGCTTTGGCTGCGGCCAGCGAATGGTTGCCGTCGCCCACAGCCAGCGTCAGGGGCTTTGCGCCCCTGGCCTGGGGATACTTGGCGTCGAAAGCCTCCTGACTGCCCAGTGCAGCCAGTGCAGCATCGATCTGTGCCAGCATCGCAGGATCTTCCACAGCCCAGCCTGCAATGTGGCCGCCGCCCTGCATCAGCTCGCCCTCGTACAGCTTTTTCAGCTCGCTCTTGCGCGCGCCGATGGGCTCGACGAGGGTGCAGCCGGGGTCGTCGGCCAGCATCATAACATGGGGCGTTTCCAGCGCCGCACCCCGGCGCACGGCCATGCGGGGCGGGATGCGCTCGGTGACGGTGCGCTCGCTGGGCCGGATGGCCGGGCGGGCGCCCTTCTCGTAGCTGTAAGCCTCGAGGTCTATCTTGCCCACGAGGCCCTGACGCACCCGGCCGCTCTGCTCGGTGCGCTCGACGTAGACAAAGCCGTCCACGGCGCGGGTCAGCACGTCGCGGCTGTACTCGTCCATCGCGGCGTGGATGTTCTCCACCCGACGGGCCGCATCTTCATCCTCGAGGTAGACTTCCGGCAGGATGAGCCGCAGGGTGCTGGGGCAGCCGCCCACAGCGGCGTCTGCCTGCTCCCAGTAGGCGCGGTCGCTGGTAAACTGGTCACAGGCCACGCAGCCCCACTTTTCCAGAGGGATATTCTCCCCGGGCAGCAGGATGTGGGCCGGACCAAAGCAGGATGCAGTTTTCATAACACATTCCTCACTCTCACATAAATCACCAACAGCAAATGGAGCGCTCTCACTGGAAAATGCCCGCTGCATCGTCCCAGAACACGGCATGCTCCACGCCGGAAGCCGACAGGGTGTCCCGCAGCTCGTTGCGGGCGGTGTCGTCCATGGTCTGCTTTGCGGGGACTTCGATCACGAGGTTCCTGACGCCCAGCGCCGTCGCGGAGCCGCCCACGGTGGAAGCTCCGTCCGTCACCTGACCCAGCGAGTAGCCATACCACAGGGTCACGCTGCCCTCAAAGCGGGCATTCCATGCGGCGATGTCCGCAGCCAGCTGGGCGCTGCGGTCGCGCCCGCCGGTGGAGCCGAAGTCCTGCTTGCCGTTCTGGGCAGAGGGGAACTGGACGTTCTCCAGCAGCACATGGTCAAAGCCCATGCTCTGCACCTCGCCGATGAGGTCGCCGATGAACTGGACGGCCTCGTCGGAATAGGGGTTGAGCCAGGGGTTGCCGCCGGCAGACGCCTTATTATCCAGCCAGAGGTAAGCCTGCCCGGTGTAGCCGATGGCCATATTGCGGTCGGTGCGGGCCGCGATGGGGTCGCGGAAGGCCGCCAGCTTTGCCACCGGCACAAGGCTGTTCTCCTTGAGCACCGAGGCGATGAGGGCCGGGTCAAGGGACGCTTCCTCGATGCTGCCTGCCGCAGCAGCCACCTGAGAGGGATACAGAATATTTCCGGCGCTGTCCTTCAGGGTAACGACGGCGTAGGCCATGCCCTGCTGGGCCAGCTGCCGGGCGGCGGCACGCAGAGAAGCTTCATCCTTTGCCGCAGCCGTGTCCAGAACGCCCCAGCTGCCCTCGATGATGACGCCTGCGGGTGCAGCCGGTTCCGATTCCGGCTCCGAGTCCGCCCGCACCTCCGAGGAAGCGGCAGACTCTGCCGTCACTTCCGACGAAGCGGCCGCACTGGAGGCTGTCGTCTCAGACGAAGCCGAGAGGTCACGGTTGCGCACCACGGTGTACCAGGTGTGGGTGGCCCAGTCCAGCACATGGGGCGCGGCCAGCCAGCCCACGACCAGCACCACGGCCACCAGCACGATGATGCCGACGGCCTTCTTCACCCACATGCCGGGGCTGTAAAAACTGCGGTGATACCGCTTGACCTTTTTATACTTTGCCATGATCGTCCCTTTCTCCTGCACTCCTCACAGGATCACCGAGTGGCCCGTAAAACCATAGATAGCCAGCGCCAGCACGCCGATGTAGATGAGCGTGATGGGCAGGCCCCGGAACGCCTCCGGGATGGCTTCGCTGCGCAGACGGCGGTCAGCCTCCGTCACCAGCATGACGGCCAGCAGATAGCCCAGGCCGCTGCCGAGGCCGAAGCCCATGCTCTGCTCCAGCGTAAAGCTCTGGGTGCGCTCCACCAGCACCGTACCCAGCACGCCGCTGTTGACCGCCGCCAGCGGCAGGATGCGGAGCAGCTGGCCGCCGTGGCGCTTGCCCCGTGCGGCCCAGAGCACGATAAATTCAAACAGGCTCACCACCGCCACGCAGGCCAGATAGACCAGCGGACGGAGCTGGGCGGGGTTGGACTGGGCGGCGATGAAGCCGCCCGCATAGAACGCCAGCGGAGCCACCAGCACCTGCGTGACACAGAGCAGCAGGGCGAACCACCCGCTGCTGGTGCGCTCGTCGCCCACCAGCTGGACGAGGCGGGACACGCCGAGGCCCCGGGTGAACACCGCGTTCTGTGCAAAGACGGCCAGCACGGCGTAGCTGAAAAATACGCCGACGGCCTGCATCACATCATTCATCCTCAGGCTCCCCCTCTTTCTGGCGGTAGACCGCCATGAGGCCGCGGGCCTCTGATGTCAGATAGTTTTTGTACTTCCTGGCCAGCGTGCGCCAGACGGCACACAGCACGCCCAGCACGATGAAGCCGCCTGCCGGCATACTGGCCATGGGCAGGACGGGACGGCTCAGCACATGGCCGAACACCGTACCGGCGCTCAGCCACTCGCGCACACAGCCCAGCAAAAGCAGCAGTAGGCCGTAGCCGATGGTGATGCGGATGCCCTTGGAGACGGCCTTTTTCATCGTCTCCTGCACGCGGCCGAAGCGATAGGTCAGCAGCGGCTCCACCACCAGCATGGGCAGATAGATGCCCAGCACCAGCAGGCTCACGCCGAACAGCTGGTTCAGGATGGGGTACGCCGCCAGATAGACCACCGCCGCGCTGCCCGAATAGAGGATGCTGCGGGGCAGCAGCTTCTTTTCCAGCTCTGCGTTGGCCGGATGCTCCTCCCGCAGGGGGAACAGGCGGCTCAGCAGGCAGGCCAGCATCCGGGAGGGCGTCAGCAGCAGCGCCACGGCCACGGCCAGCATCAGGGCGTTCTGGCCGCTCGTCGCAAGGACGACCAGCGGCGCAAGGCCCATGCCCTGCATGACCACAGGGTTATTCAGAAAGACGCGGTCATGGTGGAAGAATCTTTCCGGGTCCCGGGTGATGAGTTCTGCAGCATGACGTTTCATTCCGCATCCCCCTTTCCGGTCTTCTTCTCTTTGAAGTATCTGCCGCTCTTTATCAGCTCATGGAGGCGGACTTCGGTGCGGTCGAGCCAGCCGGAGATGCTGTTGACCGCCAGAATGGCGAAGCAGACGCCCGTCTCGTAGACGCCGAAGTAGCGGAAGCCCATCGTAAAGGCTCCCACCATGGCGCCGTAGAGGATGCGGCCCCGCCGGTGGTGGGCGCAGGTGTAGGGCTCATTGAGCAGGAAGACGGCGCTGAAGAGCATCGCGCCCGTCAGCATCTCGTCGCGCACACAGCGCAGGCGGAACACAAGGCCCGCCGTAAAGGCGGTCCCCTCCGTCAGACCCAGCTGGCGCGGGAAGAAGAAGACGATGAGGCCCGCCGTGATGAGGAAGCTCAGGGAGGCGCTCAGCCGCACATCCTTCTGCATCCAGAGGAAGAGGCCGCAGGCCGCCAGCACGATGGCTGCACCGGTCCCCATCGGGGCGGCATACTCGCCCAGCACCAGCGACAGGGCGCTGATGTTGATGAGGCCGCCGCTGCGCAGGGTGTCCGAGATGGTGCTGGATGTTGCCACGCCGGAGGCGTCCCAGAGCGGGATATTGGCGTATGGGGCCGGATAGCGGAAGACCTGCTCCGGCCAGGACACTGCCGCCACCGCGTAGCCCACGGCGGCGGGGTGGAAGGGGTAGCTGCCATAGCCGCCGAAGACCTCTTTGCCGATGAGAGCACCGGCCAGAATGGCGGCGGCGAGGACATACCAGTCCACCGTCGCGGGCATCAGCAGGGTGATGACGAGGGCAAAGCTCTCGTTGGAATAATCCCCGGCCTGATAGACGCGGTGGCGCAGCAGAGAGATGAGCCGGTCGCACAGGTTGCCCATCAGCACCGCAAAGCCGCAGAGCAGCAGCGGGCGCAGGCCGTAGAGGTAGCAGGAGACGCAGAGCAGCGGCACACAGAGAAAGCAGATGTGCTTATAGTATCTGCCGGTGCGCTGGAGTTCTTCCTCCTGCAGCCGGATCAATGCTTCATCCATGGGCAGTTCCCTCTCAGAGAGCTGCCATCGCACGGACGGCCGCGGCGGGGTCGGCGGCGCCAAAGATGGCGCTGCCCGCCACCAGCACGTCCGCACCGGCGGCGACGCACTGCGGAGCGGTGGCGGCATCCACGCCGCCGTCCACTTCCAGCAGGAATTTCAGGCCACGGCGGTCTTTTTCCGCCTTGAGCCAGCGGAGCTTGTCGAGGGCCGAGGGCATGAACTTCTGGCCGCCGAAGCCCGGCTCCACGCTCATGACCAGCACGAGGTCCAGCTGGTCGAGGTAGTAGCCCAGCTCTTCCACCGGGGTGCCGGGCTTGATGGTCATGCCCACCTTGCAGCCCTGGGCCTTGATGGCGTCGATGGTCTCCTGGATGTCGTCGTCGCACTCGAGGTGGAAGTTGAGCAGGCTGGCACCGGCCTTGGCAAAAGCCTCGGCGTACTGCTGGGGGTGGGTGATCATCAGGTGGACGTCATAGAAAGCGTCCGGCAGGGCCTTGTGCAGGCTCTTGAGCACCGGGACGCCAAAACTGATGTTCGGCACGAAGTGGCCGTCCATCACGTCATAATGCAGCATCTGCGCACCGGCATCCAGCACCATACGGCAGTCTGCGCCGAGATGGCTGAAGTCAGCCGAAAGGATAGAAGGACTGATCGTTGTCATTTTATTTTACTCCCCGTTATTTTTTAGAGAATTTTTGTAATTTTGCTCTGCCGCCGTCCCTGCGGCATCTCCCACAGGAGCAGTCGGCATAGTCGATTATAGTTTACATGAAAACAGCGAAAAAATCAAACCCGCCGCCGTGTTTTTCACGGAAAAGACGTAAAGTTCTGCGTATCTCCCCTCTTCCACAATGCAAAAAGCAGCCAGACCGCTCCTTTGAGGGGCAGTCTGACCGCTGTGAAGTTAGTCTATCGGCTTCATGCTGGCCGGGTCTTCCACCGCACCGGGGCGGCCGCTCTCGTCGGGCAGACGCTTCATGCCGCCGGGGTTGGGGGGCTGGACGGGCAGGGTGAAGACGAACCTGCACCACTCGCCCTGCTTGCTCTCCACCCGTATCTGGCCGCCGGAGAGGTTGACCAGCACCTTGCAGATGTTCAGGCCGAGACCTGCGCCCCGGGCGTGGAGACCCCGGGACTGGTCTTCTTTGTAGAAGCGCTGGAAGACGTAGGGCAGCGCCTCGGGGCTGATGCCCTGGCCGGAGTTCCAGATGGAGACTTCCACCTCCGGGCCCAGCCTCTCCACCCCGAAGCGGATGGTGCCGCCTGCCGGGGTGAACTTGATGGCGTTGTCCAGCAGATTGTAGGCCACCTGATGGATGAGGTCGGGGTCGGCATAGACCAGGACTTTCTCATCCATGGTCAGGCCGTCAATGTCTATCATGCCGTCGTTGATGCGCTGCTCTGCCGAGAGGGCCACGCCGGTCAGCGTCTCCCAGATATTGAACATCCGGGCGTTCACCTGATATTCGCCGCTCTCCAGCTTCGAGAGGTCCAGCATATTCTGGATGAGGCGCGCCAGACGGCCCGTCTCCTCACTGACCAGCTGTAAGTAGTGGTTCTGCATATCGGGCGGGATGGTGCCGTCCAGAATGCCGTCGATGAAGCCCTTGATGGTGGTCATGGGGGTGCGCAGCTCGTGGGCAATATTGCCCATGAACTGGCCCCGGGAGTTGTCGTTGGACTGGATATTGTCCGCCATCTTGTTGAAGGTGCGGGCCAGGTCGGCCACTTCGCCTTCGCCGTCCACGCCCTCGACCCGGACGGACAGGTCGCCGCCGCCGAAGCGCTGGGCCGCATCCGTCACCTTCTGGATGGGGTCGGTGAGCTTATGCATCATCACCTTGGTGAGGACGCTGGCCACCAGCAGCATCAGACAGGCCGAGAGGAAGAAGTTCGAGAAGAACTCATTGCGGAACTCCACCAGTCGGTCGCCCGACGAGCAGAGGAAAAGGTAGCCGGTACACTCGCCGCTCTCGCTGCGCATCTCATGCACCGAGATGTAGCTCTTCTCGGTCAGTACGCCGTCCAGCGTACCGAAGATGTGATAATTCTCCTTGGCCTTGGCCGACTTTTCCAGCACGGACGCCTCTACCACATCCCCGGCCAGATCGTCCGGGTCTGAGGCCAGCACCACGTTGCCGTCGCAGTCGGTGAAGAACAGGTACACTTCCGCGCTCTCGCCGATGAGCTCGAGCTTGGTGTTCAGGGCTTCCAGTTCTTCGCCTTCCGGCAGAGCGGCTTCCTGCACCAGATGGGACGCCGTGCGCTGGGCCACATTGACCACTTCGTCCAGCACGTCGTACCGCTCCTGCGCGAAGTAGTTGCTGAACAGCACCAGCTCCGAGCCGCCCATGATCACCGTGCCAAAGATGAGCAGGGTGCTCATGAGCGAGAAGAACGCAACGGAAACACTTTTGCGCATTACTGACGCACCTCGAATTTATAGCCCACGCCCCAGACGGTCTTCAGCTCCCATTTATCGGAAGCACCGGCCAGCTTCTCGCGCAGGCGCTTGACATGGACGTCGATGGTGCGGCTGTCGCCGTAGTATTCGAAGCCCCACACCTCGTCCAGCAGCTGGTCGCGGGTGTAGACCCGGTTGGGGTGAGAGGCGAGGCAGTTCAGCAGTTCCAGCTCCTTCGGGGGAGCTTCCACCACCTTGCCCTTGACCCGCAGCTCGTAGCTGTTCATGTCGAGGCGGAGGTTGTCGAACTCGATGACGCCCTCGGAGCTCTCGGTCTGGGACGTGGTGACGGTGCAGCGGCGCAGCACCGCCTTGATGCGGGCCACGACCTCTTTGGTGTCGAAGGGCTTGACCATGTAGTCGTCTGCGCCCAGCTCGAGGCCCAGCACCTTGTCAAAGGTCTCGCCCTTGGCCGTCAGCATCATGACCGGGGTGTTGCCCAGCTTGCGGATGCGGCGGCAGACCTCGAGGCCGTCCATCCTGGGCATCATGACGTCCAGCAGCACCATGTCGGGCTTGAGCTGATTGAACTTTTCAAGGCCCTCTTCGCCGTCGTTGGCCGTCGTGACCTGATAGCCCTCCTTGGTCAGGTAGAGCCGCAGCAGCTCGCAGATGTTGGTATCGTCGTCCACAACGAGTATCTTTTCGTTTGCCATGTGAGTGTTCCTCCTCTATCCAGTCCAAAGCCAGCCCCCGCCGGGCGCTGGCCGCAATTTTGATGTTGACCTATATTTTATTATACGGGACAGTTATGACAAAATAAAGAAGGTTTTGTATGATTTTTGGGATTTTGCTCTCACTCTATGGAAAAAGCTCCGCATCGAACTTCCTATTTCAGAGTTCGATGCGGAGCTTCTACTGCGCTTTTGTTAAACTACCATCTCATACTGTGCTTGCGACACGTTATAGTGAATATCCGCCGCCAAGAACAGTGTATTGCTGTCATTCACCGACATTAGCACCCACTGCTGTTTGCCTGCCTGATAATACACATCACTAAACATTTTGCAGCCGCTGAAAGAATAAGGCCCAATGCTCTGCAACGTGCTCGGGACCCACACTGACCGCAGGTTCACGCAATCCGTGAATGTATCCCATCCAAGTTCCTTTACGCCGTAAGGTATTACAAACTTCGAAATCGGCGTTCCACGGAAGGCCTCGCCTTCAATCGTCGTCACCGTGGCCGGGAGTGTGATTTTAGCCAGAGACGTACAGCCTTTGAAGACATATCCGCCCACTCTCGTCACCTTTTTGGGAATCTTTATTTCTTTCAGTGCTGCACATCCCTCAAACATACCGCTTTCCAGATTCGTCAATTCAGGCGAAAGCGTGACATTCGTAAGGCTCACGCAATTATTAAACATCAGCCATCCCGGATTTAAGCCGTACATTTCGACTCTTGACAAATTCTTACATTCTGCGAATGCCTGTTCGCCATATTCTTTGATGTTTTTACCCAGCGTCACACTCAGCAGGCCAGTATTCTTAAATGCATAATAGCCGATGCTTTGCAGGCCTGCCGGAAATTTGATAGTTGTAATGCTCTGGCAATTCCAAAATGCTTCGTATCCAATTTCTTTTAGAGTAGAAGGCAGTTGGACATTCCAAAGATTTTTGCTTCCGTCAAATCTACTTACACTTTCTACGCCTTCCTGCAAAATCAGTTCCTGCAGATTATTGCTTCCGGCACTTCTCACATCTTTATAGGTTCCCGGAACGATGAGTTTTGTGATTTTTCCTCCAAGGTTATCAGCAAGCCCTGTAATCGTCCGCCCAGACCACTCTGTCGGAAGGATTATCTCCCCCATCGGCTGTGCGCCCATATCATCGTAGCCGACCAATGTTGCCGTGCCGTCACCTTTATCGCTGATTTTCCAAATGATCTTCGTAGGCTTCATCTCCGAAGAGGAGCTCGAAGACGAACTAGACGAGCTGGAAGAACTCGAAGAGCTGCTGGAAGAAGAGGACGAACTGGAAGATGTACTGTCAGAGGAAGAAGAATCCGGGCCTTCTCCCCCGCCGCCTCCGCCCGAGCAGCCGCCCAGCGCTCCCGCAACAGATGTCGCCAGCACCACGGTGCCAGTAAGCTTCAGGAATTTACGACGATTCATTTCATTTGACATAGTTTCGACTCCTAACTTCAAAATTTTGCACGGAGCGTCTGTGCGCCTTCCGCTGTGTTCCAGAATGTAATTTTTTCTTCACTCTGCTGTCCGTTTTCCATTTCATAGACCACAAGCCATTGGTCATCGAGGTCGTCAATTTTCAGTGTCATAGTTTCACCATAGAAATCCGAGATTTTCAAAACATCATCATTTACAAGTGCCCATTTTCCTTGACCGTAAGAACCTGGAATCGTAACCGTTCCATCGTCGTAAAGCGTAAAGCTCACACTCTCCGACCACTGCCGATACCAGTTGTTTGCCAGAAGCTTTTTCATCTCTTTTTCGCGCTTCTCGCCAGAACCCATGTTCGATACCACGCAAACTGCAATGATTGCACAGACAACAACTGCACATACTGCATACAAAATCGTCTTTTCTTTTTTAGCCATAAGCTTCCTCCGTTTCTTTTCCGACCTTTCTGAGCACCTTTTGATTAGATAACCATTTGGCTATCACATGTCCAGCATAGCATCTCTCTGCGGTATTGTCAAGATACTCATTCAGTTATCAGGAGGACATCTTATGGCATACTACCGCCGCATTCGCGATATGCGCGAAGACCACGACCTCACCCAGCGCCAGCTCGCCGCCCTGCTGCATATGCCCCAGCCGCAGTACAACCGCTATGAGCAAGGCCTGCGCGACCTGCCCACCACCACTCTCATCGCGCTGGCCGACATTTACCACACCTCGACCGACTATCTTCTGGGCCGTACGAACGACCCCAAGCCGCCTGTCTCCCTATAACGCACCAAAAGGGGCCTCCTTTGCAGGAGGCCCCTTTGCATATCACGGGCTGGTCAGAATGGGGGACGCAGCCCGGTTTCTGGTATTTTCAGGGAAATGCGCTCAAATCCTTTGAAGCGGTCTTTACAGGATGGGGCTCTGGATGTTGTCGTTGTTCTGGATGCCGTGCTTCTCGGCGTAGCCGGTCAGCATCAGGGTCAGAGCGCCGTCGCCGGTGACGTTGCAGGCGGTGCCGAAGCTGTCCTGCAGGGCGAAGATGGCGAGCATCAGAGCGGTGCCGGCGTCATCGAACATCAGAACGCCGGTGATGAGGCCCAGAGAAGCCATGACGGTGCCGCCGGGGACGCCGGGAGCGCCGATGGCGAAGATGCCGAGCAGGGCGCAGAAGAGGAGCATGGTGCCGATGCTGGGCAGGTGGCCGTAGAGGATCTTGGAGATGGTCATGCAGAAGAAGACCTCAGTCAGGACAGAGCCGCAGAGGTGGATGTTGGCGAACAGGGGGATGCCGAAGCTGACCATATCCTTGCGCAGGACCTTGCTCTTGCGGGCGCAGTCCAGAGCGACAGCCAGGGTGGCGGCGCTGGACATGGTGCCGACAGCGGTCAGGTAAGCGGGGCCGTAGTGGCGGAGGACTTCCCAGGGGTTCTTGCCGGAGTATGCACCGGCCAGCAGATACAGGACAGCCAGCCAGATATAGTGGCCTGCCATGACGATGAGGATAATCTGGATGAAGGCGGGCAGCTGGTGGGTGATCATGCCCTCATAGCTCAGGTTGCAGAAGGTAGCGGCGATATAGAAGGGCAGCATGGGGATGATGATCTTGCCGACGATGTCCAGCACGATGTTCTGGAACTCGCCGAGGAAGTCGCAGGTGAGCTTGCTGTTGGTCCAGGTAGCGGCCAGACCCACCAGAACGCTGAGCACGAGGGCGCTCATGACGCTCATGATCTGGGGGATGTTCAGCTCGAACACGACGCCGGGCAGAGTCCGCAGACCGGCCACCTCAGTGTCGATGGACAGGTGCGGGATGAGGGCGTAGCCTGCGCCGGTGCTCATGAGGGCTGCGCAGACAGAGGAAACGTAAGCGATGACGATTGCCACGCCCAGCAGGCGGGAAGCGTTCTTACCCAGCTTGGTGATAGACGGGGCGATGAAGCCGATGATGATGAGCGGCACACAGAAGGTGATGAGCTGGCCCATGATATACTGTAAGGTGACGACCACCTTCATGACGCTTTCCGGGAAGACCTGACCCAGGATAACGCCGATGATGATACCGAGAAGCAGCCGGAACGGCAGGTTATCGAATAGCTTTTTCATAATAATTTACCCCTAATTCTCCTGCGCTTCGGGCGCAGGGTGTTTTTTGCAGGATGCGGATGCAGGCTTGCCAGGGTTTTTCGAGGACGCTTATTCGGCGTCCGGAGCATGTTCTTTGTTGAGCATCAGATCGAGGATGACGCTGTCGCTGGTGCCGTGGGTGCTGAGGATGGCGAAGTTGTCCAGCGTGCGCTCCACGTTCTCTTCCACGATGCCGTCGGTGCTCTGGACGCGGACGCCGCGGGTACCCATGGCCGCTGCCTGACAGGCGGCATTGACGCAGGTGGAAATTTTCAGGGCGCAGTCGGCCTTTGCGCCGTCGCACACCATGCCGGTGACATTGCCCACCATGTTCTGGATAGCGCAGCATATCTCATGGTAGCCGCCGCCCAGCAGGTATGTAATGCCGCAGGCCGCGCCAGTCCCGGCGACGGTGGCGCCGCACAGGTTGCTCAAACGGCCAAACTTCGATTTGATACGGATGGCGATGAGGTTCGACAGGGTGACGGCACGCAGCATGGTGGGCTCGTCGATGTCCAGCCAGTGGGCAGCAGCCACGACGGGCATCGTCGCAGTGATGCCCTGATTGCCGCTGCCGGAGTTTGCCACCACCGACACTGGAGCGCCTGCCATACGGGCGTCTGCGCCCGCAGCGGCGGCTATCATGGAGTTGGTGGTCAAATCGCGGGTCATGAGGCCCTTGCGGCAGTTGAGGTCGAGGTTGCGGCCGATGGCGAGGCCGTATTCCTTCGAGAGGCCCTCATCGCTGATGACGGAGTTTACCTTCACGGCACTGCGGATGATGTCGATGGGGTCGTTCATCGGGTCGAGCTCTTTGGTACAGTAGTCCCAGATGGAGCGGACGGTCAGGAAGGACGCGATCTGCTCCGGGGAGACCACATCGCTGTCGCCTGCGGCGGTGGTGTCCGTGTCCCGCTTGTCGAGGGTGGCCACACCGTCCTGCTCTACCAGCACGACGTTGGTGTGCAGGTCGCGGACGATGGCACGGCCCGTATGGCCGCCGCCCTTGGCAATGACCTCGATGTAAAGCTTCTGCGGCACCTGCGCCACATTCACCCTGACCTCGCCGGCTTTGACCAGCGCGGCGGCAGCTTCCACCGTCTCGCGGGGGACGTGGTTCATGACTTCCAGCAGATAGACCGGGTCGCCGCCCAGCGCACCGATGGCGGCGGCATAGTCCATGCCCTCGTAATCGGTGCCGGGGATGCCCGCCGACATGGCGTTCTTGATGATGTTGATGCTGGCGTTGACCGTGATCTCTTCGGCCTTATCCACACCGGCCTTCCGCAGGGCCTGACCCGCCTCGGCGGCAGTCAGCGCCACAGCGCCCGGCTCGGTGCAGCCGGTAGCCAGCTCCATCTCACTGTTCAGGATGCGAATGAACATGTTCTGTTCCATAGTGTTGCACCGTCTCTTTCTCTTATAGGATGCTCTGTTACTTCACGGCGATGCATTCGATCTCCAGCGGTGCGCCTTTCGGCAGTTTCGCCACCTGCACGGCGCTCCGCGCGGGGAAGGGCTGGGCGAAGTATTCGCCGTAGACTTTGTTCATCTCAGCAAAGTCGTTCATGTCGGCCAGAAAGACCGTAGTCTTGACCACATCGGCCAGGGTCATACCCTGCTCGGCAAGGATGGCCTGGATGTTCTTGAGGGACTGTGCGGTCTGGGCCGCGATGCCCTCGGGGATGGCCCCGGTGGCGGGGTCGATGGGGAGCTGGCCGGAGACGTAGACCGTCTGGCCTGCTGCGATGCCCTGCGAATACGGCCCGATGGCGGCGGGCGCCTGTGCAGTGGCGAGTGCCTGTTTCATAATTCTCTCTCCTTTTTCCGAATTGCAGGGGCATCGCTTGCCTTGATGCCCCTTGTCCTGACCCTATCCTAACGCGGCGGGCGGCAAAAGTCAACAATTTTCTCTCTTGATGAGAAATTATTATCGCTTGTGACAAATCCCGCGGATATTTTGAAGCACTTTCACGAAAATGCATTAAGTTTTCCATTTCTCATTGTCAACAACACACGAACGTGATATGATATAGGCAGCAGGATGAGAATAAATTCTCATCATTTCCCTCATGAAACAACGTGGAAAGTGGTGACATACATGGATGCACGGCTGGAACCCTATCGGACACTCGTTTCGTTTCTGGGCGAGGCGCTGGGGCCGGACTATGAAGTGGTGCTGCACGACCTGACCAGCGAGGAAGGCACCATCGCAGCCATCGTGAACAACAACATCAGCGGCCGCACCGAGGGCGCACCGCTGTCCAATATGGCCCTGCGGTTCATCCACGGCAAAGTCTACGAAAAGCAGCCCTATGTGGCAGGCTATCAGGGCGCGTCGCAGGCCAAGGGGCGGCTGCGCTCCTCCACCATGTTCATCAAAGACGGCAGCGAGCTTATCGGGATGCTCTGCATCAACTTTGACGCCGCCAAGTACAGCCGGATGGCGCAGGAGCTTCTGTCGCTCTGCGGAGCCCATCAGGAGCCCGGCCCCAGCGTTGGGGTGGAAAACTTTGTCAGCAGCCTGCCCGACGCGGTGCAGGCCGCCATCACTGACGTGACCGGCAGCGCCCTGCCGCCCGACCGTCTGACGATGGACGAGAAGATCCGCATCGTGGAAGATCTGCAGCAGGCGGGCATCTTCTACATGAAAGGCGCGGTCAGCGAGGTGGCGACACAGCTGGGCTCCTCGGAGGCGACCATCTACCGTTATCTGAGCAAGCTGAAAGACTGATACATATAAAAACGAGGGGTGGCCCTGAAGCCATCCCTCGTTTTGATATACTGGTGATTATGCGTACAGGACGCAGCCGAGGACCTTCTTGCCGAAGCTCTCGAGCTTTGCCTGCTGTGCGCGGAGCGAAGCGTGAGTAGAAACAGCGCAGTCTGCTGCAAGGACAACGACATCCACTTTGGCAGCCTCAGAGACCGTTGCCGAAGACTGCAGGATGCTGCCGGAAACAAGGATATTCTTGCCGTCCAGCTCGCCGGAAGCCTTCAGAGCCTCGCCCAGAGCAGTCAGCTGATCCCCGGCAATGTCGCCGGTCAGCAGGATGTTCTCCGCCTCCGGCACACGGTTGCGGATGGTCGCCGCGATGAGGCGGGTCATCTCAGCATCGGCACTGCCGTCCGGCCGCTTCTCCATCTTGTTGAGAGAGGCATCCATGCCCTTGGCGGACTTGGATGCTGCGTTGGCCAGCGTACCCAGCACGCCCACGCCGCAGCTGCTCTGGAGATCCTCGCTGACACAGACCTTGTCCTCCATCAGGAAGCGGACGACTGCCACGCCTGCCACAGCCACGATGCCCAGCAGGAAGCCGGTAAGAACGAACTTCTTGGCACCGCTGCTCTGCTTGGGCTCCTCGGGCTTTTCCTGTGCGGCGAGGTCCTGATCTGCAGTCTCGATGCTCTTTTCCAGCAGCTCATGATTGTTCTGCAGGTCTGTCAGATTGTTCTGCAGGCTGATCATGTTATCACGGGTATCCTGCTGGCTGTCGCGCAGCCAGGTCAGCACAGTGGTGCTGTCACTGCGGGAGACCTGCTTGGTATTATGGCCGCCCACGGTCATCTCGATGTTTTCGCGGACTGCCTCCATCCGCTTGAGCATCAAATCCATGATGCGGCTCGCCTCATCAGCATCTTCACCATAAGTCGTGATGGTCAGCAGACGGGTATCGTTGTCCACAGAAACACTGATAAGTTCACGCATATAGCGTTCTTCCATGCTGAACTGGTCCGCAATGGTGATGATGGACTCATGGCTGGTCAGCAGGCTGTTGTAAGCACTGAGGACGGCGCTGGTGTAGTCCGGGTTCTGGTAATCCATACCGGGCATGATCTTATAATCGGTGGTGATATAGAAGCGGGTCTCCGAGGTATAGACATTGTACGGGTCGAGCTTCTGGCGCACCGACTTGTCGATATACTCCTGTGCATTGTCGATGTCGAACTGGGCGCGCACCTGATCCGCCTCGTTCTGGTTCAACTGCTGCTTATAGCTGGTGACATCCGTGTCGTGCTTCGTCTGGGCCTCACGGTACTCGACCATGTCCTCTTCGTACTGCTGCTCTGCGCTGGTACGGGGGACTTCCTCGCCGTTGGCGATGGCCTCGTCGATGGCGCGCTGGTTCAGCATTCCCTTCACCACGCTGAAGCCGCCGAACAGCACGGCGCAGATCACCGCTGCGGCGGCCATCTGCTTGTACCTATGGGCGACCGCAAAGAACAGCGAGACCAGATCGATCTCCTGCTCCTGATTTTCTGCCTTGTAATTGTCCATACTTTGTGATTCCTCTCCTGTGCTTCTGCTTTTCAGCCTTCCTTGCTCTTTCAGAACAGTCAGCCGTTATACAGCTTGTTTTTCAGCTCTGCATAGCGCTGGCTCTTTTCGGCTTTGTAGGTACTCATGACCTGATCGGCCAGTTCTGTGCTCTGTCCATTTTCTTTCAGGACCGTGCGCAGCTGGCTCACAATGCGGCCCATCTCCTTGTCGCAGTACGACTGCAGTGAGGTGAGCTCACCTGTCTTGGACAGGCAGATCATGATCTTTTTGGTTTTGGTCTGCTGCTCTGCGGGCAGCGTCTTGTACTCAGCCTTTGCCGCAGAGATGCTGGAATTGAGTCCCTTTTCTGCAATGGCTTTCAGCGCGTAGGTCTGCTGGATGAGAGCCTTGACTTCGGCCTCACAGGCTGCCTCCTGCTGCTTTTTTTCCGCCGGAGCCTCGGACGACGAGGCTGCGCTCTGCTCCGTGCCGGATACAGAGTCTTCCGGCTCGCTGGACGCTGCCGCCTCAGACTCCGTTCTGGCCGGCTGCTCGCCGGCGGCGGTTCCCTGCGCCTCGGAGGCTGCGGGCGCTTCATCCGTACCGGTCCGGGTCAGGCTGTCCAGCGTGAGCTCGCCGCTGAGCAGCTGTTCCAGTTCCGCATCTGTGATGGTGACAGATGCCGCTTCATTCGCTTCGTTCTCCGAGAGGGAGGGTTCAGCCGCTGCCACTCTTACCGTATTGAAGATGCTGAAAAAGCCGAATGCGCCAGCCGCTGCCAGGCCAAGCAGTGCCAGCAAAGTCTTCCAGCCCCACTTTTTGACCTTTCTCTTTTCCGCGGCCATTAGTTCTTCTTGCTCAGGTAAGTGTCGATCTTCTCGCCCAGGTGGTAGATACCATAGATGTAGCCGATCATACCCATGATCCCCATGCTCTTGAAGTTCTTGAACCAGTTCTGCAGCGGCTCAGTAGAACCCTTCTTGGCGCTGTTCCAGACAGCCGAGCGAGTATCACTCAGGACTGCGTCCCGCAGATAGTCACCGATGAGGTAGTTGAACAGCCCCCAATAATCGGCACCGCCCTCAATATAGATTTTTTCATTTTCCGCAATCACAGTATATTCGACAGGATAATTCATTTTGTTTTCCTTTCTCGGGTCTAGTCCCTCTATTTTACACGATCCCAATGCTTCCCGAGCGCAAAAGGGCAGACTTTCCCCTTCAAAGCACGCTCTTCCATGCATTATATCATAGTTTGCAGGCGCTTTCAACCGATTCGAAAGTGAAAAATCAATCACATATCGCCCATCTGCCCCTTCTTCTGCTTCCGGAAAGGTCTTGAAGAGCCGCCGCAGGCATGATAGAATAGATGTGTATGTAAAAATGACCCGGAGTCATTCTGTAAAATGCTCTGTCATCCATGACTATAAAAGGAGAAATCTGAAATGAAACTCGGTATCGGAGTTTGCACTGCCTGCAATGTATCCTGATACCACTTCATACATCCTTATATTCATCGTTGCCATGTCATTTGCATTTCTATGTAAATTTGTACATCCTGCTGCATTCTCATGGCAAAAGGGTGAGTAAAGGGTGAGTACTCTCCTCTGTCCAGCCCACACAACCAACTAAGACATCTCTTCGGAGGTGTCTTTTTTGTTGCAAAAAATCATCTTGCAACCTCTTTCATCCTCTGTGCCTCAACTTCATTATAACGAAGTATCAGAAGGAGGCTGATCGTTATGTTCGATTACTACGACGTTCTTATCACCCCGGAAGACGTAGCCAACATACTGGGATGTGGCATGAATACAACCTACAAGCTCCTGAAAACAGGCAAAATCAAGGCTATGCGAATCGGCAGGGTTTGGAAAATTCCCAAAAGAGCCGTTCAAGAGTACATCGTTAAAGAATCACAGATGAAAGCCGCAGGTTGGCGGTAAAAATGGAAAGGACTACTACCATGGACAGATTTGATGAAAAAATCATCGGTTATGAATCCACTAAAAACATTCTACGTCAAATACTGGATGCCCTGAAAAGGCCAGAACTCTATAAAAGCAAAGGAGCTTCTATCCCCAGAGGACTTCTGATGGAATCCGATCCTGGCCTTGGTAAAAGTTTGCTGGCAACCGTCTTTATAAAAGAATCAGGTCGCAGGTCTTATGTCTTTCGGAAAACCAGTCAGGAAAACAGTTTTTTAGATGAATTGAGGGCTGCTTTCTCGGCTGCAAAGGAAGCCGCACCTAGTATACTGCTCTTGGAGGATTTGAACCTCTAT
>OIWV01000769.1_pt1 | contig 30466 bp, 32 predicted proteins | sample 1587751 | NCBI WGS metagenome assembly OIWV01 (sample SAMEA3888913, study PRJEB22519) | human gut metagenome | biome: human gut; feature: human-associated habitat; material: faeces | place: Denmark | collected 2010
AGGGAATAGGAGATAACTATAGTTAATATGAGTTATCGCTGTCTCAGAATGACGTATCAGGTATAACGTGATATTGATGATATCGAATACCTACTCATGGGCACACTAAATTATTATCATCAGCAATTTTACGTATTTCTTCAAGAGAAAGATTTGTTGCCTCGGTAATGTCTTTGACTTTACAGCCTTTCTTTAGAAGAAATAAAGCAAATTTTACCGCAGTATTGTGCTCACCAATAGCAATGCCCTCTGCCAAGCTATCCTCTTTGGCAATTTCGATAGCTCGTTTCTGGTCCCATTTGAAGTTGACCATATCGAACACCTCACTTTCGTTTTTTTGGAAGTACTCCGTTAAGATATCATGTGTCTTGCAGTAGGAAATGGCTTGTCGGATAGCATTGCCAAGCTCCAATCCATTCTGGATGCCATCCCGTACTTTCTGTACGAAGATGCTGTAGCAGCGAAGCTCGTAGCAGTGATCCAAAAGCTCGCTCGATGTGCCGTAGTTTATGTTGTAGCAGTTCACGAGAAGTTCCAGGGAAGTTGTCTTCTTCTTGAACGCTTTTGACAGGCGCAGGATTTCATGTGCAGGCCGTTCTTTGCTCCCGTTGTAGAAGACATAGAATTCAGGAGCGGGAAGATCGACTTGACTGTCGCGGTAGATGATTTCGCGGTTGTCGAGTTCCTTGGTGTAGAGCTTTGCTAGATACCAGAGCATCCGCAACGGCATATTGGGATTCCAAGAGCTCTGGTGCTCCATCAGGATGATGTCACGGTCGCCAATCCGGAAGCTGATGTCGTTCTTGATGTCGTTATAGAACACACCGCGCAGTGTCGTAATTCGGATGTCTTTCGGATGGATGGTCTCCCCTGTCAGGGCTTTGTAGAGACTGGCAAGACGCTTCTTGTTATTGAAGATGCTTCGGAAGAGTGAATCTTTATACGTCCGTTTCGGTTTCATGCAGGTTTTCACTTCCTGTCCTAGGTAGGCTAACACCAGATACTGTCTAAATTTACATCTATATTATACCACAAATAGACGGTGTACGGAATATGCACAGCTTGCGCAAGAATCAGTACGAAAAAGCGCCTGCTGTATGCAGACGCTCTTATGGCTTCTAGATTTTAACGGGCACATGCGGTTTTCTGGGCTGCGGTCAGGATGGCATCGACCTTGGCATCTTTCTTGCCCTGCGGGCTGGCTGACAGGAGAGCGTTCCGGACATCTTTCGGCTTCTCATCGATGAGCAGGAGACGCACCGCTTCCGTCTGGACGCGTTCCGTTGTTGCAGGGGGCTCAATCCCTTTTGGCCGTGTGAGGGAATCGACAGCATCGAGGACGTAGACGCCTTTAGGGATGATGCGATTGCCTTCATCGTCCTTGAGGCTGTGGAGATGGGTCTCGACACGGTCCTTGAAGGCGTCGAACTGGTCTTTTGTGAGGCTCCCCTCGCGGCGGTGCAGGAAGGTCTGGGCGTGGTACAGAAGCTTCTTGGTGAAAGCGGCGAAGCGACACATGAGGCCGGCGTCTTTCTGCGTGATGATCCTCGTAAGTTCCTTCTCTTTCTGCACGTTGGCGAAGGCATCCGCGAGGAGCTCTTCTTTGGCGTGCTGGTCGCTCATATCGGGTGCCCCGATGGACTGGCGGTAGGCGTCGAGCTGGGGCTTGGAAATGTCCTGCGCTTCTTCGACGGCCCCGATGAGTTCGTCATAGAGGAACGGGTCTTTCTGGCGCATGACATGGAAGCACTCATGAGCAAAGGTCCACTGCGGGGTGGTCAATCCATTGCGGTTGACGATGAGACTGCCGTCCATCGGGTTATAGCGGCCGTGCAGAGCTTTTGGTCCCTCGATGAATGTCATGGCGACGCCGAGGTGTGCGGCAAGGTCCTGCATCTCGCGCTCTTTCTTCGTGAGCGCTTCTTCAGGAAGCGCGGTGCTCTCTTGGAGCATGGCGGGAATATCCTTATGGTGCGTTGCGGAATAGAGCGTGACGCCGTTCTCGTTCTCTTTTGTCTTGATCACCTCAAAGAGATGATCATAGGCCTTGGCGATGGCGGGCATCTCTGCTTCCGTGGGATACGGGTAGGCTTGCTCGGTGTAAGCGCCGGCGGTCATTTCCTTCCAGCCGCTTTCGGTGCGGTAGAGGGAAAGGTAATCATTGGTTATCCCCTTCTCCGCGAGCTTGTAGCAGACATAAGCCTGGAAGGACCGTGCGGCAAGCTCGACAGGCGTCCCCCAGTAGCCTTTGCTCTTGCCGGTATCGAGTATGCTGCTGCGGTCGGCAACTCTCGTTTCCCGATGGATGGCGCGGTAGACGCCAGCAAACGCTTCGACGACTTCTCGGCGCGTGAAATCTTCGCCGGGGACATGCGTGCGATACGAATCATTCATTCCCTGAGAGAGCTCACGGACGTCTGCTTCCTGCGTCATGTAGCGCGAGGTGATGGCACCTTCGGTGCGGTAGCGGGCGAAGAGGTTGTCGACGGCGTGGAACCACTCGTGGGCAAGGGAGCCGGCACCGTTCTTCTTGTTGAGGTTGATCGCGATCTGGCTGGGGTCGTAATGGGCCATTGCCTTGGCCATGCCATTGCTGCCGAACTGCATGGCGAGGGTATTGCCGAAGCACAGGGACTTTGGCGGGAGTCCTGTGATGTCGGCAAGGTCCATCATGGCCTCGTAGAAGTTGTTGAGGTCTTCCTGGCGGCGCTGGTTCTCGACCCAGTTGCCAAACTGGGCACCAGAGAGACCGAATTCTTTCTGGAGGTCTTCTGGCTTGATGTCGTGCGTGCGGTGCGGCTTTGCGCCACTCCTTGGCTCTGCGCCGTCGATGAACTCATCCGGGATGATGAAGCTCCGCTGGTAAGCCTCGTAGACGGCGTCTTCATGTGACGCAAGGAAGTCGCGGGCCTCCTCCCCTGTCTTGAAGTGGCCATACGGGAACAGAGGGATTCTCGTGCCCCCTTTCTTATAGGAGAGGGTATAGGTCTTCTCAGCAAGACGGTTTTTCTGCCGCCACGTGACGTAGATCTTTGGCATCTTCCGCTTCGGCTTATGCGTGGTCTCTTTTTCTGCAGCCTTAGTAGCAGCTTCGCGGGCTTTCTTTTCGGCAAAGGCCTTCTGGAAGGCTGCGACTGCTTCAAAGGGGGTCTTCCCGTGTGCTTTCTCGACTATGCCCATCCATTCATTTAAGACGCAGTGCTTCCACATGGGTGCGATGTGGCGCACGATATACTCGTTCGAGTAATCGGTGCCTTGATAGAAGGGATTGGTTTTCCTTGGGTCGATATACTGGAGGTAGTAATCCTTGAGGGAATCGTCGTGCCCAACCCCTTGATAGAGCAGGAAAAGCTGTGTGGCGCGGTTACGGGTTGTCTCAGCAACCTCATCGCCAAAGAAGGTTCCCCTGCCCTTGAGGAGTTCCAAGAAATTTTCTTCCGTGAATGGGCAGTTTTTGTTGAGGATGTAGCTGGCAATCTGGACATTGGCCTTCACGGCCTCTGCCCAAGTGACGACGCCGTAGCGCGGCTTGTTCGGCAGCGATTCGCGCAGGGCACGGACGGCAGCGACGCGCCAAGGGTCGATGAATTCAAGGAGCTGTTTGTAATTTGGCTGTGGGAAGGCTTCGGAGAAGGACAGGTTGGCGATGTCTGCGGTGCGGGCAAGAGCAATCGCGCTCTCGTAGCGCTGGTAGAGGTTCTTCTTGCCGAAGAGCTTGCGGCCAAAGTCGTCGATCGGGCGATTCTTCTTCTTGCTCTCGATCGTGAGCTGCAAGCCATCCTCTTTGGGCTGGGATGGCTTTGGAGGTTCCTTTACGGGAGGAGCTTCCCCTGGAGTGGGTTCTGGTTTTGGCTGTGGCTTTGGTTTTGCCGCTTCTTTCTTTGCCTGAGTTTCCTCGTAGGCCTGCTCGGCAGCTTCCTGGATGGTCGGGATATAGGACGGATCGGCACGGCGGTTCCCTTCGGCAAGGCCGATGTATGGGCTGAAGGTCGCGAGCAGGCGTCTGGTGAGCTTGGGCTTGAGGATGCCTGCCCGTATAAGTTCGCAGACGGCTTCTTGGTCGGCCTTGGCGGGTTCCATGCCCTTACTGAGGTTCTCGCGCAGGAACTTGTAGTAGGTGCCGGGAATCTTGCTGGTATCGGTGGTATCGAGGGCATGGCGGAGGCACTCTTCCCGCTTCTGGGCATAGGTGACTTCTTCAAGGCGGATGCGCTCAAGGCCGAAGTTGCGGCTGAGACGACGGGATTCCTTGAGGTAGGACAAATGGCTCCGCTCTTCATCCGTTAAGCGATGGTCAAAGACGAGAACGGTGCTGCCCTCGATTACCTCTCCTTCCGGGTTCTTGAGGGTCTGGGGCGCCTCTTCGGTATACATGAGGAGTCCCTTGGCGTTAGGGCGCGTATCGAGCGGGTTCTCGAGGAGATAGGCATCGCGCTCTGGCTGATCTGTGACAGCAGGCAGGAGCTCGAACTCTTGGACAAGGCGCGGCGCTAAGGGCTTATCGTAATAGACGGCACCGTAGCGGCCGCCGAGGTCTTCTTCGTCGATGCTCAAGGAACCATCTGGGATGGCTCCGGGGCTTGCTGCGCGGCTGTGCAGGTAGTATTTATAGCTCATCTTGCATACGCTTCCTTTCGTGGATGGTCTTTGGCCTGACGGCGGATGGCTCGCAGGTGCTGATGGATTTCAGGACTTTTCTCTAAGAGGTCGAGACAGGTGCTGAAGATGGGATGACGGCTCTCGATGAGATACTTCGGCATCCGGCAGTCGGGGATGGCGTCCTGTGCCATACAGGAGAGGATGGCGGTCGCGTAGGCCTCTCTCCCCTTCTTGGTATCGGGATAGGCATACGAGGTGATCATGGCGCGGTCTTCGTAGTAGCGGATCTTGTCGCGCTTCTTCTGGAAGTGTGCGGGACATTCCATGTGGGATAGCGCCGTTTCCTTGCTGTATGGCGGTGGTGCCATCTTGGCGGTGAGGATGTCAGGATGCGTGAGGTTGTCGGTGAAGGTCTCGTACTTCTGCCAGACGGCAAGGCCTTCCTGGAAGCCCTGCGGGGCATCTTCTGGAAGATTTGGGAAGGCACCGAAGTGCGTGATGTAGGAGTCGTTCTGGATGATCTTCCCTTGGTACGACCAGCAGAGCTGCTCGACGCGGTGGATTCTTGGATAGGTGTCGGTATCGTAATGAATCTCGCTCTGCTCCATATCCTTTTTCCATGCGTAGAACTCAAGGGGCTGTGCCGGCCTTCTCGGGACAGACGGGATGGTCTTGGTGATGGCTTCTGGATAGCAGGCGGTGGCAGGAGCTTCCACGGTGAGGGAAAGGTAGCAGACCTTCTTCCCTCTCTCGTAGTCTTTTTCAGGGATGACGAGGCGCATGGGGCTTCTCTGAATCTCGCTTGCGCGCAGGAGATGGTCGTAGGCGACGATTGGACCTTCGGGGCGGAAGTGTTTCCCGTCTTTCCCGTAGAGCCCGTAGTTATCCTGGAAGACGGTGTCGTAGAGATGACGCGGGTCTTCTTTGAGGAGTACACAGGAGACCAGCTTAGAGGAATCAAGGTCTACGAGGTGGTAGTCTTTCGGGTAAGCGGCGTCTGGGTCTAGGAGTTCGTAGTAAAAGACAGGCTGAGGCATGGGCATCTTCCTTTCTTTCTGGGGTTCTACAGGTATGGTAACAAAAAACGGCACGAGGAAAGTCGTACCGTTTTGCGGAAATGGATGGTGCTCATCTGTCATGAACGAGCTGTTGGCGTATCTGCAGCGAAGACGAGGCGCTCTGGAAGCATATCGTGGCAGAGGTAGAGGCTCTGGAACATGGGCGACTGGGACTTGCCGTCGCTCTTGCGGATGAAGGCTGTCCGGCCTTTGTAGACCAGGAGCTCGACGCCGTGCTCGCGGAAGAGGTCGAAGCGGGCGCGGTTGTCGAAGATGCCGGAGCCATTGACGAGCATCATGAAGGGCTTCTGTAGCTCGAAGAGACGGACAAAGACCTGATTGCGGATGGAATACGGCGGATTACTGACGATGCAATCAAACGGCTCGTCTGGCACGTACTGAAAGAAGTCCTGCCCTTCTGACAGGGTGCTGTGCAGGACGGTGAGGCCGGCACCTTCAAGGACTTGCACGAAAGAACTGTCTGAGGTGTCGAACGGGCACCAGATGCGTTTGCCTTGGACATAGGGCAGCACGATGCGGACGGCTTCTGGTGGCGTGAGGTATTCATCGTTATGGCTGGAGCGGTGGATGGATTGATGGAAGACGGTGGTATTGACCATGATGGGATATCCTTTCTTTACTCACGAAGACAGGCGGCGCTTGAGGAGGATGCGCTCGAACGGGAAGTGCCCAGCTCCCTGCTGGTCGTAGTAGCAGAGAACGCGCATCTTGGCTGTGTAATGACCTGTACCGCCGTGGCGGTAGAACGAATCGAGGAGCTCTTTTGGGACGGGCTGGATGGCAAGGCGATTGTCTGGTGCGTATTTGCTATAACCAAAGATCTGGAACTGCTGGGGATTGTAGTATTTCAGGATAGTGATGGGTACACCCATGATGCCGTCGCAGTCATCTGGGATTTCCGCGATGCGGTGGACGTCGATGCCTTCGCAGTTGGCGTAAGGTGGATACGTACCATCTTTGAGCTTCTTCCCGGTTGTCCAGAAGGGTCGGTTCTTGAGGTCTTCAAGCTGCAGGTTGGTGAACCAGCCAATATTGCCGAAGGCCTGTGTCTTGCCGTCTGGGCGCAGGAAGGATTTTGGGAAGGTATAGCCGAGGCGAATCTGGTCGTCCTGAAAGAACGGGAAGATGTTCTTTGCGGTAATTGCGTTCAGGTTGCCGATCAGGAGGAATGCCTTATGTTCGTCCTGAATGGCGTCAAAGAAGGCACGGAATAAGGAAAATGGTGGGTTGGTGCAGACGATGTCGCTCTCTTTGAGGATGGCTTGGCACTCGGCGCTCAGGAAGTCGCCATCCCCTTGGAGCTTCTGGCAGATGCCAGAAGCGATATCGGCATCCATGTCTCCCTCGTAGGTCATCTGGTATGCGCCTTTTCCGTAGAACGTCGCGATGAGCCGCTTCAGGCGGAGAGCTTGGAAGTTCTCATGGAAGAAGGCCCAGAAGGCGCTTTTTCTTGGGTCATCGGCGCAGCAGTAGACGGTCTTTCCTTGGAAGCTCTCGGTGTAATGCGCGAGTTCTTTTTCGATATCCCTGCGGTCGGTATAGAATTCATCCTGCTTGCGAACCTTGGCGGTGCAGAGGTTTCGGTTCTTCTTTTCAGGCATAGGCACGCTCCTCTCTTGCGGTAGGACAAGGATAGCATGAGCGTGCGCGGGATTTTTCGTCGGATATTGCGCGTTTTGAGCATAGAAAAACGCCCTGCCGTATGGCAGAGCGCTTGCTCGTGACTCATTTGCTGACGACGACGATGTCATCGTTATTCGGTTTTTCGGTATTGGACGGGAGACTCGTGGTCTGGACGGCACCATCTGCGCCACCGCTGACGAGGAGATAATACTCACCATTTGCGCCGTCGGTGACGGTGGTATACGAATAAGCATGTCCCCACGGGTCCTGCTCGATCTTGCGGATCCACGGACCGTACTGACCGTCATCCGATTTCTTCGTGAGGTCATTCAGCGTTTTCGGGTAGACCTTCATCTCGAAGTGGTACTGGCTGATGGCCATCGAGATGGCGCTCATGTCGGAGCGAGCCTTGCTGTTCTTGAGCTCCTGGCTGAAGTGATGGTAGCCGAACGTGCCCATCGCGATCAGGATGACGAACATGGCGATGTAGAGCATGGCTTCAAGCGACAAGATAGCGCCGCGCTTCAAATAATGACTATGTGTAAACATGAAAAAATCCTCCTTCTCTCTTTCGTTATCGTTCTGAAAGAGAGTATAGAGGATTTTGGGGGCTAAATATTCGTCTATTCTTGCTTTAGGGCTCAAGGAGTGCGCGGGTGGCGCGGTCGATGCTCTGGTAGACATCCTGCATGGCCTGCTCCTGCTTGGCCTGCTGCTTGGCGCGGGATACCTGCTCAGGGGTGAGCGTCAGCTGTTCCTTGAGGGCATCAATCTCCTGCTGTTGCTGCTCGACGGTTGCCTGCAGCTCGATGCGGGCTTGGCGCTCGGCAGCAAGGTCGTCCTGCAGGTTACTGACGGTGTGGTAGGCGAAACCACCGACGAGCAGGAAGGAAAATGCAATGGCTCCAACGATGATGATCGGGATGATGCGCTCCTCTAGGTTCCGAGTATAGGCGGTCAGTCGTTCTTCTCGAGTATCTTCAGCGCCGAAATCTGCTTCATGTAGCTTTTCCATGATTCTCTCCCCTTTTGCATACTCGCATGGTTCATTTCCCCTCATTACGGGTCTCTTTTACCAGAGCATTTACATCTTCTTCTGTATCCAGGCCTGCCTTTGCTGCTTCTTGAGCCATCTCTTTCTGCAGGAACTGCATCGCATAGACTGCAGAATTGACGAGCTGCACATTGCCATCCTGTACGATGAAGGTGACACGGCTCCCCTTTTCTAAGCCAAGTACAGCACGCACGTCTTTGGGAATCGTTACTTGTCCTTTTGCCATGACCTTCGCACTATCGATAAAAGTATCCGGCATATCAGTGGTCGTCACGTCAATCACTCCTTTTCCTAAAAGTAGGACTTTCCCTACTTTTAGTATAGCATATTCCAGGAAGTTTTTCCATCTCCACTTCTATAGCTGCATCAAAAAAGGCGACTCCATAGGAATGGAGCCACCTTTTCTTTTGGGATTAACGTCCTGCCTGCTGGGCTTTTGCGTCAGAGAGTTCTTTCTGGAAGTTCTTGTCCTTGGCAATCATGTTCGAGACGAAGTGTGCGTAGGTGCCCTTCTTTGCCGGGTCCTTGGCAGCCTCTGGTGCTGCCTTCGAGATGAGACCCGTGAGCGTCTGCTCGTCACAGCCGGCTTTCGTGAAGTCCTTTGCGGCCTTGATCACGTAGTCCTTGCGGGTCGGGTCGGCCTGATAGTACTTGGCCATCGTCTGGATGAAGCGCTTCTTGTCGTTGGTGCTGGGCTTCTTCGTAAGGTCAATGGCCTTGATTGCCTCGAGGCGCTTATTGAACTCTTCCATGTACGGCGCGTACTTCTCGGCTTTCTTCTCCTCGATGGCCTGCTTCTGGAGCTCGACAGCTTTGTGATAGGCTTCCTTGGCGAGCTTCGGCAGGTCTTCGATGTTCTTCTCATCGACGTGGAGGTTCTGGAGCATCAGGTCGCCGAGGGCTGCCTTGTCTTTGTGGTAGACCTCGATGCCGCTCGGGATGGCTTTGCCATAGAGCTCGGCGCAGTTGAAGAGGTTCGTCGTGGAGACTTCCTTCTTCTCCGGGTCGAAGTGGAAGGTCTTGACGGCCTTGCTCCCCCGCTTGAAGTTCATGTCCTCGGTCTTGCGGACATGGTACTGGGTTGCCCAGCGCGGGTCCTTGATGCCGCGTTCCTCAGCTGCCTGCATGAGGAGGAGTGCGTTATAGCTCTCGTAGTAACGCGGGCCTTTCGGCGTGAACGGGTTCACCGGTGCCTGACGCGGGATGTAGTTCTCAGGATCCTTGGCTTTCTCGGCCTGGGCAATCTGCCAGACGGCCTTGCCTTCTTTCACGAGTTCCTTGAAGTGCTCGAGGGTCTCTTTGCGGAGTGCGTTGGCATCCTTGACCTGGGCTTTGTGCTGTTCTTCTACGGGTTTCTGTTCTTCCGACATGATGGGTTCCTCCTGTCTCTTCTGGAATTCCTGATAGTCCTGGTAGTCTTTCTCGATGCCATCCTGGATGGCACGGAGTGCGGTCTCATATGCGTCGCGGGATTCTTCTGGGAATCCCTTGCGGATGATTCCGACTGCATCCTGGAAGGAAAGAGATGGGTCTCCTTCCAGGAGGGTATGCATGGTATCGAGAATCTCACGCCCTTCCTGCGTCCGCTCGCCCTTCCCTGCTCCCCCGAGGGAGATGGTATGGAAGAGAGCGACGTCTCGCAGGATGGCCGGATCTTCTTTTGCTGTCTCAGCCATGCGCATCATCCTTCCTTTCCGGTTGTATTTTCCTTACTGCAATCAGGGTACAGGATTTTGCCGAGAAAAAACGGTTTTCTTTTTGCAGGTTGAGTGGATGGCTCGGTAAAACAAGAGATGGAGTCGTACTTCTAGGATTTTGTAAACTGTATGATTTACGCTTAGATTGTATTGAAGATAGAACGAGATGTTTTAGTGCAATCGTAGATGAGATGGCAAAGAAAAAGCACATGCCATCTGGCATGTGCTTGCTGTGGAATCAGTAGAGCGTGAAGGTCGACCCGTAGTGGATGCCGTAGCGGGTCTTGTTGTTGATCTCCTGCTCAGCATCGAGGATAAGGGTCATCGCGTAATGCGGCTCGTAGCGGGCTTGGCAGGTGCCAACGAACTTGCCCCAGAGGAGCATCGTGCGCTGATTGAACTCGTTGAGCTGCTCGATCTTGTCGATATCCTCTTTCTTGAAGCGGCGCTTCAGGGCCTGATTGGCTTCGAAGATGACCATGACTTCCTCGAAGAGGTTCTCTCTCTGCTTCATGACCGCTAAGAGCTCGGCGAGCATCTTCTCACGGTCGGCCTCGAAGTCGGCCTCGGAGAGGTCACGGCAGTCCTCGCGCTGCCAGGTGACGTGGCAGCCGTAGGCTTCAGCCAGGCCACGCTCCTCGGTCGCCTTGAGGTTGCCCTTGGCGAGCTTGTCCTGGAGCGCCTGGCGGGAACGCAGGCCGATGTAGCCGGCCGCGTCCTGCAGGGTATCTCCTCCCACCTTGATCTGCTTCTTGATATACTCCTCTACTTCCTTCTCGTACATACTTCCCCTCCTATCACGCGATGGCCATCATGCGGATGGTGTCGATGGCTTCCTCGTCATGCAGGACAAAGGAAGCTGCATCGTCCCAGTTCAGGCGCGCGCGGCGCAGGAACTCATCGCGGGCAAGAGAGCGGGCTGCTTCCATCGAGAAATCCTCGACGAAGACGCTGGCGCAATGCTCCTCATTGTAGTTGTAGAGTTCCTTGGCAAGGAGCTCTACGATGGTGTCCTTCTTAGTGAGTGAGTGCGTGCCGTCGAGCTCGGCCATGAGGTCTTGCATCGCGCCGTTGTTGTGCGTGCAGAAGCACTCCTTCTCGAGCGTGAGGAGGTTCTCTTTCTCGTTGATCCAGTTGGTTGCCATGATCATCAATCCCCTTCCTTTGGTGTTAGTGCTGTATTTCTTTATGCTCCTAGTATAGCATTATATGCTTTACTTGTCAAGTTATTTATTTACACGTAAATAAATAACTTGACGGATAGACTAGGAAGGCAACAAAAAAAGAACGGACCAGCTTGGCCCGTTCTGGTATGCTTTAGCGGCCGGTGGCCTTCCGCTCGGCAGACTTCTGCTGGACGGTGGTCGCGGCCTTATGGATGAGCTTGACCGCATCTTCTGCATCGAGGCAGAAGTCTTTCTGGATCTTCTCGATGAGTTCCTTGACATCCTGCTCGACGAATGGGCGCGCCTGCTGCTTGCGTTCCTGCTTGCTGCGGGACGGGACGACGCCGAAAATGCCACGATGTTCAAGCGGTTCTGGGATGAGCGCTTCGGAAACGCCATATTCCTTCTCCGTGTAAGGGCAGCCAGCATGGCGCATCTCGGACGGAAAGAGTTCTTCTGGATAGACCATCATCTCGTTGCCGTTGGCGAGGCGGACGTCGAAGGCCGGCAGGCTGTCCTCGGATTTCGAGATGCCGAGGAGCTGGTAGCCTGTGAGCGGGGTATTCTCTTTCTCCTCTGGCGTGAGGTCGAGCCAGAGCGTCTTGGATGGCGTCTCTTTGAGGAGCGCGTTGGTATAGACGCGAACGTACTGGCTTGCCTGCCGGAGCGTCATATTCTGTTCGCAGTCAATGAATTCGCCCTTGTGGTCAAAATAGCCATCTGGGAAGAGCTCCTGAGCATCGCGGAGGTCGTACTGCATCCAACGGTATTCCGTACTATCAAAGGCTTCTTTGAGCGCTGGATTTTTCTTTGCAAGCGTGGTGAGTTCGATATTGAGAAAGTCGCACATGGCTTCAGAGGTATCGCACCGCTGGACTTCCTCCGAGAGGAGAAAGTGGAAGTCTTCTACACCTTTACTTGCTTCATCCGAATCTGGGCTTGCGGCAAGCTGCGGATCTTTCATGATGGCAAGATCCAGATTTAGACAATTCATGTCGTAAACAAGCTGGCCTTCTTTAAAAGTACCTTGCGGTGAGATTGACAGGCAGACGTCGCCAATCTCACGTTTCATGAAGACATATTGATCCTCCTCAGCGCTTGCCAGCGCTTCGATGAAATCATCGAAGTTGTCGTCTGCATTGAAGTATGGATGTGGAACGATTCTATTAGCATCGAGCCGGCCGTCAAGGAAGGCTTTATCGATGACGTCTTCAAGTTTCTGGCGGAAGTCTTCTGTTGTCGAGACTTCGTCTTCGTTACAGGCTGAGAGCCTGATATGTGGGAAGCTCTCACTGTCATACGGGAGAATGTCGAAGTATGGCTCTTTCGTCTCGGCATCCTGCTTCAATGTGGCATGGAACGGCATGATGCCTTTGCCGAAAGTGATGCCGCTCTTGCAGTAGATATCATGCTCCAGCGTCTCTGTTTCCGGGAACGACTCATAGATGGCATGGCGGAAGGTCTCGAAGTCGTAACCGTTACCGATTTGGTGGATGGGATACTTCTCGATGAGTTCTTCTTTGGTCATGATGGATGCTTCCTTTCTGTCTTGATTGCTGCATCAGCGTGCAGTGCTTCTGTTTTGGGTCTTGACTTGGCTTGTCGCTTCATGGACGAGCTTGGTAACATCGTCTGGCGTGAGGTGAAGATCGTTTTGGAGCTTCTCGAAGAGTTTCTTGACGTCTTCCTGGACGATCGCTCTGGCGACTCTCTTCCGCTCGCTTCTGGTTGGTGGTTTCTTGGCGGTCGTGTGGATCATGGATTGGAGTTCCTCGAGGCGTGGCACCTGCTGGCTCGGGTCGGCAACGGAGAGGACCTGCTGATAGAAGTAGAGGTTGTTCTCTGTGACCTTCCCTTCTTGGATGAGCTTCTGCGTAACGGCCTTGGTGATCTGGGTCCGTTCGCTTAAGGTGAGATTTGCTTTCTTCCCTGGGAGGATCTTGATGTGACGCTTCTGGAGTTCTTCCTGGTAGGCTCTACAGAAGGCTACGAAGAGCGGGTCGAAGTTCTTGGCCCCTTCTCGTGGAGCGTTGGATACGACGAGATCGCGGATGGCGGTCTCGCCGGCATGCTGGTTCTGGTACCAGTACGTGGCGTTCTGGATATGGAAGCACGGCTCGTTCGAGAACTGCTCGAGGAGAGAATCGTCCAGTTCGGTCATCCCATTATGCTCAACAGCCCTACGGATGAGGTTGTCTCTCACGGAGGAGGTCTCATGTGTAGTGAAGCCGCGTTCATTGAAGTAGGTGGCCTGATAGAGGTGCGGGGTTTTGGCAGATGCCGTAATCACGACGCCCTGCGTATGGGGTTTATCGGAAAGGACGATTGCGTCCTTTCCTTGACTCCCCTGCAAGATTCCCTCGATAATCTTGTCGTTCTTCTGGTCGATTTCTTGGAGCATGGCCTCGAATTCCTCGAGACTGAGGTCGTCTTCTTCTGGCATGAAGGCTTCTCCTTTCTTCAACGGTTGCTCCTATCCTGCTCTGCTGGCTTTTCCTTGACCGCTATGGTTGCTTTATGGATGGCACGCAGAGAAGATTCTCTGTCGATGCCAAACATCTGATGGAGCTCTTGGGCAAGCGTCTGGATGCGCTTCTCGGCAAGGGCGAGAATCTGCTCTTTGCGGGGCATCTCTTTTTTCGTGCCTTTAAGTGGCGGGTAGATTCCGCGCTCCTGGATGGGCTTTGGAATCTTCTTGAGTGGGATGCCGTACTCTTTCACGGTGAACGGGCAGCCGGCTGCTCGCATCTGGGATGGGATGATCGCGTCGGGTGGCACAGTGAGTGGCATGCGGTCTTTGTCGAGGATGACAAACGAGATGCCGTTCGTGTCACCACGCGACGGGCCGAGGAACTGGAAGTCTTCGATCTTCTCGTTCTTCTCCTTGAGCCAGATGGTCTTGGAGATGGGTTCCTGAAGGAGTGCAGAGCTCATGACTTCGCGGAAGGCTTCATCGTTTGCGCAGGTATGGCGGCTGCCGTTCTGGTCTCGATAGCCATCCAAACTGAGTTCTTTGGCATGGATGAGTTCATAGCGCATCCATGCGTGCCAGGAGCTGTAAAGCGGGTGAAGGAGCGGCTCGTTGCCACGGGAATAGGCGGTGAGCTGGCAGTTGAGGTACTTTCGGAAATCTTCTCCATCTCTTGCCTGCTGGATGACATCCCGTGGGATGACGAAGCTGGTCACGTCCCTTGCGCCACCTTCATTTGGGGAGCTCGGATCTCTCATCTGCAGCAGATTGGCCTCGAAGAAGTCTTGGTTGTAAAGATAGGCTGATTTGCTGTGATAGCGGATCCGCATGCGGATATCGCCGATGTCGGCCTGGAAGAGGATGCGGAGATGGTCTCTTGATGTTGGATGCTCCAGAAGACCGCGTGCGATGTTCAGGCAGGCCTGAGCACGCTTGCCACAATGGACGGTAAGATACGGGTCTTTGGGGAGAAGATCATGCGGGTCGAGCTGGCGCTTATAGAAGGCTTCGCTCACGACGGCATCGAGTTTCTGTTTGAATTCGGCAAGGCTCATGGTTTCCTCGCGTGGTTCGGCATCTAAGCGGAGGACGGGCTTTCCTTTGGGTTCTGGGGAGATGGCAAGGTACGGGACGCCCTTCTCCCCTGCTTTCGTTTCCGCATGGAAAAGGACGCTGCCCTTGGTGAAAGGGAAGCTGGCGGCATGCGGATTGAAGATCTGGTCGAGGGAATCTTGAGAGATGCTGGCAAGCCCGCTCAAGGCTTCGCGGCATGGCTTAGACTGTTCTTCAAGGTCGATGCCGGGAAGGCACAAGGGATAATCGTCGACGATCGACCGCTCTTCTGCTGTTGGTTCCATAGGAATCATCCTTTCTGTATGGATTCGTTTCCGGTACTGCATTTAGGATACTTCAGGTTTGGCGCTTTTTCTGGTGTTGTTCTTGCAAAAAAATCTGCCCAGAATGGGCAGATTTTCGGATTCAGATACTATGACGATGATAGGACTGGAGCGAGAAGCTCTTCTCGGCAAGGGCTTGGAACTTGGCGGGAGAAGTGGCAGGATACTTGGCTTCCTGCAGGGTTTTCCAGCTTGGCTGCTCGAGCGATTCGATCGTCTGGGTGGAGTTACTGTGTGGGATTGGATATTGCATAGAGGTAGATTCACTCCTTTTCTTTTTGGGAGGGACGTTCGGGCTCAAGCATCGGCGCATACGGCGGATCGGACAGCTGTGGATGGCCGAGGAACTCTTCTGGGAAGCGTGGCGAGTCGTGTGGTTCGTCGAGCGAGCTGGATTTCAAGGTGTCCCAGCGAGAGCGAGGGAGATGAGGCTTGCTTGGCTCGTGTAAGATAGGACGATTGCTATCTGGGCCATCGGGTACGCGGGACGGTCCTGGATGGCTTCCGTCAGGTGCATCAGGTCCATCAGGCTCGTCGAAGTCGTCGAAGAAGCCTAATGGAACGAAAGGCATATGTTTCTTGGATGGTTTGGATGGTTCTGACTTCGGTTCTGGTTTCACCTGTACGGGGTTTCTGGGCTGCTGGAAACCTTCAGGGAGATTCTCGTAGTAGAAAAGCTGGGAAAGGTCTTGGAGCACAGTGCCGGAAGATAACGCAGTGCTTTGGGGATAGCCGGCGTTCTGGAAATATGGGCGCAGGCGAAGGTCGACGTAATGTGGGCGTGGCGCTTCCTTACGTGAGCCGGAGAAGGAATTGGGAGTTTCGCCAATCTGGTGGACGAAACGATCCGCGTCAACGGAATGGCTCGCGCTGCTGCCGGAGACGGTCAGGTAGTACTGTATGCCGCGCATGGATGCAGTGGAGAGGGCTTCGTTGAGGAATGGGATTTTCGGGAGGTCGTCGATGCCTTCAATGGCAACGAGCTCATGGTCGCAGGCGGAGAAGCCGGTCTTCTGGTAGAACTCCTCCCGCTTTTTCTGGAAGAAGCCGAGGAAAGCCAGGATGAGGCCTTTATGGGCTGCGCTCAGATGAACGGGCAAAGACAGATAACAGGTGATGTCGTACTTGAAGGTGTCTTCCATCTGGAAGTCGGAGACTTTGGTGCTCTCACGAAGCGGATCATTTGAGAACGGCTCGATCGCTGTGAGAAGAAGCTGGAAGAAATCTCTTGCTTTCCAGTCACTGACCTGGATGCTCTCCCCTACGGCACGCAGGAAAGGATGTGCGAGGAGAAGGAAGAGCGGGTTGCCATATTCGTCGCGGGCGTCTGGGTCGATTGAGAGGTCGTCCTGGAAATTGAAGTACCTTCCTTGTTCTTTTTGTTTTTCGATATCCTTGAGAACATCGGCGACGCACTCAAATGGCTTCACGCTATCCAGATAGTCTCGGAAGAAATGAAGGTCTTGATGTGGCAGAGAGTCTGGGTACAGGAAGTCGTGGAAGTAATGCAGACGGTCGGCGTCGAAGCACGGGAAGGAGGCCATCTCGTGGAAGACGTTATGAGGAGCTCCTGCCATATAAGAAAGAAGGTTGTAGAGCGACGCGAGCGTCGGGATGGCAGCGTCCTTGCCTTTGCGCTGGTATTCCTGATAGAAGGTCCAGAGGATGCAGGCGGCAAGGAGACGGACGGCAGTCGGTTTTTCAGGATGGTAGAGGCTGATATCGGAAAGAAGTGCCTCGGAAAGGAGTATGGCGTCGGAGACTTCGTGCTTCGTGAGGAAGCGGACTTCTGCCATAGGGTTCCAGTGGTTTGTGGAGGAACTGCTGGAGAGTCTCGGGTTCGAGAGGTTTAAGTGGTAGATGGCTTTCTGCGAGAGCTCCTCTTTCCGATAGCGTCCGGTGACATCGAAGACGTGCTCTCCCCTACTGATCACGATGGCGCTATTGCGGTAAGTGAAGAGAGATGGGATGATGTAGTAGTCCTGGACGACTTTGCTCTCGGGGTGATAGATGAGTACGGGCCGGTCTTTAGTCTCGGTACGATAGCCGAGACGTGGCGGCGTATAGCCGAGGACGACGCCCTGCTCCCATACGTTCAGGGAGAACGGGTTATGATGGGTAAGCCATTCTTTGATGGAGCATTTGGATGGATTGGATTTCATGTGGTTGCATCTCCTTTTGGGGATAGAGAAAGAACCTGCCCAGAATGGGCAGGTCTTTCAGTTGGTACTATCGATGAGCTCGATGAGGACATACGTTGCCTTCTCGGTCATGATGAGGTCGCTGTACTTGAACTGGCGACGGGTCTCGAAACCTTGCAATGGACGGGCAAGGTATGTGCCATAGCCATCGATTGTGATGTGGTACAGGCCATCCTGATTGGTCTCGGGCTGGATGGAGTAATGGACATTGACGTTGTAGGTACGGACGAAGCGTGCGTGGGCCTGGGGCATATGGAATCTCCTTTTCAGCGAATGGAAAGTGTCTTGGAATAGCGCTCGTCAATCTGCTCGCCGAGGTTGTCGATGTACTTCTCTTTCTTCTGGGAGGTTGCATACGGCTGGACCTTGTGGCGGTCGATGGCGTGGGCAATCGTGGACTTCGGAGTGTCGAAGGGTGGCATGTCATTGGCATAGAGCACGGCGAAGTAGCCGGTCTCAAAGCCAAGGACGATGGTCAGGCACAGGGCAAAGAGGTCTTGAAAGAATGTCTTCATGATGGGCCTCCTTTAGAAGTCTGGGAGATGTTCGATGTGCTTGACTTCGTAGCCACGCTCTTTCAGGTCGTTATAAAGAGATTTATTGTATGGATCATAGAATGTAGTATTCAGATACTCATTATGAAAAGCGCGAAGCCTGTCCTGCTTTTTATCTTCCGCCATTTTCTCCAGTGCTTTTAGGTTTACATAATTTGCAAAGTTTGCGTTGGTGCGGGCTTTCAACTCGTCTTCATATGCCTGAATCTGGCCATAAGCCTGATTGGCCTCCATCTCTCCCTGTGCATTATTGAGCACCGTCTTAGCATCTGCGACTGCCTGCATAATCTCTTCTGTATCGGCATTCCCCTCTTTGGTTTTCTCGGCAATCTCGTTATACTGTTTGAAAAGGTAATTGTTCTCTTCCTGCTTAGACATATCATTCACACCAGTGTAGTATGCAGGTACGTCCACAGTAGTGCTCCCCTTTGCTGTATCATCTGCGATTGTAGTTGTATGCTTGATGAGGATATCCTGCGGATCCTTGAGGATATGCTGGATGTTGAGATGTGAAAGAGCCACAGCAGCCGAGAGGATGCCGAGCCACTGCACGAAGCTGTTGCCGAAGAGGATGCTCTTCATGTGGCGGGTATAGTCGTAGACCGTACCGCCGTTGGCAGCAAGATCGCGCAAGGCGAATCTTGACGGCGCACTATCTGCCCAGGAGATGGAGTCGCGGGAATAGTAGTCTGCGGCATCATAAGGATAGTCGGTGCCGGCGACACGGTGATGCTTTGCTTCGGCGATACCAGCAAGTGGCATCGTAAACAGGATGCCACTCAGCATGAGTGCGCTGGCTTTTTTTAACAGGGTATTCATAAGCCATTCTCCTTTCAGGGGTTTCAATCGGAAGCATTGGTGAACTTGAAGCCAGGGCCTGTAAGCGGTTTGATGATGGCTTTCGACAATCGATCGCCCAGGATGACAAAGAGCATACAGGTGATGGTGAACTTGAAGAGAATGAAGAAGTTGATGAGCAGGCTCGGGACTGGTGCACTGTGGGCACCATAGAGGTTCCCTTTCATACCGTTGATATATTCATTAAGGTCTGCGCCGAAATAACCACCGTGTTTCAGGGCTGCGGCGTATTCATCAATACTCTTGGCCTCGAAGAGACCATCTTCGGCATAAGCATTTAATGTTTTAGCGTAATCTGCCGCAAACTCTTCATCAGTATCATAGTGGCTGTAATTGCCATGTCCATCATAGCCCATACCTGCATAATTATGGTTCACGATGGCGTTCTCGCTGTCCATGTTTGGTCCACATTCCTGCGCCATCTGTGCCCAGATCCAGTCAGCGCGAAGATCCTTGCCGTACTTTTCTTTCAAGATTTGCTGAGTAAGATAAGCGACCTCTGCTTTTGCTCGACCGTGGATATCGACCTCGCCGGCCATTCCCCCACTCGCACCAGGCGTATTCGGTCTGTTGTTCTCGATGGACTGGATGACTTCCGTGCGGAAGAAGGCATCGGTCGTGTAGTTGGCCATGACGGACTGCAGCATCAAAGAGAACATACAGAAGAAGAACAACTTGATACTGCAGGCGAACAAGGCATTGAGTCCTCGTTCACCGATGTATCGTGTCTGTTTGACGCCGGCGAACATGAAGGTGACGAAGCTCATGACGGCCACCATGTAGAACTCGATGTACGCCATGATGATCTGATACGTCATCAGGGCAAAGCAGCCCAAGATGATGATGATGAAGATGAAAAGTGGCAGGATAGTCAAGATGCTGGCACCAATCTTGAACATACCATCGAACTTGGAGAGCTGCTCAAAGATTGGTGTGATGAGACTCGCACCCTTCTTGATGAGGTCGAGTGGGTCAGCCAGAGCAGCCTCCGCTGTGTCATATTGGACACCCATTGCCGAAGCACCGAAGCCTAAGAAGGCGTGCTTCGATAGGTTCACGATGAAGTTGCCCCAGTTGGCCACGATGAAGATGAGGAAGAGATATAGGATGAACTTGTAGAGGAACCATCCGAAGAAGTTCTCCCCCTTCTCTGGGTTGATGCTGTTGAGGATGGCCGAGAGCGCCAGGTCGATGGTCAGGAGAATCATCAGGATATGACGAATCGTGTCCTTGATGAAGTCGAAGGCTTTCTTGCAGTAGGTGACGACATCTTCCATGACCTCGCGGATTGGCTCGGTGAAGTTGAACGTTGCATCCCAAATGAACTTCTCAATTTTCCGGTTGATACCAGATGGTGCCTTAGACGGGTCACCGAAGTCACCTTCTAGGAAATCTCCAGGATTATACGAATAATGTTTACTGCCGAGCAGGCTCCATTGAACGCCAAAATGCAAATGAGTGCCATCTTCATTTAATGGATCGACATGCCCCGTCCACCCCGCATAACCAAGTTCAGTATCAATTGATATAAGGTCGTTTTGGGAAGCGGCTTCGATTTGAGGAGATAGATGATCAAGATGAGCATATACCGTATAGATGATGCCTCCAGCGTGTTGATGTTCAGGGTCTGACTCGTGATGCATCAGAACGACGTAATTACCAAAACCACCATTAGCGCTGGTATCGCCCGGCACACAATCTCCTACTTTATCATAAAGATAACCCGTTGCCGCAGCATAGACTGGTCTACTGCCCGATGGCAGAATATCATCGCTGGCAAAATCATAGCCACCATGTAATTCGCCAGTATCATTCCGAAAAAAAGGAGACGAAACCGGTATGCCATAGATTGGCACATGCATGGAATGAAGCCATGAGCCGTTATTTGGGCCTGCAATCGGGTCGGAATCGGCATAGGCAAACGGTGCGCGAAACAGGATGAGTACAAAGAGTAAGAGTGTCATGAGGTATCGGATTGGATGTGTATTCAAGAAAGGTCAGCTCCTTGTTTCGGCTCAAAGCCCTTGGAAGAAGGGAACAGGTAAGAATAAACGGCAAAGCAGGAAGGAGATGGCAAGGTAGCCAGCTATCTTGTACTCCTTGTCGGTTCCTACGTAGAAGCAGCGGATGCCAATCCGATGGTTCGGTGAGAGGAACGGGACTTTGCCGCAGAGACTGTCTTCTGCGATATGGAAGAGACTCCCGATGCCCAGCCAGAACAGGATGAAGGCAAAAGACGGGAGCAAGAGATCTGGTATGTCGTAGAGGGTCAGGGAAAGCCAAGGCAGATGGCTGTAAAAGTACAGGGAATCCGAAAGAAGGATAGCTGCTGGGAGAAGCAGAATGAGATAGAGCACCCACCAGTGGGAGAGCCTGCGATGGTTCTTCTTCCACTCAGCCGTGTCATAGGCGTTCCCTTCTACGGCATCTGGGATGACGCTGCCTTTGACGGCGATGATTGCTGGCAGGAGATGTCCTGTCAGCAAGAAGACGGCTGTGCCTGTGACTAAACGATGATTCCGCCATTTCATATCGGCTCTCTCCTCTCTCGGTACGGCATACGTTCAATTGCAATCAGTATAGGAGATAGGTACTCGATAAAAATGCGATGGAATTGCAGGATGATGAGAAGAGGCTTCTCCCCTACTCTGCTGGCAGGATGGCAAGATGGGGATAAGATACAGATGGCGCGCTCTGATACTCTTGTTGCAGAAGGGAGTGAACTGTATGGAACAAGTAAAGGCGATACGGGCAGCGCCGCTCGTGCTAGGCAGGTAGCGGTAAGAGCAGAAGAAAACACTTGCAAAACACGAGGGAATCCTCTATCATAAGGGATAGAGTTATCAATCTTGTTCGTCATTTTGTCTGGAACTGTGGATAACTGCAGGGAAAGAGGGATAGGAACAGGCTTTTATTGTTGCTATACTATATGTAGTGAAAGGGAACAAGATGGCTACTAGATATAGAGCTTAGATAAGGAAACAGTCCATTCGCTTGACGGATTAGGTGGATGGTGTAAGACAGGGGGCGTTCCTCATGATTATCGTACATGTACTGCTCGCATTGGCTTTCCAGTTTTGCATGGCACTTCTGATTGCTTGGCTGGCAGGCAGGAAGAACCGCAATGCAGGGCTTTGGTTCTTCTATGGGTTCTTCTTCCATGTGATTGCTCTGCTTCATGTTCTGCTGGTGCCAAAGAAGAGAGTCAAGACGGTCGCTCCCCCACCAACTGAGCCAGTCGTTCCGCAGATTAAGCCGATGGAGCAAGTGAAGCAGATTCGTGAACTGCCACATGAATATTAAAATAAGAAAATTACACGATATGGCATTAAGTAAGAGGTGTTTAATATGGATCCGCTAACAACTGGCGAAAAAGTAACAAAGACGTATTATAGTATAAATAAGTTATCCCCTAAAATAGATTCAATATACGATACCTTACTTGAGCGGTCTCGTTGCACAGATGCATGGGAAGCGCGTGCTAGAGAATATGAAGGTAGATATTCTACCCTCATGAAGCGCTTCGATACCTTGCAGAAAGAGAATGCGGATTTAGTGAAGACCAACGCGGAACTCGTGCGAGCCAATACGGATTTGGTACGTTCACTATCCAAGGATGCTGTAAAAGAGGATTCTGTACAGCAAAGTCAGCAGAACGGGCGTCGTTGAAGTGCGTATTTTGATATGGAACAGGCATATAAAAAGAGGAGACATTATGTCTCCTCTTTTTTCATTGCAAGATTATTCTTCGTGCTTCTCGGTCAAGATGGATTCAGCCGAAGCATGTTCCGAGGTTGTCGTCGAAACAGAAGTATGTTGTGAAGTTGTCGGCGTATGATGTGGGACATACGCACCGTTGGCATCGCTCATCTTATTGCTGCTTTCCTTCTTGCCATCGGCATAGCCATCCTGATAGCGATCCGAATTTGCAGGCTGTGTTGCAACAGGTTTACTCTTTTGCTCAGATGCTTTTGCACCGCCACTGCCCTCTTTATCCTTATCTTGGCTCTGTTTGTTATCTTGTGCTTTGCGTGGCTGATAAGAGCCATCATTGCCACTGACGCTACTACTGTGGCTCTCGCTGGTACTAACATTACCGCCACCACCGGAAGATTCAGAAGCACCTTTACTGCCAGCAGCGCTACCGCCACCTCCAGAAAAACCGCCACCGCTGCCATTGCTGACACGGGATGGACCGTCCCCACCGGTACTACCACCTCCGCCACCGGAGCCACCAGAACCGCCAGAGCCTTTACCCTTGCCGTCACTACCTTTATCATCGCCAAGCATCTCACCGTGTGAGAACTTCTTGATTGCACCAACAGCACTTGCACCTTTACCGTTACCACTCATAGCGAAAGGGCTACCGCCATTCAGTAAGCCTTGCTGTCCAGTTCCGTCTTGGCTTCCCAGCAATGTATTGGTCATATCTGTAAAGCCTTTTACTGGTGCAGAATTAGCAACCGTATTTTTCATACCAGACATAGCCATCTTAGCTGCCGTTCCCAGGCCGCCTTTGATGCCACCTGCTGCAAGAGCTGCGCCACCAGTTGCAATGACGGCTGCCGTTGCGCCTGCAGCTTTTGCACCGGTCTTCATACCCTGTTTCAAGGATGAAGCCATACTGCCTCCAGATAAGCTCGGGGACCCGCTGAGGAGGGAGTTGACGAGGTTCGGAATGTTTTTTGTCATGAAGTAGAGAATCAGGCAGACAAGAATAAGCTGGAACATAATCGGGAAGTTACCGAAGCCAGGATATACATTCTTTTCTACACTGTCACAAAGCTTCTGGACGTAACGTGCAAGCATGACGGTCGAAAACACCTGGATGAACGAGATAACGCACACCTTAATGGCAAGGTTGAAGAGTGCGCCGACTGCGTTGCGGAAAAGGAAATTCAACTGGCCAACTGCGCCGAAGGCCAGAAGAGGAATCGTTAAGAGTCCCATCGTGTAGAACTCAATGCGCGCAATGAACATCTCAAGTGCGGTCAGGAACAAAAGGCCAACCGAGATGACTAAGCAGACCAACATAGCAAAGCTCGTAATCGGGGAGAAGGTATGTGCGACAAAGTGCCCAACTTTATTTTTTATTGAATCAATAAAGCCAGTATCTTTAGCAACATCAGAGTTACCATTCCAGATTATATCAAAGCTCATGTAAGCGTTGTTGACGATACTGTCTGGCTGGAACTTCTTATCGACACCGCCGGCAATATCCTGACCACCTGCTAGGAAGCCGAGCGCCTGAAAACCGTCCTGCATACGGTAGACGATGTTCATGCCCGAAATCCAGTTAAGGATGAGCCAAAGGTAGAAACCGTTCTTCAAGAGAACAGTGACGAGGAACTTGATCTTATCGCCGGAGACGAGGTCGAGTGCCAGCTTGACCGAGCAGTCGATGACCGTCAGGACGATGAGGAGTCGTGCGGCAATTGGCGTGAGTGCCTTTGCGCCCGGCAGGATGATGTTGTTGAGGTAATAGTCCATGAAGACCGCAAAGACATTGAATGAGGTATCATCATCTTTGGACATCTTCGGGTAGATGGCATCTGGGATATTCTCGTAGCCAGACGTTGCCGTCTGGAGACTATAAGAATCGAGGCCGAAGCCTGGGAGATTCAACAGGAGACCACCGAAGTTCAAGGCAAGGCCAATACCTAAGAGCCAGTTCCAGACCATCTTGTTGGGGCCGCCGAGGTTGAAGGCAATCATGATGCCTGCGGTAGCGGTCATGATTACGGAGACAATCTTGGCAATCGACAGGAAACCTCCTGTGATTTTCCGCATCATGTCATTGAAGTCATCGCCCATACCAAGATCGAGTTTCGTGGTGAGGGCTTCATTGCCTGTAGCAGCAAGGACGGTATTCGAGTCCCCCACTGCCACAATCAAGACCATCAAGACCAGTGCAATCATGCTGATCTTCATGGGTGTCATGTGTATCCGTAAGCGCATGGCTTACCTCCTCCCTTATTGCTTATTCCCAGCCGAGTGCTTTTCGGTCAATTTTGCTGGCGAACTCATGCATATCTGCAGCCGAATTAGCTTCATTTGCATCAATCTGGGCTTCTTTCAGGATTTCACCCTGCTGTTTGGTTGCTTCCATCTCAACGAGGTGCGTCAAGAGCTGATTGGTCTCGTGCGTTGCATAGACACCCTGTGCGGCAATCTCGCCCTGTGCCTGCTGAGCCTGAAGCGTACCTTCGGCATTATTGAGCGTATTGACGGCGGTCTGCAGGTTCACGGCGTCAACCTTCTGGTTCAGCACGACCTTGCGGGCTGCTTCGGCGGCATCTTTTGCCGTAGCAGCTTCGAGCTTCTGGCGACTCTTCTCGGTCTTCCAGACATCGTAGACGGTCTGCCGGCCTTCGAGGACATCCTGGATATCGCCGACACGCTCTTTCCAGATCTGAGCGATTGGCTTCTCGGCGTTCAGGACACCGTCGTATTGATGCATATCTTTCATCCACTCCTGCAGTTTCTTGTCGTGGTTCATCTCAAAACCTGCAATCTGCTCAAGGTCAATCTTCTTGGCATTGAGGACCATGAGTGCGAGCTGTTTCTGCTCGTCGGTCAGGATCTTGGCCGTCTGGATAGCGGTCTTGATGGCCTCTTCGATATTGCGCTGGTCGATGACCGCGATGGCAGCTTCTGTGTGGTGGCTGCTCGGAATCATGGCGAAGAAGGAACCAGAGATGCCCATGAGAACGCCGAGGGCGACGGCAATCTTTTTCTTGTTTCCCATCATGATGGTTCAGTCCTTTCTCATAGAGGGTTCACGTGCCCAGAGATGGGCATACTTCATTGAGCCTATGGTATACGGAAAGGGCTCTGTTTTTTTCGCGCAAAATTGCTTTAGTACTGGCTGGCGTACAGCAGGTTATTGTAGGCGTCCGCAACGGAGACGACGTAATTGCGGGTCTCGCTGTACGGCGGGACGCCGTTGTAGTCGTAGACGGCCTGTGGGCCTGCATTGTAGGCGGCGACGGCGTCGGTGACGGCGTACTCGCCCCAGCCGGCGAAGTTGTCAAGCTGGTTGCGCAGGTAAATGGTGCCACCTAAGATATTGCCAAGAGGATCATACGGGTCGACGCCGATGGAACTTGCGGTTCCCGGCATGAGCTGCATGAGGCCGATCGCGCCGACAGGGCTTATGGCATTCAGGTAGAAATGGCTCTCGGTCTGCATCACGGCGGTGATGAGATACGGGTCGACGCCATAGAGACTTGAAGCATAGAGGATAGCATTGGTGATCCAGTCGCACTCGACGGGGTTGCCGTTGTAGCCACTGACGTCGTTGTAGATGACCGTATAAGGGTCGGCCGCTTCGCTGACCGCTGGGGTAAGAAGGCAGAAGGCAAGCGAAACGGCTAGGAAAAGATGTGAGATACGGGTTCGTAAGGTCATAGGGACACTCCTTTCATGTAGCCGATAATCAATCTTCTTCTATTCTAGGACAGCAGAAAGCCCTCGTTTTCTTCTCATCTTGCGGATTTGAAGGAAACGAGGGCTTTTCTGCCCATTCTGGGCAGGTGATGAAAGCGAAGACTCAGAAGATAAGGCCGAACAAAGGAAAAGCCCATCGGCTAGTCACACCGATGGGCCTTTAGGGTGCTCTATGTTGTCCGACATATGGCTTCCCTACTTCTATCCTATCCAATTAGAGAGAAACTGTCAATGCTGGATGCTCTGGTCTGGCATCCAGTGGCTCTGCTGGCTTTTTAGGTAGTCCCGTGCTGTCTTCAGGTTCTTCAAGATTGTTTTCTGGCGCTTAGCGTCGACGTTATCCGCGCCCAGATAGCTTTCCTCTACAATCTGCTCAAGTTTGTCGTCAGAAAGGTTCTTCAGTGGAAGTGCACTGCCTTCTGCCAGTTTCAGCTGTTTTTCCTGTGTATCGCGGAACGGTTTTGCGGGCTGGTCCTTAAAGCGCATGTTCTGCGTGAGATCCATATACCAGAGGCTGTTGCCGTTATCGAATACAGGAGCCATGCCTTTGAAGGCAAGTGTATTGGCATCACGGAGAAAGCCGAAATTGCCATAGTGACGATCAGAGTTCTGGATGAGGTAATCAAAGGCAATCAGGTTAGGGATATCCAACGGCTTCATTGGGATGGCCAGCTGTTTGACACAGTTCTGGAAATGGCGGAAGGCAGATTCATTCTTCTTCTGAGGAGAAACGCCGAGGATATCCAGTGCGGGAATGTATTCCGTATCCGGGTCGATGAAGGTCGGACAGACACTGAGTGCTTCCCCATCCCGCTTCACGACCGAATAAGGAACATGCGGGACCTCCAAAAGGTCAAGGATACGCGCGGCTGCTACCTCATTGTAGGGCTGCTGGAAAAAAGGACGGCTGCCGGCTTTGTAGAGGTAACGGATACTATCTTCGCCAATCTCCCAATATTTTCGCAGATTGCCATTCGAGCTGCTGTCTGGAGAAAAGGAAGACAAATGATGGATGGGCAAATCGATTGGTTCAAAATCATGGATGAAGAGATTGACCTCATCGTACTGCAGGTCAGCGCCTTCTGGTTGGAACCAGTACTGATCGGACAGGTTGAGGCCAAGGTTCTTGAAGGACAGCGCTTCTGGCGTCTCCACCCGATAGACTGACAAGAGCATGGCAAGGTCTTCGCGGGATTTTGATATACTGCGCATACGGATCCAATTGGCAAGCGCATAAGTCTGATCATCTGCGTACTGGACGGGGATGGGCAGGTGTTCAGGGTTCTCAGGAATCAACTCGCTGGAAATACGACCGGTATTCGGAACGATATCGAAAGAACCGACAGGGATATCTTTGTGCATAAAAATGATTTTCATGATGGTTCGGATGGCTTTTTTGCTTGATGTAGGCAAGAGCCAGTATCCTGTTCACCTCGTTTCGTATCAATGTCCTGTAGGGCAAGTTGGGCTTTCTTTGGGTCTGTGCGGATTAAGTAAACGAATCTAGCAATCCATCTCCATTGTTCGTCCGAAGCGGAGATGGTATGGCGTGGAAGCCTGCCCGTGGCAGGTCTTCCTCCCCCTCGATTGCCAGGGGTCCCGTGATTAAAACGTCGTCGATCCATAGTCCACCTCTTTCCCGTAATTATTGATTCCATTATACTACTGAATCAGTTTTATATCAACTCTAAAACTATTTACCAAAGGTGAATTCAACGTTTGCGGAAACGGCCGCCGACGATGTCATTGGCGACGCTGAGCGTGATGAAGGCGTTCTCGTCGATGTCTTTCACGATTTCTTTCATCTCCCCTACCTCAAGACGCGTCATGGTCGTGTAGAGAATCTTCTTGGCATTACCGGTGTAGCCTCCCTCACCATGCAGGAGCGTGACGCCACGGTTCATCTGCTGCATGAGCGCCTGACTGATTGCTTCGTGCTCGTCGGTGACGATCATGACGACGTAGCTCTCGTTGAGTCCCTTGACGGCGACATCAATCGACTTGCTGATGATGTAATACGCAAAGAGCGAGTACATGGCCTTGTCCCAGCCGAAGACGAAGCCGGCCGCAGAGAGGATGAAAAGGTTCAAAAACATCTCTACCTCCCCTACGGAGAAGACGGATTTACGGTCGGCAATGACAGCGACGACATCGGAGCCGTCGAGGAAACCGCCGAACCGGATGATGATGCCGACGCCAAGACCGTCGATGAGACCGCCAAAGATGGCTGCAAGGAAGGAATCGCTGGTGACGGGTGGATAAGTGCTGAGGAGTGCGGAGAAAAGCGACAGCAACGAGATGGCGATGATGCCGGTGATCGTGAAGCGCCAGCCCATACTGCGGATGCCAATGAGGAAGAACGGCAGGTTGAGGAGCAGCAAGAGGACGCTGAAGGACATGCTGGTCGTAGCATCGAGCATGATCGAGATGCCGACGATACCGCCGTCGATGACCTGATTTGGGACGAGGAAGAGTTCAAGGCCGATGGCGGCTAGGAACGCACCGAAGGTCACGAAGAGGTATTTCTTGCAGTAGAAGGTCTTGGTTCGTTTTTTGGCAGGCAAGGGGGATTCCTCCTTTAGATGATAGTAGAACGAGAAAAACCTGCACGATGGGTGCAGGTCGTGGGTTAACGGTTCATGCCGGTCGTCATGTGCTTGACGCGGTCGCGGAGCTCTGCCTGTTTGGCATTATTCCAGCGGTCGACGGTGCCGACGAGGTAGCCTGTGATACGGCGGATGCGTTCCATCGGCTGGGAACGGATACTGTAGTCGAGGGCGACATTCTTGGCATCCTCATCCGCTTTCGAAATCGTAAGCGTCGTCAGGCGGCTCTCATTCGGGATATTCTTGGCGATGACCTCGAGGTAGTTCTTGATCTCGTTGACCGTGACATCCTTGACGCCGTCGATCTTGACGTCGACGCCGTCCACGATGGCATGGCGGTGGACAATCTTCTTGTCCTCTTCTGGCATGGTTTCTTCTGCTGGCATGATAACACTCCCTTTTCTGAAGACGAGATGCTTGGTATCTTACAGAGAGTAGCGTAGCAAATCGCGTGCAAGAAAAAAGCGTCTCATGTTGCGAAGTGCAGCAGAGACGCTCTGATGGGTATCCATTCTAAGGGGGATTCCCTTTGTTCTTCGATTACGCAGCGTTTTATTTCAGGCGCAAGACGCGGTTGTACATGGCATGGTATGGATTGTAATCAAAATCCATATGCCAGTGGCCGAAGAACCAATCTTTATACTGGATGGTATCGTTGATGGCTTGCAGGGCTTTTTCAACGGAGTGATTGGCATATTCATCCCAGCTGTTCACATGCAGGCGAACCTCCGACAGGGCGTCGAGCGGGCAAGTGTGAGTCAGGACGTAGTCGACTCGATTGCCGTGGCAAGCTAAGGTATCGATGGCATGGTCTAGTTCTGCTTTAGAAGGGACTTCCTGTGGCCACCAGCTGATACCTTCCGTGCGATAGATGCGGTCGTGAGAGACGGCTCCGCCGAGCGTGAAGAAGGTGTTGCCACCTATCTCGAATACTTCGCCACGCATCAGGTGAAGGATATTTTCAGCGACGCGGTGCACGCGCCCGCCATGCCAGGATTCGACAGGCAGTGAGTTGAGCCAGTCGAAGTTCTCGTGATTGCCGTCGACGAACAGCAATGTGTACCGCTTGGCAGAAAGGATGTCGAGCCAGTAATGGTATGTCTTATCTTCCTGCCAGAGCAGGCCGAAGTCGCCGAGCACGATGATGAAATCATCGCGCGTCAGCTGCTTCTGCTCAGGAAAGGATTTGCGACTGAGTTTGTCGATGTCAATAGGGATATGTGTATCACCTGTCAGGTAAATCATGATGCTTGTCCTCAGAGTAACATTTCAGCCATCCGATTATTTCTTACTATTATGAGTACCTTTGGGTTTCGGCAAAATAGGCTGGCTCATAAATGAGAGGAAATGCGCCCGCTCTTCCGGTGTTGTGAAGCGGAGCACCCCATCGTGATAGACTGCATTACCCGAAGAAACAAGAAGATCAAGAAGACAATTAACATCATTGCCATGATCGAGCTTCGGATAGGCAAGATTGGTACGAAATTCCATAATGCATCCTCTTCTCACTGTTACACTTCGTTATCAGATATCTGCTTCATCACAATCTTTAGGGAAATATTCTTGATAGACAATCGGCGTTCCATCTGACATTTTGACACTTCCCATGCGTAAACGCAGGGGATTCTTGGTTCGACAACCACTGCGCCGCCTCCGAGGAATTGGCGTCTTACACGATTTCCCCAAGCGTGAATTCCCGTGTGCCCCACGGTA
>OIWV01000777.1_pt1 | contig 30120 bp, 25 predicted proteins | sample 1587751 | NCBI WGS metagenome assembly OIWV01 (sample SAMEA3888913, study PRJEB22519) | human gut metagenome | biome: human gut; feature: human-associated habitat; material: faeces | place: Denmark | collected 2010
CCTTCCCGCTCATAAGGCGAACCCCGCCAGCGAGCTCGTGGCTTTTTGCGACATCGTTCCCGAGCGCGCGGAAAAGGCTAACGAGAAGTACGGCAACGAAACCAGCAAGGTTTATACCGACTACAAAGAGCTTCTCAAGGACAAGAGCATCGACGCGGTGCTCGTGCTCACTCACAACTCCGAGCACTGCCGTATCACGGTTGACGCGCTCAACGCCGGCAAGCACGTTATGTGTGAAAAGCCTATGGCAAAGACCTATGCAGAGGCAAAGGAAATGGTAAAAACCGCAAAAGAGACAGGTAAGATCCTGACCATCGGCTACCAGAACCGTTATCGTGCAGATTCCCAGTATTTAAAGAGTGCCTGCGAAGCAGACGAGCTGGGTGAGATTTACTATGCAAAGGCTCATGCGATTCGCAGAAGAGCCGTTCCGACCTGGGGCGTATTCACGGATAAGGCAAAGCAGGGCGGCGGTCCGCTGATCGACATCGGTACGCATGCTCTTGACCTCACGCTGTTCCTCATGAACAACTACGATGTTGACTATGTTTGCGGCACTTCCTTCGAGAAGCTCGGCCACACGCTCGATGCTAAGCATCAGGGTCAGGTCAACTACCGCGGTGAGTTCGATACCTGGAACAACGAGACCTACGACGTTGAAGACTCCGCTGTTGGCTTCATCAAGATGAAGAACGGCGCTACGATTGTTCTGCGCGCTGCTTGGGCTATCAACATGGCTGAAGACTACGCTGCAAACGGCGAAGCTTACACGATGCTGGCTGGTACCGAGGGCGGCCTCGATACGAAGGAAGGCCGTGTCCGTCTGAACCATGTTGTTGCTGAGTACCCGACCATTTCTTGGGTTGGCAACAAGGTCAGCGGTTTCATCCCGGGCTTCTCTCAGGGTCCGGCACCGAAGTCCAAGGAAGCTGAGATCTGGGTCAAGGCTCTGAAGGGCGAAGGCGAGCTGTTTGTTACGGCTGATCAGGCTTATGTCGTCACGAGAATCCTCGATGCGATCTATGAGTCCAACAGAACCGGCAAGCCTGTTTACTTCGACTAATTTTAATCAGTACATTTTGTGTGCGGCGGCATTTCGTGTCGCCGCACATTTTTTAAGGCGGAGTTTCCGCAAACGTTATAATTTTCAGAAAGGTGGTTTTTCCCATGGAAAATATCAATGTTCAGGTTTATTCCCTGGTTTCCGAGCCGATTAGCCCGATTGAGAAGCTGAAGACCATTGCAAAGCTTGGTTTTGCAGGCGCAGAGTTCACTGCGGACTTCACGGAAGTGCCGGTTGAAGAAATGAAGAAGGTTCTCGCAGAGAACTTGAAGCAGCAGGCTCACAAGCTCGCAGCTATCAAGGCTGCAGCTGAGAAGAAGGCTGAGGAACTCAATGGTGTAGAGCTCGTTATCACAGCTAAGGTTAGCGCTACAGGTGCTACTTACGGCTCGGTTAACGCTACTACTGTTGCTGCTGAGCTTGGCAAGAAGGGCATCGAGGTTGATCGCAAGATCATCACAATGCGCGATATCAAGCACGTAGGCGACTTCGAGGCTACAATCCACTTCCACAAGGAGGTTGAGGTTAAGGTTCCTGTTAAGGTCGTAGCTGAGAACGCACAGGTAGAGACTCCTGCAACAGAAGCTACTGAGGCTCCTGCAACTGAGACACCTGCAGCAGAGTAATTTCAATTACAACTGTATATTAAGAGGAGAACGCTTTGTTCTCCTCTTTTTTATTATCCAGCACTACCCCACCTTTTAATAATAACAAGACCAAGAAAACAACTTAATAAAAACAAGTTGCTGATTTTATAGAAAGCGAATGAAAAAGAACAGATTTTTCTTTACAATTCTTCTTGTTGCGTCTGCCATAACTGCATACGCACAAGACAACGCCACCAAAGATTCGCTCACTATGGAAAATATGATGCACAATCTTCCAGAAGTGATGGTAAAAGGATCGCGCCCTATTGTCAAGGCAGAGCGTGGTATGCTGTCGTACAATATGCCGTTGCTATTGAAGCAGTTGCCTGCCGACAACGCTTACGAGGCATTGACACGCATACCTGGTGTCAGCGATGCCACAGGCAGCATATCGTTCTCTGGCAATGAAGTAACGTTGATTATCAACGGACAAGCCACCACATTGACGCAGGAACAACTGACAGAGCGTCTGAAGGCAATGCCAGCCGCACAGTTGTCAAAAGCCGAGGTGATGCTGTCTGCCCCTGCCCGCTATCATGTGCGTGGCATGGCTATCAATATCGTTACGAAAGACTACGCCGGTACCAATCAGCTTTCGGGACAAATCATTGGTGGCATACGGCAAAACAAATACGCCAATGAGTTTGGTAATTTATATCTTTCCTTGCAAAGAGACAAGTTTGGACTTGACGCACAATATAAATATGTGAACGGCAATTCCTACGGTGAGTCTTCACGCATAGCCAATCATCCACTTGGCAACAATCGTATACACTATAATGATGAAACCGGGCAGAAGTCGTTTGGTATTACGCACGACTACCGACTGGGAATGAATTATGCCTTCAGCAAGAACCATCGTCTCGACGTTGCATATACGGGACAATGGGACAAGACAAGTTCAAACAGTCATACGACCGGATCGAGCATAAGCGGAATGCATCGTGACAGTCATGAATATCTGCACAATGTGGATGTTAACTACGCGCTTCCTTTCGGACTAACCCTTAGCGGTTCGTACACTTACTATCGCACGCCTCAGCAACAAGCCCTCGATGGTACGATAACTACGGAAAACAAAAATGAAACTGAACGCAACCTGACAAGCGGCAGCGAGCAGACCATCAACAAATGGATGTTCACAGCCGACCAAACCCATTCTTTGGCACACGGCTGGGGATTGTCGTATGGTGTGAAAGGACAATTCACAAGCAACAAGAGTTTTCAGACCACAATAGACAAGGATGGGAGCGTTTTGCCCGATGGGACAAGCAGCGTGGACCTCAACGAGCGTATATGGAACATATATGCAGGTTTCAGCAAGCAGATAAACAAGGCTATTAGTCTTGAAGCATCTGTTGCTGCCGAGCAATATCACTCTCCCATATGGGATAAATGGCGCGTATATCCTACGCTCAATGCTTTGTGGAACGTCAACGACAACCATTTGCTCAATCTATCATTCAGTTCCAACTCTGAGTTCCCGAGTTATTGGTCAACTATGAGCAATGTGTTCTATTCGTCCACATACACCGAGATACATGGCAATCCCGATTTGAAACCCTTCTCTTATTACAATGTCAACCTGATGTGGCAGATAAAGCGACGCTATACGCTCATGGCTTTTGCAAGTCTGAAGCCCGACTATTTCGTTCAGTTGCCATATCAGACCACAGACCGTATGGCTGTGATAATGAAGGAAACCAACTTCGACTTTTCCAATAGTTATGGACTACAAGCATCTGCCATATTCAGTGCAGGCAAATGGCTCAACGGCAACGTGTTTGCAGTAGGAACCTACAAGCACGACAAGAGCTGTAATTTCTTCGACTTGCCGTTCAATCGCAAGAAACTGTCTGTCATACTTGGAGGTACAGCATCCGTAAAACTATGCAGCACACATGACTTGCGTCTCATTCTGAATCCTTTCTATCAGACTAAGGCCATACAAGGTGTTTACGACATAAGTCCTGTCTTCAGGATGGATGCCAAGCTGCAATGGTCGTCGCATGACGGTAAATGGGGCGTGCGCCTTAATGGCAGCAACATCTTCAACAACCGGTTCGATACCCGTTCAGTACAAGGCAACCAAGACTACCGTATGAAGATAAACTACAACTGGTCATCCTTCACCTTCGCAGTTATCTATAAGTTCGGCGGCTACAAGGAGAAGACAGTAAAGGAGGTGGATACCTCACGCATGGGACACTAAGAACAAGATAATTAGTTAAATTTGCAACAAATACCAACCGCAACAAATGGTAAGCCTACTTTAGGAAGTTTAGCTCGGGCACTCTATTTTGTATATTCAGATATTTTTTGTATATTCGCATCGTAATAGAAAATAACCCACGAGTATGGCAAGAAAACTATATCCTTTAGGCATACAGACATTCTCGGAAATCCGCACGAATGACAATCTTTATATAGACAAGACTGCCTATATATATCGTATGGCGAATACTGACGGCAAATTCATCTTCTTGAGTCGTCCACGCAGATTCGGCAAGTCGCTTCTTGTCTCCACATTGCAGAGCTATTTTGAGGGACGCAAGGAACTCTTCAAGGGGTTGGCAATGGACAGATTGGAAAAGGAGTGGACGGAATATCCCGTGCTTCATTTCGACCTTTCGGGTGGCAAGCACCAGGAAGAAGACCAGCTGAACAGATACCTTGACTATATTCTTAAAGAAAATGAACGCAGGTTCGGCATAGAGTGTGACGCTGTGGATGCCAATGTGCGCCTTGCAAACCTCATATCTTCCGTCTATAATAAGACGGGCAAGCAGGTGGTTGTGCTTATTGATGAGTATGACGCTCCGTTGCTGGATGTGGTTCATCAAGATGAGCGGCTTGAAAGCTTGCGATATCTTATGCGCAACTTCTACAGTCCGTTGAAGCAGTGTGAACCGATGTTGCGATTCGTGTTCCTTACGGGTATCACTAAATTCTCACAACTCAGCATCTTCAGCGAACTGAACAACATAACCAATATCAGTATGGACGAAGCCTATGCCGGCATTTGCGGCATCACCAAAGAGGAATTGCTTACGCAGATGTCTGACGACATTGACCGTCTTGCCGAAAAAATGTCCGTCACCAGAGAGGAAGCTATACTGCAGCTTACGGACAATTATGACGGCTATCATTTCACATATCCGTCGCCCGACATATTCAATCCTTACAGTCTGCTGAATTGTTTCTCAAAAGAGAAAATCGGTGCTTATTGGTTTGGGTCGGGCACACCGACTTTCTTGATAGAAATGATGCGCAAGTTTAAGGTTCTCCCCTCAAGCATCGGCAATATCCACGCTAAGCAGTCGTCGTTCGATGCCCCCACGGAGAATATGACGTCCATTATACCATTGCTATACCAGAGCGGATACATCACGATAAAGGACTATGACAAGGAGCTGAAACTATACAAACTCGACATACCAAATAAGGAAATAAGCATCGGACTGTATGAGAGTCTGTTGCCGAATTATGTTACAACGGAGATAGATGAAGGCAAGGTCGTAATAGCTCGAATGTCGGCTTTCATAAACAGTGGTGACATTGACGGAGCATTGAGTTTGCTTCAGACTTTCCTTGCTACTGTGCCTTATTGCGACAACACGCTCTATGAGGGTCATTATCAGCAGATGCTCTACATCATCTTCGCCCTTCTGACAGACTATCGCATCCTTGTGGAGCAGCGCACGGCAAAGGGGCGCACCGACATCACTCTCGAAACCCATGACCATATTTTCATCATGGAACTGAAGTTTGACAAGTCAGCTAATGAAGCACTTGAGCAAATAGAGGCAAAGCGTTATGCTGACGCATTCGCTCTGAGTGGCAAGAAAGTGGTGAAAGTAGGAATCGCTTTCAGCGTGAAGGACGAACGGAACATTACTGAATGGATAATCAGATAAAAAGAATATTGGTCAAGCAAAGAGCTGTCATCTTTGCTTGACCGATGCTTTGTTGTTTCGAACTATAGCGTAATTTCCTTTGTGCCATTCTTCTTATAGTATCCATACAAGGCTATGGAAATAGTCATAAGAATCCCAATATAGATGCAGTTCCTCAAGGTCACTGTGTCTTTAACGTTTGCCGCAACATAGAAAGGCACGGCAATGAAAAACACCCGAGACAACATACGTGCTATATCTGAGAAATAAGCCTTTCTGAACATTGTACGTGTAACATTCTCGTCAAATCCTTTATACTTCTCGATGAAGGCCTGTTTCTTAAGCTCATAGTCACGACTGTAGTGCTTGCCTATGGCAAACCAGATAAGTGCCCATGCCAGGAAGAAAGCACCAGATATGAAGCCTCCTGTTTCCTCATCCAAGAGATCGCTGAAAGGAGAATCAGTAAAGGTTATGAACGAACCAAACAAAACAACAAGGAAAAGTATCCATACTCCCATGGATATCATTCCATTCTTAATGTGTCTATTCATATTGTGCCGTTTTAAATTGTTAGTTATTGAAAGGTATTCACTTATACAAAGTTAAGTGAAATTTATCAGAAAAATAGATAGGTTGGGATGATTTTTTCGATAATTATTTGTATGGAAGTGATAAGCAAGGATGAGGCGACATAGCTTAAGAAATGGTTGGAGAAAAATGCGAGTGTTCTTGATGCACAAATATGCATCAGGAGCACTCGCATTATAATCAAATCTGTTTTTATTGTCGGTAGATATTCTATCCTTTAGTTTGCCTCAATATAATGTCCTAATCGGTCGGCTCTTGTTCCATCGGTAAAAAGATAAGAGATGCCACATTGATTTTCTATGACAAAGACTTCTGTATAAGTGAAATCTGGATATTTAGTATGTAATGTGTCAAGCACACGACTCGGTACAGTAGTACCTTCAGGCAAGGCGTATCTCGTTTCCTTCCATTTTACATCAATATTATTTGAAGCAAATAATACCGACTTTAACACTCCGTTGTGCATAATGAGATAGTTGTCATAGCCAAGGTCGTTTACATATCCAAGTACTGTAGCACCTCTATAATGCTCAGAAATCCAGTCTATATCGGTAGGAAGCGGTCTTACGTAAGCGTTATCGTTAAGTTCATATTCGCATGACTTGAGCACCGTGCCCTCGCTGTTGATAACAAGTGTGTGGATCCAGTTCTTATTCATTGAAGAATCTTGAACAATATAACACAACTCATAGTATTTTCCACTTATACATGCTTGTGATATTTCATTTATCTTCCAGAACTCGTATTTGACAGATTTAGGAAGTTCTTTGGAAAATCTCTGTCGCACATTGTCTGGTAATTTATTAATGTCTGATAAAGTAAGCACACTACGGTTTCATACATTATCTACATACACCACAAGCAATTTATTCCCAGCCTTGTCCTTGCAATGGACAAAAGTTTCCTGTTGCCCCGTGTGGCGATAGAATTCAGTTCCTGTATATACTTGCTCTATGTTATTTGTTCCGTAGCGATTGTTGAAATCCTTGGCTATTACCTCTGGCAAACTATTGTAATTTACAGGTGTCTCATTTTCTGAATTACATGAAGATAAGATAATGGTAATTGCTGCAACCAATACGCACAATAAGTGTTTTGTTTCTGATAATTTCATTCTATTTGATTATTAAATTCGTTGTTTAATTCAATGCAAGGACGTTGGTCCAAGAACAATTGATTTTCATTCGAGCGGATTTCCAAGAAAGTCTGTATACCTATGGGTATATAATTTTCTTGCCATACTCATGGGTTGCTTTCTTTTACGATGCAAATATACAAAACATATCTGACAAATCATTCTTTTTTGACAAATCATTTGTTGATACGAGCCTAACAACCGTATATATGATGGACAGTATAGTGTTTTTTTTATTTTCAACCCCTCATTCTATCATTATTTAAGTACCGAAAAGCCGCAAAATATTGTATATCAGAGACATACAAGAGTGATAGGTCACGGTTTCATTGGTTCACCTATCACGTATCTAACACTAAAGCCTCACCCCCAGCCACTCGTGTTAGATACGTGATAGGTGGAAGCCGCAAGCCATGACCTAACACTCCCGTTAAGCACTTATATCCAACACGTTACGAATGCCAATGCTCTAAAAAGTGTCAGAATGAAGGGTTGCGCAAAAAAAACATTATCATAGGGAGTAATGAGGAGGAGGAAGTCATACTATAGTAGGAGAAACCAAGCAAGGCTTAATTGGTTGCCAACTAAGCCTTACTGACCAACCAATTAAGCCTTACTGACCGACCAATTAAGGCTTAGTGACAGGGCAACAAAGCCTTAGTTGGCGCGCCTGGAATATCTCCCAATAATTATAGAGACACCCACTACTTTAATCGAAATACTGTCTCAATGCCGACAGCAGCTCGTTGTTTTCGGTCTTCGAGCCAACGGTTATACGCAGACAGTTGTCGCACAGCATAACGTTGGTGCGATTTCTCACCACGATGCCCTTATCTATAAGATAATTGTATATCTTTGTGGCATCCGACACCTTGGCAAGGAAGAAGTTGGCGTCTGTAGGATATACCTTCTTGCAGATAGGCAACAGTCTGAACGCCATCACCATACGGTCGCGCTCGTCAATGATGGTGCGCACCCACTTCTCCACCTCAAACGAGTCGGACAAGCGCTTCATTGCCATATTCTGCGTAAGGTCGTTCACGTTGTACGGATACTTCACCTTATTGAATATGTCGATAATATCCTTGGTGGCAAACGCCATACCCAGACGAATGGCGGCACATCCCCATGCCTTGCTCATGGTATTGAGCACAATGATGTTGGGGAATTCGGCAAGACGCGAACGCCACGGACGCGCCTTGGTAAAGTCGGAGTAGGCCTCGTCCACAACAACAATGCCTTCAAACTGGAGCAACACCTTCTCCACCTCTTCCACATTCATCAAATTGCCGGTAGGGTTGTTGGGCGAGCAAATCCATATAAGCTTAGTGTTGCCGTTGCAAGCCGCAAGTATGGCATCTGCCGAAAGCTGATAGTTGTCGTCGAGCAGCACCTTGCGGTATTCCACGTTGTTGATGTCGGCACACACCTTGTACATGCCGTATGTAGGCTCTATAGCCACAACATTGTCGATGCCCGGTCGGCAGAAACAGCGATAAGCCAAATCTATCGTCTCGTCGCTGCCATTACCAAGGCACATATTCTCAACTGGCACCCCCTTTATGCGCGACAGCTTCTCCTTGAGATCGAGCTGCAATGGGTCTGGATAGCGATTGTATGGAGAGTTGTATGGACTCTCGTTGGCATCAAGAAACACTCGAGCCTCCCTACCATTAAACTCATCGCGGGCACAACTGTATGGTGCCAAGTTTAATATATTAGGACGAACTAATTGGTTCAGAGTTTTCATTTCTATTCTTCTTTTATAACATCCCGCAAGCGCACGGTCATAGCGTTCTTATGCGCGTCAAGACATTCGCTTGACGCCATAACCTCCACCGCCCTTCCGATGGAGCGCACTCCTTGGCTTGTGAGATGCTGGAATGTAACCTTACGATTAAAACTGTCAAGATTTACGCCGTTGTATGCCATTGCATAGCCGTGTGTGGGAAGCGTGTGGTTTGTGCCACTGGCATAGTCGCCCGCACTCTCGCAAGCATATTTGCCAAGGAACACGCTACCTGCATTGACCACCTTGTCGGCAAGCTTATGATAGTCGTCGGTTGCAATGATGAGATGTTCGGGTGCGTATGCATTGCTCAGCTGCATAGCCTCGTCGGTATCGTGTACAAGCACAATCTTGCTGTTGTCGAGTGTCTTGGCTGCAATGTCGCGTCGCGGCAAGAGGGTTAGCTGCCTGTCGAGCTCTACCATAACCTTCTCTACCATGTCGGCAGACGTGCTTATAAGCACCACCTGCGAGTCGACACCATGCTCGGCCTGCGACAGCAAGTCGGCAGCCACATACACTGGGTTGCTGTTGGCGTCGGCTATGACGCATACCTCCGACGGACCAGCTGGCATATCTATAGCCACATCGTGCAGCGACACGTGCTGCTTGGCTGCCATGACATACTGGTTGCCGGGGCCAAATATCTTGTACACCTTAGGCACCGACGCGGTGCCGTAAGCCATTGCCGCAATGGCCTGTACGCCACCTATCTTGTATATGGCATTGACACCAGCCACCTTGGCAGCCGCCAATATCGCTGCATTAACCTTGCCCTGCTTGTCGGGAGGCGTGCATAGCACTATCTGCTTGCATCCGGCTATCTTAGCTGGGGTTGCAAGCATAAGCACGGTGGAGAAGAGAGGCGCTGTTCCGCCAGGGATATACAGTCCAACCTTCTCTATAGCCACACACTTCTGCCAGCAATCCACACCCGGCGCCGTCTCCACCTTTACGCCCTCAAACTTTTGAGAGGCATGAAACTTGAAGATGTTGTCATGGGCAAGCTCTATTGCCGACATCAGCTCTGGGTCCACAGAGGCACAAGCCTCGTCTATCTCCTGTTGTGTAACGGCAAGCGACTGGAGTGCAACGCCGTCAAACTTCTGCTCGTAACACTTCACAGCTTCGTCGCCGTTGGCCCTAATGTCGTCAAGCACCGACTTCACCACATCATTGAGCTTGGTTGTGTCTATATGTGGACGCACCACAATATCGGCCCACTGGTCGACGGATGGATACTTGTATATCTTCATATCGTAAGTGCTTTATGTATACCTTATTATAATATCATCTTCTCTATAGGTGTTACAAGGATGCCTTGCGCACCAAGCTCCTTAAGTTTTCCGATGATGCTCCAGAAGCGTTTCTCGTCGAGGACGGTATGTATTGAGCACCAGTCGTCGTCGGCAAGCGGAATGATGGTGGGGCTCTTGATGCCAGGCAGCACCTCCACGATCTCCTTAAGATTGTGCTTCGGGACGTTCATCATGACATACTTCTTGTCTACAGCCGAGCGTACAGCCTTAAAGCGGAACAACATCTCGTTAAGAATCTGATGCTTCTCGTCGTCAAGGTTCCAGTTGCCAACAAGCAATGCCTCGCTCTGTGTCACAACCTCCACCTCTCGCAGGTTGTTGCTTACAAGGGTGCTGCCCGAGCTTACGATGTCGAAGATGCCGTCGGCCATGCCTATGCCCGGACTAATCTCGACGCTACCTGTAATGACGTGTATGTCGGCCTTTATGTCGTGCTCTCCAAGATACTTGCCTAATATGTTTGGGTAAGACGTGGCAATGCGCTTGCCGTCAAACCAATGGGGGCCTGTGTATTTCACTTCTTTAGGAATGGCAAGCGAAAGACGACACTTGCTGAAACCAAGATGCGACAGAATCTGCACATTCTCGCCACGCTCCATATACTCGTTCTGACCGACAACGCCTATGTCGGCTACACCAGAAGCTACACTCTGCGGGATATCGTCATCGCGCAAGAAGAGCACTTCGAGTGGAAAATTAGGCGACTGTGCAATAAGGGTGCGTTTGCTTGAACTAACTTTGATATCTGCTTCTGAAAGCAAATTCATTGTGTCGTCGTAAAGACGTCCTTTTGACTGTACTGCTATTCTTAACATGCCTTTTAGATATTATTATGATTAATAATTCACGCAAAAGTAACTTTTTTTTACGTATTGTGCAAGATTTGTTGTACTTTTGTAAGCCATTCAATATAGAATATATGCGATTTAGATATTTATACATCTTACTTTACATTTTGTGCATCACCGGATGCGTTGAGAAAAAGAGCCAGGAGCTTACTCCTTGGGGAACTCCTCTCGAACAGGAACCGGCTCCGAAAAACAAGAATTTCAGCCTAAGCGACATACAGGAAAGCGGCGAGCTTATAATGTTAACCATGAGCGGACCCGACACCTACTTCGACTATCATGGCATTGGCATGGGTACACAGTTTCTTTTATGCGAGAAGTATGCCCAGCACCTCGGTGTGTCGCTGCGTGTGGAGACGTGCAAGTCGACGGCAGAGATGCTCAAACGCCTTGACAACGGCGATGCCGACATCATTGTATACCAGATGCCGAAGAAGCAAAAAGGCACCCTGCCCTGTGGATACGCGGTCGACTCGCTTAACACGGCGTGGGCGGTAAACGCACAGTCGGGCGAGCTTGCCGACTCCATCAACTCGTGGTACGATCCTAAAATAGTGGCTTCGATACGCCGAGAGGAGCAACTGCGCTATTCGATACAAAGCATACACCGCCGCACCTACGCACCTATGCTCAACGCCAAGGCGGGCGTCATATCCAAGTACGACATGATGTTTATGCGATATGCCCCTATGGCACGATGGGACTGGCGACTGCTTGCCGCCCAATGCTACCAGGAGTCGTGCTTCGACCCCAAGGCCTACTCGTGGGCTGGAGCACGCGGACTGATGCAGATTATGCCGGCAACAGCAGCACAGATTGGGCTACCCGAGTCGAAGATGTACGACCCTGAAGAGAATATATATGCGGCTGTGCGATACATTATCAAGCTGACGTCGCACTTCCAGGACATACGCGACCCACGCGAGCGCCAGCTGTTTGTGCTCGGAAGCTACAACGGAGGATTCTTCCACATACGCGATGCCATGGCGCTTGCCAAGAAGGACGGCAAGAACCCACACCGCTGGGACGACGTGTCCGAATATGTGCTAAAGCTCAGTATGCCACAATATTACAACGACCCTGTGGTGAAATATGGCTATATGCGCGGACAAGAAACGGCTACATACGTAAGCCGTATACGCGACCGATGGGCTCAATATCGTGGCGTGGCACGTGGAAGCATTGGCGCGCCAGGCATTGGCTTGGGCCCCACTCCAGGCGGCGACGAACCCCATAAAGCGCACAAAAAGCATCGGTTTAAGCTATAAAGGGTGGCGGTTTTAGTTAAAAAACAATAAAATAAGCTATTGCATCACACCTCAAGAGGCTGGAAGACACATAATATAAGAAAATATGAGTACCTTTGCACCTCGAATTATTCAATTAACATAAAGTCTAACTTTATTAATTTAAATTTTTAACTTTTATAAATTTTATGTCAGATTTAAAGAACGTACAGCCATTGGCAGACTTCAATTGGGACGAGTTTGAGAATGGTAGCAGCTTGGAAGTAAGCAAGCAGGAGCTTGAGAAGGCTTATGACGAGACTCTTAACAAGGTGTCAGAGCACCAGGTTGTTGAGGGAACCGTAATCTCTATTGACAAGAAAGAGGTAATCGTAAACATCGGCTACAAGAGCGACGGCATCATCCCTGCTTCTGAGTTCCGTTACAACCCAGACCTCAAGATTGGCGACAAGGTAGAGGTTTACGTTGAGAACCAGGAGGACAAGAAGGGTCAGCTTGTTCTTTCTCACAAGAAGGCTCGCCTCAGCAAGAGCTGGGATCTCGTTAACGCAGCTCTCGAGAACGAGGAGGTTATCCAGGGCTACATCAAGTGCCGCACTAAGGGTGGTATGATTGTTGATGTATTCGGTATCGAGGCATTCCTCCCAGGAAGCCAGATCGACGTTCATCCTATACGCGACTACGACGTATTCGTAGGCAAGACAATGGAGTTCAAGGTTGTTAAGATCAACCAGGAGTTCCGCAACGTGGTTGTTTCTCACAAGGCACTCATCGAGGCTGAGCTCGAGGCACAGAAGAAGGAGATCATCTCTAAGCTCGAGAAGGGTCAGATCCTCGAGGGTACTGTTAAGAACATCACTTCTTACGGTGTATTCGTTGACCTCGGTGGTGTTGACGGACTCATCCACATCACAGACCTTTCTTGGGGCCGCGTAAGCGATCCGCACGAGGTTGTAGCTCTCGACCAGAAGATCAACGTTGTAATCCTCGACTTCGATGAGGAGAAGAAGCGTATCGCTCTCGGTTTGAAGCAGCTTACTCCACATCCATGGGATGCACTTGATCCAAACCTCAAGGTAGGTGATCACGTGAAGGGTAAGGTAGTGGTTATGGCTGACTACGGTGCATTCGTTGAGATTGCTCCAGGTGTAGAGGGCTTGATCCACGTTTCTGAGATGTCTTGGAGCCAGCACCTCCGTTCTGCTAACGACTTCATGAAGGTTGGCGACGAGGTAGAGGCTGTTATCCTGACTCTCGACCGCGCTGAGCGCAAGATGAGCCTCGGTATCAAGCAGCTCAAGGAAGACCCATGGGAGTGCATCGAGACTAAGTTCCCTATCGGCAGCAAGCACGTTGCTAAGGTTCGCAACTTCACTAACTTCGGTATCTTCGTAGAGCTCGCAGAGGGCGTTGACGGTCTGATACACATCTCTGACCTCTCTTGGACCAAGAAGATCAAGCACCCATCTGAGTTCACTACAGTTGGTGCAACTCTCGACGTAGTAGTTCTCGAGATCGACAAGGAGAACCGCCGCTTGAGCCTCGGCCACAAGCAGTTGGAGAAGAACCCATGGGATGAGTATGAGACAATCTACACTCCAGGTTCTGTACACAAGGGTACCATCGTTGAGATGATGGACAAGGGCGCTGTAGTTGCTCTCGCAGAGGGTGGCGAAGGCTTCGCTACTCCAAAGCACCTCACTAAGGAGGACGGCTCAATGGCTAAGAAGGGCGAGGAGCTCGACTTCAAGGTAATCGAGTTCGTTAAGGAGACAAAGCGTATCATCCTCTCTCACTCTCGTACATTCGAGGAGGGCAAGGACGAGCCAATCGCTAAGCCAGCTCACAAGCGTGGTGGTAACGGTGGTCGCAAGAACGAGACTCCAGCTATCAACAACGTAGCTGCTGGTACTTCACTCGGCGACATCGATGCTCTTGCTAAGCTGAAGGCTCAGATGGAGGGCAAGGCTTAATCTCCTGTAGATAAAGCATTTGCTATTCATTAGCTAAATAAAAATTTTAAGGGGACTGAAATTTCATTTCTGAGATTTCAGTCCCCTTTGTTTTGTGGGTGGGATGATGAATGTGGACGGCAGAGGGATGGTGTGAATAGATAACTCTATGCTAACTGCAAAGAGCTAATGCGTTGTCCAATCTCCTGAACGGCACGATTGAAAATTTCTTTCTGCTCGGAATTGAGCGTGTAAACATGACCGCGAACCTCTGAGCCATTGAGACGCTGAGAGAGCCATGCTGCACTTTTTCCGAAGTATTCCTGTGCGATGTATCGAAGTGGCAGCAACTTGGCATTGCCCGGCAGCCAAGGCTCAAAAGGATGAATCTCAACCATTGAACTATAAACTATAAACTCTTAACAATCAACTAAATCATTTCTTTTCCTTCACCAGATACAATACCACTGGCAGGTGGTCGCTGTAGCCATTGAGCCATCTGCCACCAGCCTTGGTTCTCAGAGGCGAACCCTTATACTGGCCCTCCTGCTGGATGAGGTAGTCTCTGCGGAACACGTGGTTCTTCCAGAACTTCAGGCTCGAGAAATCCTTCTTCTTCGCATCCTTGTTCAGCAGGTTAGGAGTCATCACAATCTGGTCGAAGAGGTTCCAGCTGCCATTGTAGAACAAGGTACCCTTGCCCTCCTTTGCCAGAATATTATACCAAGGATTATACGTGTCGCCCTCGCCCACCTGCTGTATCGCAGGCTTCGCTCTCAGCACCTCATGCATACTCTTATCCGTAGGGTCATCATTCATATCACCCATCACGAAAACCTTCATATCAGGATTCACTCTGAGCAGACTGTCTTTCACCACCTTAGTCTGGCGCGCACCGCTCTCACGATAGAACGAGCCCGAGAAACGGCTTGGCCAGTGGCACACAATCACAGCCACATCTTCGCCCGCCATCTCGCCACGCACCGTCAGGAAGCCACGGGTCTTGAAGGCAGAATCCTTCGCCAGTTCCTGCACGTAAGGCACCAGCTTCACGTTCTTCACCGTGAAGAGCGCAGGGTTGTAGAGCAGGGCACAGTCGATGCCACGCTTATCCGGACCTTCGATGTGGCAGAACTGCATGTTGCGCGCCTTCAACGGCGGCTGAGCCGTAAGATCCTTCAGCGCGTTGGCATTCTCCACCTCGGCAAGACCGATGAAGGCACAGCCCACGTTAGGGAGCACATCCGTACCCATATCAGCCAGCGCACGCGACATGTTCTTCAACTTACTCGTATATTTCATACCGTTCCAGCCCTTGGCAGGAAGATATTCATAGTCGTTCTTACCCACATCGTGGCAAGTATCGAAAAGATTCTCCTGATTATAAAAACCCATTGCATACACCTGGAACTGTTTTCCTCCGGCAGCAGCCGTCTTTTTCTTCTGAGCGGAAGCGCCCAAGCCGATAATCATCAGCAGGGCAGCCAAAAACCATACTTGTCTTCTCATAATTCTTTATTCGTTATTCTTTCTCGTTTTACATGTATTTAATCATTTATAACCGCAAAGATAGCATAAATATCGCAAAAAACGCTGTAAATATGGAGAAAAATTCATTTTTAGCAAATTTTTAACAAAATTATCTTGCGATATTCAAAAAAATGTGTTACTTTGCACTTGTACATATTTTATTAACTTATACAGACTATGCAAAAGAAATTAAAATTAGCAACGTTAGCTCTCTTCTCCTGTACGCTTGCGATGGCTCAGAACGAAAAAAACACTGAGCAGAACATGGCACAGGGACTCGATGAGAATGCTTTCACCTTCTCTGAGGCACAGTTGGGCGAGGACGATGACATGTCATCCAATGTCACCATCCTCAACTCTTCATCCAACGTATATGCCAAGGATGCAGGTTACCTCTTCTCGCCTGTGAGATTCCGCTATCGTGCCTTCAACCAGAAATATAACGATGTGTATATTAATGGTGCAGCAATGAACGATATGGAGACCGGACAGTTCAGATTCTCCAACATCGGAGGATTGAACCGATTCTCACGCAACGTGGATTTCGCGCTGCCGTTCGAAGCAAACAACTATTCCATGACCGGAATGGCGGGTTCCAACAACTATGATTTCCGTGCCGGAAGCATGCAGGAGGGCCAGTATGCCAGCGTGGCTGCTGCCAACCGCAACTACACCCTGCGCGGACTCTACACCTACTCCAGCGGATTCAACGCCAAGGGATGGGCCATTTCTGCCGGACTCACCTATCGCTGGGCCAACCGCGGCTACGTGGAGGGCACCTTCTACAACGCCCTCTCCTATTTCTTCGGCGTGCAGAAGAAGTGGATGAACGGCCACTCGCTGAGCCTCTCCACCTGGGGTAACCCTACCGAGCGAAGCACCCAGGGCGCTTCTACCGATGAGGCCTACTGGCTCGCCAACGATTACTACTACAACCCATACTGGGGATACCAGAACGGACACAAGCGTAACTCGAGAGTAGTGAACGACTTCGCCCCTTCTGCCATCGCCACATGGGACTGGGACATCAACGACGGCATGAAGCTCACCACATCTCTCTTCGGAAAATACTCCATGTACAAGAGCACCAAGCTCAACTACAACAACGCCGAGAATCCGCAGCCAGACTACTGGAAGAACATGCCATCTGCCAACTACTACGTGTGGGGCGACTTCCAGAACGGAAACAACATCTACAACTGGGATAGCTGGAACAACGCCGTGAACTACTGGCAGGCTAGCAAGCAGAACCGCCAGATAAACTGGGACCGCCTCTACTACTCCAACCAGCAGGCTGCCAAGAACGGACAGGAGACCATGTACTACTTGCAGGCTAAGCACAACGACAACCTCAACCTCGTGCTCTCCTCAACCCTCAACACCAAGCTCACCAACAAGTCGAGCCTGGCATCGGGCTTCATGCTCGGCGTAAACCAGAACCGCCATTACCAGACCATGGAGGATATGCTGGGAGGAAAGATCTTCCACAACATCAACTCCTACGCCATCGGCGAATACTCCATCTCCGACCCACGCGTGCAGTACGACCTGAACACCGCCGGACCTAACAACACCGGCAAACTGGTGTACGAGGGCGACAAGTACGGCTACGACTATCGCATCGACGTGCAGAAGGCAGGCGCCTGGAGCACCTACAAGACCCAGATTTCACGCTTCGAGGCGATGGTGAGCGGCCGCATCGGCTACACCGGCATGAAGCGCAAGGGATACATGCGCAACGGTATGGCTGCCGACAACAGCTATGGCAACAGCAGCACAGCCCACTTCCTCGACGGCGGTGGCAAGCTGAGCGTGAACTATGATGCAGGCAGAGGTCATGCCTTCCGCATCGGAGCCGGCTACGAGTGGCGTGCGCCTATGGCAAACACCGCCTTCATCGCTCCTGAAATCAACAACGATTTCGTTACCAACCTCAAGAACGAGCGCATCTTCAGCTCAGAGGTAAGCTACCAGTATCAGAACGCATGGATGCATGCCAACCTGAGCGGTTACTACAGCCGAATGGAGAATGTAACCGAGTGGCAGAACTTCTACAACGACGATGAGAACTCGTTCACCTACGTGAGCATGACCGGATTGAAGAAGGAATACTACGGTCTGGAGGCAGGCTTGAAGTTCAAGCTCACTTCATGGCTCGACTTCAAGACCCTGGGCACCATCAGCGAGGCAAAGAACATCAACAATGTTACTGCCAACTACATGCTCTCTAAGAGTGCCGAGGTATATACCGACAAGGCTTACGTGATAGATATGCGCGAGAGCGGTACGCCGCTCACCGTGGGAAGCATCGGTCTCGACCTCCACACCAACGGATGGTTCGTGAATCTGAATGCCAACTACTACGACCGCATCTACCTCTCTTATTCTCCAAGCTATCGCTACGAGAAGGTGCTCACCAACCGCCAGAGTGCCCACCAGAAGTATCCGGAGATCTTCCCATCTGTGGTTACAGAAGATGGAAACAGCTGGCTGCCGGAGGCTGTGGCTCAGGCGAAGGGTCACGGAGGATGGATGGTTGACATGAGCATCGGCAAGAGCATCCGATTGAAGAAGGGTTCGCTCAACTTCAACCTGATGATTACCAACCTCTTGAACAACCAGAAGCTGGTAACGGGCGGATATGAGCAGAACTCACGTTCGGGCTACACCCTCACCACAGGCGGCGAGGTGAACAACATCCGCGTTTATCAGTTCTCAAAGAATCCAAAGAAGTATTACGCATTCGGCACCAACGGAATGTTCCAGATTGGTTACCGATTCTAAAACGACACGACAATGAAAAAGATAAAATTCATAGCAATGGCCATGATGGCGATGGCGGGAATGATGCTGGCATCATGCATGGGCGACGGATATGCTGCCCCGGATATGGGGGAGACCATCCCTGCTCCTCCTTACGGCAACAACCTGCTCAGAGAGAAGAACGTGGTTACCATTGCACAGCTCAAGAGCGAATACAAAACCGCCATCACCGGTGGCGGCTACAAGCTCATCGACAAGCCGATGATGATCAAGGGTTACATCACGGGCAATGACATCAGCGGCAACCTCTATCAGCAGGTGGCGCTGCAGGATGCCACGGGTGCTATCCTCGTAGATATCAACGGCGGCGGACTCTACGGATATCTGCCAGTGGGTCAGGAGATTCTCATCGACCTCAACGGCCTCTACATCGGAGGCTACGGCAAGCAGGCACAGATTGGCGGCATCTACACCAACCTGAAGAAAGGAACCACATCCGTGGGAAAGATGGACCGAACCATCTGGCAGAAGCACTTCAAACTGCTTGATGAGGCAGATGCCAGCAACGTGAAGGCAGAAGAGTTCGACCTGAGCAAGGCTGCCGATGCCACCTATCTGGAAGAGAATGCAGGCAAACTGATGACCATCAAGGGCGTGAAGTTCAGCAGTGCCAACGGCAAGACCGTATGGGCAGCCAACGACGAGACCACCAACCAGAGTCTGAAGAATGCCGAGTCGGGCCAGTGGATCAGCAGCAACACCGTGGTAGTACGCACATCAGGCTACGCCCGCTTTGCCAATGCCATCCTGCCAGACGGAGCCTACGACATCACAGGTATCTTCACAAGATACAACAACACATGGCAGATTATCATCCGCAACACCGATGACCTGAGTCCGGTAAGCTCCAACCAGTAATTACACATTATTATATATAGTAACATCAATAAAAAAGACAACAATATGAAAAAGTATATATTTTCAGTTTTGATGGCGGCGATGGCTGCCTTCACATTCAGCAGCTGTGAGGATGTGCCAGAACCTTATACCCTGCCTACCAAGCCGGAAGCCGGTGGTACCACTGAGGGCGAGGCAAAGGGTACAGGTACTGCTGCCGACCCATTCAACAGCATTGCAGCAATCAACTATTGCAAGACCCTGGAGGCAGGCGTAGAGTCTGACAAGGAGGTCTATATCAAGGGTAAGGTAGTGAGCATCAAGGAGCAGTTCTCTACCAGCTTCGGCAACGGTTCGTTCTACATCGCCGATGACGAGAGCAGCGAGAAGTTCTACATCTTCCGTTCCCTCTATCTGGGCAACAAGAAGTGGACCACCAGCGACCCTGAACTCAAGGAAGGCGATGAGGTGGTAGTTTGCGCCAAGGTGATGAACTACATGGGCAACACACCGGAGACCGTGGCAAACAAAACCTATCTGGTTTCCCTGAACGGCAAGACTGCCGGTGGCGAAAGCAGTGGCGATATCACCGGCACGGCAAAGGGCGATGGTTCTGAGGCCAATCCATTCAACAGTGTGGCAGCGCAGAAGTATACCGCAGCCCTGCCATCGGGCGCCGTATCAGACAAGGAGTTCTACATCAAGGGTAAGGTACAGAGCATCAAGGAGCAGTTCTCAGCATCCTTCGGCAACGGATCATTCTATATTGCCGATGATGCCAACAGCACCCAGTTCTACATCTTCCGCATCAACTACTTCGGTGGTGAGAAGTGGAAGGAGGGCGATATGACGCTGAAGGAAGGCGATGAGATTGTGGTTTGCGCCAAGCTCATCAACTACATGGGCAACACCCCAGAGACCAACCAGGGCGGCAAGCTCATTTCCGTGAATGGCAAGACCAGCGGCGAGGGCGGCGGCACCGTAACTCCAGACCCGAAGCCAGATCCAAACCCAGGCGAGGTAGCAACAGGCGAGAATGGCGGTTTCGAGAACTGGACAAACAGCAAGCCAACCAACTGGAACACCAACTCTGCCGGCAACGCAAGTCTCACCAAGAGCGAGGATGCCCACAGCGGCAAATACTCAGTGCAGGTGGCTGGAACAACCAGCGCCAACAAGCGTCTGGGCTACAAGGAGATGAGTCTGAAGGCAGGTAAATACACCATCAAGTTCTACGCCAAGGCAGCCACAGCCACAGGTGCATCCGTATGCCCTGGTTATGTAGCCGTTAATGATGGCACCGTAGATTCACAGAACTACAATTATACCAAGCAGTATGTGAATGTAACCAACAAAGAGTGGACATTGGTAGAGCAGGAAATGACCATAGAAAAAGATGGTACCTACAGCATCGTTATCTTGAATTCCAGGAAGCCAGGTGCAGCCGTTCTCATCGACGACTTCACATTCTTATTGGGCAGCACAGCGATTATCAAGTAAATGCTGAAGCAATTCCAGGAATGTGTGTTCCGTCGTAGTTGCATATACGTCGGAATGCACTTTTTTCTTTTATAACTTAAAACATTAACAAGAATTACGCAAATTATGAAGCATGCAAAACTACTCATTCTCACGCTCCTCACAGCGATGACCTTCGCCGCCTGCGGCACCGACGACTCCCTGCAGTTCAGATTCCCTGACCAGGAAAACAAGGATGATAACAATGGTGGTGGAAACACCAACAAGAATGTGGCTACTGCCAATATGCCTGCCGTGGTGAAGAACGCCATCCATGGCCTGGAGTTCCCAAAACTCAAGAACAACGGCAGCAGCTACGCCATCGTACACATGGATAGCACCACGGGCATGGTGAACTTCTCTACCGAATGGGACGACGACATGAAGAGCCAGCGATGGAGCTGCTACACCTTCCACACCGGAAACACGGCATCCAACGTAGATAGATGGAAACCATCGCAGGGCGAGCGAAAGTATCCATGGGATACCGACCTGCAGGAGCAGTGGGGCGTCACCGACTTCACCGAAGACCCTACCCCAACCACGCAGGGATTCGACCACGGTCATATCTGTCCTTCTGCCGACCGCAAGCTGAACCTTACCCAGCAGAAGCAGACTTTCTTCATAACCAACATGCAGCCACAGTATAGCAACTTCAACCAGCGTGGCACCTGGTATAAGATGGAGGAAGAGTTGCGCAAGCTGGCTCCGAAGATTGACTCTGATACCCTCTTCATCGTGAAGGGCGGCACCATCGACCCGGTGGGCAGCGAGAGCAACATCCTGGGATGGAAGAACCAGGGTGCATCGAGCGACGTGAAGAAGCCAGGCTACATCCCTGTGCCAAAGTATTTCTTCGTTGCCGTGCTGAAGAAGGAGTATAACAAGAGCACCAAGCAGTATAGCTACAGCGCCTTCGGCTACTGGTTCCTGCACGAGAACAAGGCGTTCGACAAGAGCGACCTGCTGGGCAACTACGTAGTGAACATCAAGACGCTGGAAGACAAGACCGGCATCGATTTCTTCTGCAATCTGCCAGATGATATCGAGAAGAAGGTTGAAACCCAGGACGTGGAGGCCATCAGGAACATCTGGGGATTCAAGTCATCGAAATAACAGCCAGGCATCCCCCAAAAACGCAAACCCGCCAGGCGTCCCGGCGGATTTGAAATCATAAGTGGTTGAAAGATTATTTTAGGCATGTTGCTCTATAAAGTAGGATTTCCTTTTTTAAGGAATCCTACTTCTTATAGTAACATGTCTGAATGGAGTCTACTCAAATCCCCACCATTAATAAATTCTTTTAATGACCAGGCAAAACATAAACTTTCTTTTATGCTCAATGTGTTTTTAACGTTTGGGGATGAAAAAGCCCCCGATGCGTCACGCACCAGGGGCTCAGAAATCTATTAACTATGTTCCTATCATTATATGAAAACTGTCGTGTTTCAAATTACGGCAGTCTGTAATTCTTTAGCTATTTGATGAAGGCATTCCAAAATCTGCAGCTATAAAAGGTCAGCATCCTTCTGTTCTATAAGTTTTGTCTGCTCCATAATCACAGTATCACGATCCTGCAATGGTGGAATGAAATATTCCTCAGCACTCATCTGATAACGCATTTCAGGATCAGCGGCAGCCGACTGAAGTCGATGAACAATATATTCCATTTCACCATCACCAGCATACTGCGATTCATCTACCTTCAATACCCGCTTATCCTCCTCGTAAGCAAGAGACTGGTCGAAAACACTCAGCACTCTCTCCAAGTGATTATTCACCTTGCCTCTTAGCAAAGGAATCTGTACGATGATGCTGTCGTGCTGCAGACTTTCCACAAACGGATCAGGCTGATCAAGCAACACCTCCTTACCCTCGTAGTCGTAAATGCGATGCTGGGCATAGACCACAGGCTCCTTGATTTCACCTACACGATGACCCAACAGATACACGGCAACAGTAGGAAGAGCATACTTGTTGTCAGATTCTTTCGTCATATTCTCCTTGTTGTTATACTGCAAGGCGAGATATTGGCGGAAGCGTAAAGTTTCCGTCTCAAGCCATGCCTTCTGCAGTTCGATAAGAATCAGTTTCTGTGAACCATCCTTCTCCTTCACCTTGGCGGCAAAGTCGATTCTGAACATGGAAATGGCATTGCGATTGATATTGCTGTATTCGTTGCGGCGCATCTTTACCTCCAGTACCTCCTTCTGCAAGAGTGCCGAAAGAATGGTCTTGGCGATGCGCTCGTCCTCCATCAGGTATTTGAACACGGCATCATAAAGTGGATTTGCAACATATACCATCATAACTTACTATTTATTAATTTAATGAATTGTTTTAACTCCTATCCTGCAAATATACGCCAATTATCCGAAACCACCAAATTATTTCTGTTAAATCTCGCAGTATCAAGGGGGAAAAAAATATTTTTATCACTTCATCTACTATAGTCAGGAAGGATTCATCTCTTTGGCTATGTCGCGGAATTTTCATTTTTTTGCAATGCGTAAGGCAATGTCGCCTTTGCATAAAACAAAAGTAATGAAAAAGAACACAGAAAACAGACCAAGAACCAAGGCTACCATCTACATTCAATATGATGCAGAGAAGGCCGAAAACCTCACTGGTTACACCACAAGATGGAAAATGCAGAGAAAGGATACCTTGAACATCAGCCTCTTCATCCGAGAGTTGAATGAGCAATACAAGATTACGAAATCAGCCTTTCGCGAGACAAGTGGAATTCACAACAAGGTATTCAACAAATACCTGAACGTACCCGACAACTGCTGCCTGTCAACGGAAGCTATCGAGCGCATTGCCGTATGTATCCTCCTCCTGGAGCCACCCCTCAACGCACACCCAGAGTTTGAAGCCGACTACAAGAAAAAGAAAGGAGGCTTCCGTGGGGTGATTGCCAACATGAGTAATGAAAATATCGAAGATATGAGAAAGGATTTTCGCAAAAAAATCGGAACGTTCGGTTATCATCTGACACACTCTATCGAGAGCCTGGATGAGCTTAACGAACTGAATGTATTCTACTTCAACAAATTCACTAACGTAAATGGTAAATTGAAATGAAAAACAACACAACCAGCAATGACAACGGCTACACCATCCAGCCGCTCACCACCTGCATCGATATCAAGACGGAGCGAAAACTCATTGCCAGCTGGCATACCAGCAGACTGACGGATACGCAAAATGCTGATGCTCTACTTCGGAGTACCGGAATGGATGAATCACCAGAAACTGTATGACTGCAACAGATTTTCTGATATCGCAGAGGGACTGCGATTCCATAACCGACATGATTTCGTGGAAATCCTGCTCAGATGCTCAGGATTCGGATTCATCTGGAAGAATGATGAGAAGCCTCATACCGACCAGAATCTCATGGCGTTTTACACTCCGATCTGGCATGTCAGCGACGAGAAAGACATGGGAAACAACCACGATTTGAACTCAAGCGAGCAAACCTTGCCCCCCGTTATTAATAATAATATATATAATAAAAAGAAAAATAATAAAAAGAAAAATATAAGCAAGAATGTAACGGGGAGCAAAACTTGCTCGGCCGAGTACGAGAAGGAAGTGGAAGCAGCAGCCAAGGAGCTCCTCAATTACATAGGAACCGACCCGGATGCTTACGCCAAGGTGGTGAAGCCCGTGAATGAAATTACGCAGAAGCTGAATCCGAATCTCTACATAAATCCGGAGGATGCCTGCCCTACCAATATGGCTACAAACACATTCTTCAACGACTATCTGTATCCCTATCTGCTTAAGAACAGCAAGGTGATGATGAACATCAAGAACCCGGTGGGCAAAAGCTGCTGGCTCGCCAATCTCATCAAATACGATTTCATGCAGAAGAACATCATGCGTGCCGTGAATGATGCCACCGAGTACCTCAAGCTGCATGCAGCAGAAATGATGCGGCAGTACCGACCTATCTCGAATTTCGAGTATCAGGACAAGGCGTCGAAGCAGCGATTCTATGATACGCCACGAAGTGATGGAACCCAGGAGCAGCATCGAATACCACAGGATGCTGATCCGAGACCATCCGGCAACGCTGCCTGGAACAAATTCTCGCACACCTGGGTTATTCCAAAGTAACTCACTGTCCAGTTGAACAAACAATAAAACAACAACATAAAAATCCTAAAAACATGGAAGAAGAACAACAAAATCAAAACAGAAATGAGAAGCCACGTTACTATGCTACCGACTTCAATGAAATCAAGGAGAATCTCTCTGATGAAGAGAAGCTGCTCTTCGAGAGATACAAGGAAATGCTCAGCGGCATCATCCCTGCTGATACAGCATCATCATCTCCTTCAAATGATGCATCATCCTCCTCATCATCTCCTTCAAACGATGCTGCATCCTTCAAGGCCCTTCTCAATCAACTGAAGGACATCAGCCAGAAAACCATGAAGCAGATGGCTCGAGGAAAGCTCGATATCCCCGTAACCTGCCCGAAATGCGGAAAGCGTCACTGCTACATCAAGGTAGATAACGGATTGACCCACTGCTGGTCGTGCAACTGGAGCGGATACCTGGAGGAGATGAAATCGCTGCTCGGAAAGGGCAGCGGTAAGGTGAACGGAAACTACTACGCCAACGCCCAGAAAAAACAGCAGGATGAACACAAAGCCAAAGACTACGTGCCCATGCTGCCCGACGACTTCCTCGAGATAGATGCCGAAACACGCTCCTGGCTCTACCCCATCTACCCCTTCAAAACCCAGGAAGAGCAGCAGCAGTTCATCGACCACTTCCACCCCGCCAACCTCCTCTCGCACCATCCCAAGGCCCGTCCCCTGATCACCGCCCCCGAACTCGCCTCGCTCCAGTCGATGGTGCAGCGATACATCCAGGCAATGAAGCTCTCGCCCGACATCATCATTCAGGAAGGGGTGATGTGCGCATGGATGAAGCAGAATGCGGATGACACCAAAAGCGAGGACCCGAAAGGCGTGGAGATGGTGCCTGCCATCGCCTACTGCAACTACCTGGACGGCAAGATCATCAACGTGAAGTTCCGCTCCGTGCAGCAGCACCCCATCACCGGCGAGTGGAGCAAGCTCTTCTGCCAGGTTTCCCCCACCAAGACCTGCGGATTCCCCTACGTGCTGAGCATCGCCAACGGCGCCAGCACCAACATCGAGGAGAGTCACGAGGCCTTTCCGCCGCTGGATATCTACTCTGTAGCGGGCAGTGCGCAATGGGCGAACCTTGCCGACTTCCTGCTCACCGTAAACCGCATCTCGAAGCCCGAGGAGGGCAAGATGTTTACCATCGTAGAGATGCTGAAGGTGAGAGACCAGGAGTTCTGTCATCCCGGAAAGGTGTACTACGTGCGCCAGCCCTGCGGCAGATACGACGAAAGGGAGTCGGAGAACGACTGCATAGCCGAGGCGATGCAGGGCAAGGTGCTGGCAAAGGACGATGAGCCCTGGAAGGGAATGTTGAATGATGAATGTTGAATGTTAAGTGTTAAATGTTAACTTGCCTATGACAAGAGAAGAGTATAATGAGCTGAGAGCACGGGCACACGAGATGATGCTCGACGACTATAAGTGGATGCTGGATCAGGAATCGGGCATCCGGGAGTGGCGATGTCCCAAGAGATGGATCATCGAGTTTGTACACGATGTGAGCGACTATGTGATGGTGAGGAGCAGCGGCGAGGAGGACGTGGGCGATGAGTGGCACGACGATCTCCTGCGCCCCATCCCCCTGCAGAAGCTCTACCGCCAGTTCTTCCAGAAGAGCTGCATTCCCCCACCCAATCATCCGGATAAGGCGCTGAGCAAGCTCAGGGGAATGGAACAGCGCAACTGCATCTACCCCGACAGCATCACGAGATTCTACATGGAGCAGCTGCAGAAGAATCCTCCCTGCCGAATTATCGAACTGCTGATCATGGGAGAGGAAGAAAGCTGAAAAGAGCCTCTTCTGCTTCTTCAGAATGAAAAGAAAACTGTTCTGAAAGAATAGAGCCTCTATCACTCTGGAATAGAGCCTCTTTTGGCGATGAAATGAGCCTAAAACAAACGTTACGTTAGGCTCATTTCCGACCCAAAAGAGGCTCTAATGTATTCCAAAAACGGGGTAACCCTCGATGTAACCCTCCCTGTAACCCCCAAACCCTTGACAAACCCGAAAAAATATCGTATCTTTGCATCGTAAACCAATCAATAATGCTTATGGAAACACACACTATGTTAGAACTGGAGAGGATGCAGCAGATGCTCCTCTCCACTCACTTCGCCCTCGGAGAGTTTCTCCGCTCGGGCACCGCCATCAAGTATGGCATCGACAACACGCCACAAAGCTCCCTTGTCATCATCCGTCTGATGATGCTGTGCGAGCAGGTGCTGGAACCTCTTCGTCTGCATTGCGGCATCATCACCATCACGAGCGGGTATCGCTGTCCGCAGCTCAACCTCGCCGTGCATGGCGTACCGGGCAGTCAGCATACCCTGGGCGAGGCTGCCGACATCTTCATCCCGAACGAGGAGATTCTAGCAAAGTACAGAAAATTCATAGAATCGAGCTGCACCTTCGACCAGTTGATCCTGGAGCCTCGCGGCGCCTCTCCCGGCAATCACCGCTGGCTGCACGTAAGCTATACCATGCGACGGAAGAACCGTCAGCAGGTATTGATGTAAAGTTTTCTAATAACCTGATAAAAAGAGAGGTAAATTTTTCTAATAACATGATAAACAGAAAGGAGATACTAAAATGAAGAAAGACACATGGAAAACCATTATCCAGATTGCGATTTCTATTCTCACGGCGATTGCCACCACCCTGGGGGTAACCTCGTGCATAGGTAGCTAGCGCAGATTCTGCGGAGAAAAAATCGAAGAAAGAAAAATGATTGTTTAACCCTTTAAATCTAAATGAGTATGGCAAAATTCAGAAAAGTGAAGAACAACCGCAAGAACTCCCCTACCAAGGGAATGATCTACGGTAGAGCAGTAGTGAACAGCGTGGTACACACCAGCGCCATCGCCAAGAAGATTACCGAGCGATGCACCGTGACCGAACCGGACATCCTGGCCGTGATTAACGCCCTGATGACAGAGATCTCCGCCAACATCGCCGAAGGCAACAAGGTGGTTCTCGACGAATTCGGAAGCTTCAAGCTCGGCATCAGAACTTCCCCAGCCGTAAACGCCAAGAAGTTCACCCAAGCCAACATCAAGAACATGTACGTCATCTACACACCTTACACGTTCATGGATCACGGCAAGCGAGTGAAGCCGATGCTCAGTGGCATCAAGATGGAGGAGTTGACCGAGTACAACGGCATCGAAGACGAAAAAGATGGCGGCGGAACTCCAGGCGGAACTCCAGGCGGAACATCAGGCGGCGGCACCGACAAGGACAACCCAAGCGGCGGCAACACCGAATCAGGAGGCACCGGAAGCGGTGAAGACGGCGGCAGCGACAATGTAGATCTCTAAAATCAATAGACCTCTAAAATCAAGACTGAGCATTCCAAAAGGGATGCCCAGTCTTCTTTTTTTCCTACCCCATTTAACAAATAATTAGAAACTTAAATAATATGCAAATAAAGTGAAAAATATTTGGTGCTTTCAAGTTTTCGGAGTAACTTTGCACCCAGGAATTTGAATCATCAGCGGCTATCCCAAATAGATAGCGCTCTTATATAATAAAGGAAAGAATCTCATAAAAAAGATAGAGATTCATATATAATAAAGGAAAAGAATATGAAGACAAAGGGTTTTAGAAAATTTATAACACTATCATTATCAACGGTTTGTGCCCTATCTCTCAGCTCATGCTTCAAGGATGAACCCCTCAATGCCGAATGCGACATCGAGCAGGCATACATCCACGCAGGAAGCTGGCTGAAGCTATGGTTCACCAACGCTTCGGATACGCTCGTCAACGTGCAGAGCGACCAGGACAAGATAGAATTCACCATGAAGCCATTCGCCAGCCTCAAGAAGCAGGCTCCGATGTTCCGACTCACCCCAGGAGCTACTATCCAACCGGAAAGCGGAAGCGTGCACGATTTCTCCAAAGGTCCTGTTACCTACGTGGTTACATCGGAAGACAAGCAGTGGACCCGCACCTATCAGGTGAGCATCAAGAAGGGTCAGACCACCATGAGCAAGGAGTTTGAATTCGATTTCGAAAACGCATACCTCAGCAAGGGATACTACAACTGGCAGGAAAACTGGAATGGCGATCTCCTCGACATCTGGGCAACCGGAAACCCGGGATTCAATATCAGCAACACTTCGGCAAAACCGGAGGACTATCCTACCGTGATGATAGAAGAGGGCTATCAGGGCAAGGGCGTGAAGCTCACAACCCGACGCACAAGTAGGATTGCCGATGCAGTGAAAAAACCTATCGCTGCCGGCAACCTATTTATCGGGCAGTTTGATGCTACCAATGCCCTTTTTGATGCGATGAAGGCAACTAAGTTCGGTCGCCCATTCAGCTTCAGCGCCAAACCTGAAAAGCTGGAAGGCTGGTACAAGTATCAGGCTGGAGAAATATTCACCGATAAGGATATGAACGAACTGGACCGCCATGACTACGGAACCATCTATGCAGTGCTCTACGAGAACATCGACGAAAAGGGAAATGCCGTATTACTCTACGGAGATAATGTACAGACCAGCAAACAGATAGTGGCACTCGCCCTAGTAGGGGAAGCCCACGATGACAACGGAAAGACTGCCATCGGAAACACACCGGAATGGCATCACTTCAGCGTAGATTTCGATTATAAGAGAACCATAGATCCAATCAAGCTGAAGAATGGTGGCTATAGTCTCGCAATTGTCAGTTCATCCAGTTCCGATGGCGCCAACTTCCTGGGTGCCGTAGGCAGTACCCTTTGGATAGACAGTTTCAAGTTGA
>OIWV01000794.1_pt1 | contig 29815 bp, 24 predicted proteins | sample 1587751 | NCBI WGS metagenome assembly OIWV01 (sample SAMEA3888913, study PRJEB22519) | human gut metagenome | biome: human gut; feature: human-associated habitat; material: faeces | place: Denmark | collected 2010
CTTGTTATATGCCTTTCCATTGTTTATGTTTTCTAGGATTTTTTGTTTATTTTCTTCTAGGTTATCTCCTTCTCCTGCAAGCTTAATTATTTGTGCACCAATTCCTAGTATTATTTCTTTTATATCCTCTGGCATTTCACCTTTTAAGCATTTTATTGTTTCTAATATTTCCAATGTATTTCCAACTGCATGGCCAACTGGTTCGTCCATGTTTGTAAGAACACATATTGTTTCTCTGTTTGCTAGTGTTCCTATGTCTTTCATTATTCTTGAAATTTTTATAGCATCTTCTTTTGTATCCGCAGCTCCCATAAAGCCTGTCGCATGGCAAAACCGTGCAGTAGCTACACCGCTGACACCCGGAAGCTCTGAAGGATCACACCCCCACCACTCCTTAGGAAAATCACAGACAAGACTACGATCCTCTTTGGATTTTGGTACCCCCTGTACGCTATATCCTCCCCGATTCGATGGATATACCGTAAACTGATAACTGCTGCCAATCACATCCCGTTTCCATGGTACATAGCATGGCAGGATCAGGATTTCTCCATCACTCTCCTCCATAGCTTTTTTTACCACATCGGATGCCCGGCGAAGTCCCTGTATACTCTCTATATATCGAATCAGAATCTTCTCCGCAAAGGCTTCTGCTTCCCAGAATCGATCATCATAGGAAGCATCCGAATCCCATCCCGGATTAAACTTTTCCATAAGCTCTGACAGGATATTCTCAAATCCTGTATTATCTGATTCATCCAATGGCTGAATAAACTTCTCATCGAAATCAGCCGCCTCCTGCTCTGTCAGGAAGCAGGTGCCAAATTCTCTCCAAAGAAGTCCAAAAGCCGCATAGGGCACACCATTTTCACGAATTTCTTTGTCCTGCTGATGATGGTCGTACTTTCCTCTTCCAATATCATATACAATGCCATCGAAATCCTCCGGTACATCAAATCCACGCGTCACCTCAATCGCAGGATTCAACAGGCGTAAAAACGCCGTAGAAAACACATCATCCGCATGAAATTTAGCTCCATGAGTAAATCCATGATCCGGTACAAGTCCGGTAACCTCTTTTTCAAATTCTATCATAATTACGTTGTCCTCCTGGTCTGTAGTTCCCCTGACAACAAAAAGCCCCTGTTGCGAGGCTTTTTGCTTCATATGGATTTCCATTCTATGATTTTGCTTTTTATGCAAGAATGCCTGTTACAGCATTGCTTCCAGGGACTCACGGACTGCCTTGATAAATCCCTCACTGTTTAATACCGTAACGTCCTTCATACTGGTGATCAGCGCCAGATCCTTTGTCATCTTTCCACTCTCAATCGTAGAAAGTGTTGCTTTCTCAAGCTTGTCGGCGAATGCCATCAGCTCCGGAATGTTGTCCAGCTCACCACGCTTGCGAAGAGCACCTGTCCAGGCAAAGATTGTTGCTACAGAGTTTGTTGATGTCTCCTCGCCCTTCAAATGCTTATAATAATGTCTCTGAACGGTTCCATGGGCAGCCTCATACTCATATACACCGGAAGGAGAAACCAGTACAGAAGTCATCATTGCCAGAGAACCACATGCAGAGGAAACCATATCGCTCATAACATCTCCGTCGTAGTTCTTGCAGGCCCAGATAAATCCACCCTTTGCCTTCATAACGCGGGCAACGGCATCATCAATCAGAGTATAGAAATACTCAATACCGGCTGCCTCAAATTTGTCCTTGTATTCCTTATCATAGATATCCTGGAAAATATCTTTAAAATTATGATCATAAATCTTTGAAATCGTATCCTTGGTTGCAAACCACAGATCCTGCTTTGTATCCAATGCGTAGTTAAAGCATGCCTTTGCAAAGCTTGTGATGGATTTGTCTGTATTGTGGATACCCTGAATAATACCCGGTCCGTCAAACTCCTGAATCGTCTGACGAATCTCTTTGCCATCCGCACCGGTAAATACAAGCTCTGCTTTACCTGCGCCAGGCACCTTGATCTCTGTATTTTTATAAACATCTCCATAGGCATGACGTGCCAATGTGATCGGCTTCTCCCAGTTCTTTACACAAGGCTCGATGCCCTTTACCTGAATTGGTGCACGAAAAACAGTACCGTCCAGTGCTGCACGGATTGTACCATTTGGAGACTTCCACATTTCCTTCAGATTATACTCTGTCATACGAGCTGCATTCGGTGTAATCGTTGCACATTTTACTGCAACACCATACTTTTTGGTTGCCTCTGCAGAGTCGATCGTTACCTGATCGTTTGTCTCATTACGGTACTCCAGTCCGAGATCGTAATACTCTGTCTTCAGATCAATAAAAGGAAGAAGCAGCTCATCCTTGATCATTTTCCAGAGAATTCTGGTCATCTCGTCGCCATCCATCTCAACTAACGGTGTCTTCATCTCGATCTTTGCCATGTCATTATCCTCCATTTTTGCAATATGTATGCCGGATTTATTGAAAATCTCCGGCAAATGTTTCGTATACTGATACACATGTATGCATTAGAACATCACTCTCTTTAACTATACCACAAAAAAGCATGATGCACAAATTGGTTTCCGGAGATTTCCGAATTTTCCGTGATATTTACTGGAAAAAATTTATATTTTCGTGCAATGTTCCAAAAATATAACGTCCCTATTGACCTTTGCAATGCGTGGTGTTATACTCCAGACACTTTACAATATTTCTCCCCCGGCAAGGAGGGAGTTCTCTATGAAACATTCATTATCATTTCGACGATATCTTCTCGTCATACTCACGACACTGTCAATCCTTCTGGGACTTTTCAGCATTCCCATCGTCTCCTGCAAAGCCGCAGCCAGATCCACAGGAAAAACAGTTTCCAGACCTAAGATCACATTAAATACCAGAAAAATATCCATGGAAAACGGAGAAATTTTTTCACTTCGGGCATCTGTATCCAACGGCACCTGTCCTGTCTACCGCAGCAACAAAAAGGGTGTTGCCGTCGTGGACAGCAATGGCGTGATCACCGCCTGCAAACCGGGTACTGCCATAATCTCTGTCAAAGCAGCAAAAACCACGGTTACCTGTCGCGTTACGGTTAAAAAACCCGTGATCAAACTGAATCACATCTATGCAAAGCTTTTTCGATGCCAGCAGATCCAGCTGACCGCCGAGGTATCTTCCGGGATCCGGCCATCATGGAAATCCAGCCGTCCCCGCATCGCAACAGTCAACGACAATGGACTTGTGTGCGCCCGGAAACACGGCACCACAATCATTACCGCCAGAGCAGACGGCGTATCCAAAACCTGTGAGATTGAAGTAGAATCTCCAACCATTCGTATATCTTCTACTTCTCTGACCATGAAAGCCGGAGAAACGCGTACACTCGATTATATGGTCTCCAGTGGCAATGCACCACTGATCAAATCAAACAAGCCAAATATCGTCCAGGTAGATCAGCTTGGCAATCTTACTGCCCGAAGTGCAGGAACTGCTGTCATTTCCTTTACCGAAGATGGCACAAAAGAAACCTGCACTGTCCGGGTTCTGAAATAGGATAATATTTACCCCAAAACCAATAGAATACAAAACGGAGGGAGAAATATTGTAAGGTATTTTTTCTTTGTGACATATCAATCCGTCAGCTTGTAAACACACCATAAATCCGCTATACTACAATCAGGAAGGCGATGAAGGGATGGAAGAAATGACAGAAAAAGAATTGATCACTTAAGTTTATAACAAACATTTCTGCGGAATGGAGGATTTATATGAGTGAAGAAAAGAGTATGAAGGATTACGAAAACGAGCTGGAGCGTTCCTTTCAGGTATTGCGCGAGGGCGATATTCTGGATGTGACCGTGATCGGCGTTTCCGACACAGAAGTAACGGTTGATCTGAATTATTATACAGAAGGCATTATCCCGATCGAAGAGTGCAGCGACGATCCATCCTTTTCTATTAAAAAGGATATGATCATCGGGGATGTGATCCAGGCTATGGTACTGGACCCGGAAAATGCCAGTGGTAATGTAATTCTTTCCAGAAAAGAAGCAAACCGTGTGCTGGTATGGGATGAATTAAAAGAGGATATGGCAGACGGAACCGTTTTTGACGTAAAGATCACAGAGGCAGTCCCTGCCGGCGTTGTTGGTTATGTCCGTGGAATCCGTGCATTTATCCCGGCTTCACAGCTTGCCCTCACCTATGTGGAGGACACGGAAAGTTATGTCGGAATGACTGTGCAGGCCGTGATCATCACGGTAGAAAAGGATATCCAGAAGCTGGTACTCTCTGCCAAAATGATCCAGAAGGAAAGAGCCCTGGCAGAAAAGACACAACATATCGGACGGCTGACCACCGGAGATCTTGTGGAGGGACCGGTAACCCGTATGGAATCCTATGGTGTATTTATCGATATTGGAGAAGGACTGACCGGGCTCTGTCACATTTCCCAGATCACCAATAAATTTATCAAATCTCCAAAGGAAGAACTAAAAATGGGACAGGTAGTAAAAGCAAAGATTCTGAAGATTGAAGGGGATCGTATTTCACTGAGTATCAAAGCTCTCCGTGAGGATGAGCCTGATACCGGGGAAGAATCCTATGAGATCCCTGAAGCATATTCTGCTGACAGTGCAGATAAGGATCAGGATACCAGCCCTTTTGCAAAGCTTTTACAGGGGATCAAATTGGAATAAGAATTCTATTGACAGACCATTTGCCCCATTTTACAATAGAAATCAATTGGAGCATAACAATGTCTCCATGATGATCACAACGCAGTATCCGGCGCACAGCTGCTGCGTTTAAAATAATATACCGTGCGCAGAAACGAGGTTACTTATGAGTGTAGTTATTTCAGATTCCGTAAAGTACATTGGTGTGGACGACACCACCATCGATCTTTTTGAAAGCCAATATGTTGTTCCGGAGGGAGTTTCTTATAATTCCTATGTTATCCTTGATGAAAAAGTTGCTGTTATGGATACCGTAGATCCCCGCGGTATGGAGCAGTGGGAAAAGAATCTTCTGGACACCCTGAATGGCAGAAAGGTAGATTATCTGGTCGTGCAGCATCTGGAGCCGGATCATTCCGGAAGTATCGCACGTCTGGTAGAACTTTTCCCGGATGTAACTCTGGTTGGCAACGCCAAGACCTTCGCAATGCTTCCACAGTTTTTCAACATTCCATTGGAGGGGCATACCCTGACAGTCAAAGAAGGCGATACTCTTTCATTAGGAGAGCATACTCTGACCTTCGTGATGGCACCAATGGTTCACTGGCCGGAGGTTATGGTTACTTATGAATCAAAGGAAAAGATTCTCTTCTCCGCAGATGGATTCGGTAAATTCGGTGCCCTTTCCAAGACAGAGGGCGAGGATGACTGGGCATGTGAAGCCCGCAGATATTATTTCAATATCGTCGGCAAATATGGTGCACCGGTACAGACACTTCTCAAAAAGGCTGCCGGGCTGGATATCGCTACGATCTGTCCACTTCATGGTCCGGTTTTAAAGGACAACCTCGGATATTATCTGGATCTGTACAATACCTGGAGCAGCTATCAGCCGGAGGATAAGGGTATTCTCGTAGCATACGCCTCCATCCACGGCAATACGGCAAAGGCTGCAGAAAAGCTTGCCGAAATGCTTCGTGAAAAAGGGGCCGAAAAGGTGGTTGTAAGCGATCTTGCCAGAGAGGATATGGCAGAGGTTATCGAGGATGCGTTCCGTTATGACCGCATGATTCTGGCGGCTGCCAGCTATGATGCCGGAGTTTTCCCATGTATGCAGGATTTCCTTCATCATCTCCAGCGCAAGGCTTATCAGAATCGTAAGGTCGGTATTATAGAAAACGGTTCCTGGGCTCCGACTGCAGCACGCACAATGAAATCTATTCTGGAAACCATGAAAAATATCGAGATCGTAGAGCCTGTTGTTACGATCCGTTCCGTTATGAAGGACAGTGATCTCCCTGAAATGGAGAAGCTTGCAGATGCTATGACTGCAAAATAGTCCTATATCTGTAACTCAGATATTTTTATACAATAACAAATCCCCGTGAATACAGGATGACATGAACCATTGGTTACGATCTATGATCCAGGTCATCTCCTGTAATCCACGGGGATTACTTTTTGTTTTTTATGTTTTATTTCACATTTTACTCTTCAAAAGCTGTTTTATTTCACAATAACCTTCACTGTACTCTTCTTTCCATCGGCCTTCAGGGTGACTACTGCAGAACCCTTCTTGATGCCCTTTACCGTTGTTGTCACCTGTGTCACTGTAGCTTTCTTTTTCTGAACAGATGTTTTCACAACCTTTACTGTCTTTTTGTTTACGGTTACCTTCACAAGCTTCTTGATGGATGCATTCTTAGCTGTTGTTACATTCCACTTAATTGTTGTCTTTTTGCCGTTCTTTACAGTTACCTTTGTCTTCGCAGCTGTAACCTTTTTCACCTTCTTGACAGCCGGTGTTGTAGTCTTAGCCGGTGCAGATGGACTTACGGCCGGAGTCTGTGTCGGTGCTGCCGGTGTTGTTGCTGCCGGTGCAGATGGACTTACGGACGGAGTCTGTGTCGATGCTGCCGGACTTACGGAAGGTGTCTGGCTTGGAGTTACAGATGGTGTCTGACCCGGATCCGGTTCGCCAGATGGGTCCGGACTTGCAGAAGGCTCCTCAGATGGATCCGGATTCGCCGTTACATCACTGAGATCATAAATAGAAGCTGCATTCTCCATAACACGAATCACTGCATTCAAACCACGAAGAAGCTGCTCCGGCTGATAACCCATCAGACTTTCATCCACTGTCTTTTCATCGACATTTACAAATGCAGACGCAGCATCAAAAACGGTCTTTCCTTCTTTAATGAAATCGCTTCCATCTGACTCATCACAAGGATTGATACGAAGCTGTCCCATAGCAGTCATAACCTGAGCAAGAGACCATGCATTATTATCAGAGCCCCCTGCTGCATAAGCACCCTTCTGATTCTGCAGGCTCTCCATAAAATGAGTTCCTTTGGCAACTGCCTTGGCTGTAGCCGCATTGTCTTCACCGGAAATATATGGATATAATGCCTGCAACGGCATTGCCACATCGTCCACCGTAGACCATGTGGAAGCTGTGGCAACCTTTGCGATGGCGGTACCAACCTGACCGGTTACGTTCTTTACAAGCTGTGCTCTGGTAATATAATCATCTCCTGTTGGAAGCTGATAATTTCCGGAATCAAATGCAAGAAGCATTGTAGCATCAAGCATATCTGCTACGGTGTTAGCATAATTACTCTTCTTTGCCATTGCTTCGATTAGATTGAAACCACGGATATCCGTTGCATCTTTCCCCATAGCAGTCACAAAAAGGACAATCTTTGCATATGCAAATTCTGAATAACCCCCTACCAGTGTATCAAAATCCTTTTCCTCGCCGTTATCGGTAACGGTTCCTTTGTCCTTCAGTTCCTGAAGCTGGGAAGCTGCCTTTTTATACATTTTATTGAAATAATCGTCTGCCTTGTATCCGGCACGAATCAATGAGAATGCTGCATATAATGCATTTGGCTGCTCAATGCCGTAAACGGTTCCATCTCCAAACATCTGCTGATAAATTGCATCCGCAAGAACATCCTGCTGTGCCTTGGCATTTGTAAGAAGCTTTGTCGCTGCCGCACTGTCCGGATTTTTAGCAGGATCATCGGCAAAAATAGCTGCGCCGGTTGCTGTTGCATAATTTCCATAAGCAAAAATAAAGCTTATTTTATCATTATCCTTCAAAACAGTCTGGCCAATTCCGTATTGTGAATAGTCTCCATTTACACAAAATGACCAATAACCTTTCGTGTAATCCGCCGGTGCCGTAATACTTCCAATACCATTCAAATATGGTCCCCAGGAACTCTCCACAATATCACAGGAAATATTTCTGGAAGATAATGCCTCCTTTAAAGCTACATCTGCTGTACTTCCTTCCTCTACCTGTACCGGAAGCTTTCCTGTATTTACCTCATTACCTGCTGCATCTTTTCCTTCTGCTGCCACAAAGACCGTAATCTTATCTGCAGAAGTGTTGTTCCCGTCAGCCTTTACTGCAGAGCCTGTGCTAAATACTGTCGTAAATGCCAGGGCGGCTGCCAGAAGACTGCTCATCCATTTTTTCTTACTCATTTCAATCCTCCAATCATTTGTGCTGTGTTTACAGTGTAATCCCAAATTTCCCTTGTATACGCTCCAGTTTTTGTAAAATGCTGTCCCCAAAAAGGAACATACACAACGCCGCCGTTCCGGCATGCGCCGCGTCATAGGGTGCCCCTGTCAGGTATAATGCTTTTAATGTCTCCCAGCTGATATCCCCTGCAGAAGAATCTGCCGGATATGTCATGAGCATCGCCGCAAAGTTCATCAAACCTCCATATAGCAGAAACACCACAAAAAACGTAAACACCGTTGTCGTGATATCATCCACCGGGAGCTTTTTCCTTTGCAGCACACATCCGGCCGCCAGTCCCGCAATACCATAGAAGTAAAGCCTCCATCCAAAGAAGCTCTGTTCACCGGGATCATTCCGGAACAAAAAGACAATATAAGCAAGCACCCATGCAAATAAAACGCTAAGAACCGGTCCCATAAGCACCCGGAACGTTCTGCCCTTCTCCAGGGAAAGGCGTCTCGCCAGAGTCTCTCCGGTCCTTCTGCGTTCTACTTTATTAAAAGCCAGGCCGGATAAATATCCGACCATCCCCCAGGCAGCCATCTGCCAGGGAGTCCATGGCCCCTGACCATCAAAAAAGTTACAAACCAGTCTGCTCATGGCACCGATCAGAAAGCCGGCCTCCGGTCCCAGACCAATTCCGCAAATTACCACCATCGTGGTACCGGCATGAAGAGGTATCGTATGTGCACAGATTTCATTCATGACCACACATAATGCAGTCAGAGTGGACAAAAGAACTACTTCTCTGGCACGGGGTTTCCGTCTTTCATACTGTCCAAAAAACAGGACAAGTACCAAAGCAACTCCACCAAAACCAATCAGAAGATAATGCCTCCCCTCAAGCAGAACTGCCGACACAAACAGCAGAATGATCATGGCCGCAAAAAGCAGTACACCATTCCACCTTCGCCGCTTTGATTTTTCTTCCAGATACTCCTCCCAATCAAATCTGCGCCGGCCGGAGACATCCTTTCCCGGCTCTGTCATCCGGCTAAGGCCCTCTTCTCTCATCAGCCACACCCCGCTTTCTGCAGGGCGGCAATGATATCTTCCGTCCGGAAGCATTCTCCCAGAATCCCCTGGGACATTCTGCCCGCCGGTGTTGTATAAAATACATTGTCCCGGAAAAAGGACTCTGTCGGTGACTGACTGATTATCTGCCCATCAAAAAGCAGACCACAGATATCTGCATATTGTGCACAAAAATCCATATCATGGGAAACCAGCACAATACTTTTTCCCTTAAGGCACAAATCTTTTAACAGCTCTGCCAGCTTTTTCTTAAAGGCTCCATCCAGTCCCTTGGTTGGTTCATCCAACAGCAGAATATCCGGTTCTGTCATCAGAAGCTTTCCTAAAGCAAGCCGCTGCTGCTGACCGCCGCTGAGATCCATGGGATTCTGTTCCTGCTGCTTCTCCAGCTCCAGATAACGAAGCATTGTTTCCACAGGAGACCGGTCATGCCAATCAGAAAGCATTACTGTCAGCTCCTCCTCCACCGTAAGCTCAGTAAAAAGACTCCGCGGATTCTGTGCGAGATATCGTATCCTGCCACTTGCCCTTACTTTCCCCCGGCGTGCCTTATAAATTCCCATGATCACTTTTAATGCCGTGGATTTGCCGGAACCGTTGCCTCCCATGATGGCAAATATCTTTCCCTTTGGCACCTGTATGGAGAAATCCTCCAGCACTCTTTTGCCCTTTTCATATTCAAAGAAAATCCCCTTTGCCTGCAGAACCACTTTCTCCTGATCCAAAGTCTTCTCTCTTTCCTGTGGTTTCTTCTGCCTTCCGGCTTTATCTGCAGGAGTTCCCATGCTGTTATCTATTTGGAAATATTGACCGCTGCCTCTTTCAGACTGTCCGCTTTTATGGACAGTCTGCTGCAGCCAGCTTCTGCCCTGACGGATGCTGACCGGAGCCTCCTGCTCCTTCTCGTTATGACATGCCTTCCATACCCTGACCGCTGTCGGCATTGCCGGTGCAATGGAAAGCATTTCACCATGCTCCTTCTCAAACTTCTCCAGAATATCACCGCAATGTGACGGAACCGTATCTCCAAGAAGCTGCCCCTGATGCATGATCAACACACGGTCTGCCATAGGCAGTACTTCCTCCAGACGCTGCTCTGACAATAGGACTGCCGTTCCCAGATCTCTGTTGAGTCTGCCCAGAGTATCCAGAAAACGCCTTGTGCCAATGGGATCTAACTGCGCCGTCGGCTCATCCAGCAAAAGAATGTCCGGCTGCATAATGACTACTGATGCCAGATTTAAAATCTGTTTCTGTCCACCGGAAAGCTCAGATACCGGTTTGCGAAACCAGCTCTCCATCCCAAAATATTGTGCTATTTCAGCGGTTCTCCTTCTGATCTGTATCCCGGATACGCCTAAATTTTCCAGACCAAATGCCAGCTCATGCCATACCTTATCCGTTACCAGCTGTGTGTCCGGATTTTGGCCCACATAGCCAATCCGGACCGCACATTCCCTGTCATTCATCCTCTCCAGATCCTGCCCCCGGTAATAAAGTCTTCCGCTTCCGGTTCCAAAAGGGATCTGATTTTTTTTAAAATGACGCAGCAGCGTTGTCTTACCACAGCCCGACTGTCCACAAAGAACCACAAACTCGGATTCTTTCATTACAAAACTGATATCGTGGATCGCATCCTGAGTCTGCCGTGGATAGCAGAAGGATAAATGTTCGCATGATAAAACGGTATTCTGTTCCATTTTTGTCCCTCCTTTCCGAAAGTCTTTTTCTTTGTATTTTATGCTTTCGTTCCTTGTATCCCATTTTCAGGACATATTCTTCTCTGATTCCAACGGTAATACAAATCGTATAGCCCCGGCGAGATCATCCCAAGACTCCCGGCTGCTAATGCTGCACCTGTTTCCGGCGTGATGGGCTGCCTTGCAAGCTCCGGGAAATAATACGCCTGCAGATTTCCCCGCAGCTGACATACATACAATCCACCAAATACAAGGATCATATAAAGACACCAGATGATATCTTCCTTGTGAAAGCGAAACAAGTGAAACCATGTTCTTTCCCCGGTCTGATATCCCCTTGATTCCATCGACACAGATACTTCGATCGAATCCTCCAGGGACCATGAAATAAGAATAGAAAGCTCCCGGAGAAAACTCTGTAATCTGCCCCGGTATGTCGCATTCTTTCCGCTCCTTCCCAATCCGATCTGCGCTTCATGTATCTGACGGTAATGATCTCTCATATCCGGAAGAGCCCGGAATATCATCATCAGCATCAATCCAAGGGTTGGTATCGTCCTGCCGGTCAGGTACAGCAGCTTCTCGCTGTCCATCAGACATCCCGCCACCATACACCACTGCAATACAGCCAAAAGCATTACCGTCATAATAATGCCGTAAAATACAGATTCCCAGGTCACTGCCAGACCATTGACATAAAAAAGCGGGGTGACACCTCTATGGGAAAATAACGGAAGTATCCCTGCTGCAAAAAGCAAAATTCCACTCCCGGCAAACAATATCCGTGCCCATTGTCTGACTCCCCTCAATATCACGCAATATATTCCCGATGCAAGAAAAGAGACAAACAAAGCCATAGGATGTCTTGTCGTCATTGTCCAGATTACACTTAGCAGAATATAACATAAGATTACAACCGGATGTCTTCTGGAAAATTCTGAAGCAGTTCTTTCCATAACTATGCCTGTCTCCTTTCTTAATTGTGTGAATATATGATATGGGGGTCAAAAGGTATTTTGCTCCCAACTGATGTCAGGTGGTCTTTCCGTCACAGGTGTAATACCAGCTGATCGCATCTCCATCAGATACCTTATATGCGGAAGCTCCCCGATTCGGCGCTGTACCGTTCACCTTATAGATCCAGCCGCTCATATCCCCCGCCTGTTTCTCATAAATATTTCCAATGCCTTTTATATAGTAGCTTTTATACATTGGCGTATAGGTTGCATCCACTGCCACACCCTTTGCCTTACAGGCTTTTTCCAGTACATCATAAACACTGGAGCCCTTGTCCACTTTTACGGACACCTTCTCCAGGATCTGACCGTCGGAAGGGATATATTTCCAAATGCTCTGCTGTGCCTGTTTCTTATTTTCTACCAGACTGTCACAGCGAATCTCTATAGTACAGGTAATCTGTTCCGCCTGTGGCTTGCCTGTAGCCGACGGCCCCGTGGAAGAATCTTCTCTGCTTTCGGATGGAGTCGAAGTACCGTTGTTTTCCTCCGTACCATCCTGCCCCGCTGTGCTGCCCGGAGTATTCTGTAAAGAATTGCCTGCAACAGAAGAAGCTGATGGCTGACTGCTGTTTTGCTCTGGTTTCTTATTCGAAGGTTTTCTGTTGCTTTTATTTTTATCCGATGTTTTTGTTCCGGATCCATTCTTGGATGATTTCTTTTTCTGCGCTGAATTCGTTGATGATTTCTTTTGCGATCCGGAGGACTTTTCTGATTCCGGCATCTCTGACGGTTTCATTGATGCCGATGTCTTGTGCCCTTCCTGATCCTTTTGTATTTTCGGTTTCTTTGACGATGTTACCTGTTTTGCTCCTGACCCTTTCCCCTGATCATCCCCTGCTGTTCCCGTGCTATCGGGAGACGACGTATCATACATAGATTCCAGTTCATTTTCCCCGGAATCACTGCTGACATCCTTTGCCAGCTGTCTCTGCTCCTGACGATAAGAATCCACCGATTGAAAATGTGTCTGACGCACGCCCAGTATCACAGCAAATATTACAAGCATTCCTACGATAATATATTTCCCATTTCTCTGTCGCACAATCTTCCTCCTTTCTATCGCTCTGCAAGGTCATCAAAACCCATGCCTTATTTACATAATAAGCTAAAACTTTCCTATAAATCAGAAAGAGTTTCGCTTGCGAAACTCTCCGCCTGCGGCGGGTCGCAGGAAAGCGACATCTTCCTATCCGCCGCAGTGCGATCCTCGCGGAGCGTTTTTAACTTTATAGGAAACGAACAGTTTCCTATAAAGTTAAAAACAGTCCCTGTACATTCCGAATACTGTACAGAGACTCTATTCCTTCGATATCGCTGTGTCAAAAATTTCCACACAGAAATAAACGTTTCCATGTCGTTTTCCTCCCTCCGAGGATCTCTCCATCAAAACGCATTATCTTTGTCTCTGTCCAGCAGGTCTCCTGGCTCGAAATCATCTTCCTCTTTTCCTTCCCATACCGCCTGATGCAGTACAGTGGTTTGAAGCTGATCTGACGAATATGATAATTTGTTATCATCGTTATGTCAGCCTCATTAAAAGAGTCATCCTTCTTACAGTAGCGGGGGCTGCTGCAGCATCTCACTGCATTCCCTTTTCAATCTATCCGGCAAAACCGGATACCATTTCCTGACTGGCGTATCATTGACAACCGATGTCACACCCGTAAGCAAACCGTATCTCATACCCCACTACAGTGCGGGGCTGCCGATAGATCACTGAACACGCAAAGCATATCACGATAGTGGGAATATGTCAATGAAGAACAAAGGATTTGAATCGATTGAATCGGAGAAAAGTATAACAAATATTTTATAATTTTCGTCACATTGGCGAAATTTCACTTCGTTTTTCGGCATTATGCAGAAAATCCACTTTCTTATCGACATTTGCCTGCCACCATGCTATAATCCTTGAAAAGTTTGTCAGATATTTTCTAATCTGGATTTCTTTTTTCTATACCTGAAATTTAATTTTGTTGACGCATTTTTAATCTTAAATTTATCCAAGTGATCAAATCAAAAACAGTACATTATGTCATTGTATTTTAGACGGAAACAGCATATAATAAGGCTAAAATATAGCTTTCCCGTTTTGCTGTCTTCCGAAGAAAGGAGACTTATTGGGAGAGAAAGATATTTCAGAAAAGCTTCTTGCTGACTATGAGGATGTCTTTGCCGATATTGTAAACGTACTTCTGTTTCATGGGGAGAAACGGGTCATTCCGTCTTCTCTGCAGTCCACCAAAAACAGGTCTCATTACAAGGCAGATGACTCAAAACTCCATGAACAGGAGCGAGATATCCTGAAAGCATGGACCGACGGCCATATCCAGATTGCTCTGATCGGTCTGGAAAATCAGACCACACCGGATACAAAAATGCCGGTTCGGATCTTCGGTTACGAAGGGGCAAATTATCGCAGTCAGTTAAATAATCAAACCATTATACCAGTCATATCTCTGGTTCTGTATTTTGGAACAGAGACACGCTGGCATAAACTTCGCAACCTAAAGGCACTTTTAAACATCCCGGAGGGGCTGGAGGATTACATCAACGACTGCCATGTCCATGTTTTCGAGATTGCCTGGCTGCCGGACGAACAGATCAACCAGTTTGAAAGTGATTTTGGCATTGTCGCAAGATACTTTTCAGAGTTACGCAAAAATAAAAATTACGTTCCGGATGACACCAGAACGATTCAGCATGTAGACGAAGTTCTCAAGCTGCTCGCCGTCATGAGCGGCGACCATAGCTACGAGAGAATTCTCGCTCCTACAGGCTCAAAAAGGGAGGTGACCACCATGTGTAGTGTCGGTCAGAGATTAGAAGAACAGGGTATTAAAAAAGGGCGGGCGCAGGAACGCATTGAACTTTTAGTTTCCCTGTGCAAGGCTGGACATATATCTATTGATATTGCAGCTGCTGAAATGCACGTTTCCAAGGAGAAATTTCAAAAGTATCTTGACGGAGAAATTCCAGAACCGTAGTCCAGTCTGCAAACAAACGTTCTCATTTGGATCAAATTATTGGGAACGAATTAGGTAGTCTATTTCTGCACACATCATGCAAAAGGGCTGACATATTATAAATTAACAATAATATATCAGCCCCCTTATTCATATTATTGAAACCCGGTTCTCTTAATATAACTCCTGTTCTCCATCCTTTTCCTCTTTCACAAAGTGAACACATCTTTGTTCTGAACCAAAATTATGGATATCTTTCATCATTTTTGCAATTCCAGCAATTTTCTTGCAGTTTTCAACCGCTACTGCACCCGCTAAAACACCGGCAACTCCCAATAAAATTTTCTTCTTCATAGGCATTTCTCCATTATTATCATATTTTATTTGCTCTCAATATAAATGGGATCATTTTCCAACATCCGCTGAATTTTATCCTGATATTGACTCAGCATAAACTCTAGATGGTATCTTTTCTCCATCCCTGTGTCCCTTTTGTTAAGTTAAACATACTATCTGCTAAAATTATTGCTCATTATTTGATTTTTTTCTACGTTGCTTTACAATATTAACTACATTAACTACCTTTTCGATCAAGGGATGATCATCTGTCTTTTTATCATCATTACCACCATTACGATTATTGCTATCAGAAAAAGAAGCCCGATTATTGCTATATTCTTGTCCTTGTTGATGGAATTCTTTTTTTTTAGTTCATAGTCATAGTCTGAATTTTTATGCTTAAAAAAGGCGAAACTTCCTTCATACAATCCATTATATAACTCATTAATCCGCTTTTCATCTATACTTTTTGGCACTACATTACTCCAACAATTGAAAGAATAAAAGCTCCCAAAGATAATACAAAAGTTAGAATTCCTAATAATTTATTATATTTTGTATCAATCATTTTTCTTAATGATCCATCCATTTCTCTAAGAGAATTCTCTAATTTCATATTTTTCTCCTGAAGTTTTTTTATATCTTCCTCTTGTACAGTACACCTTTGTTTAATCAATTGATTATCTTCAAATAAATTTTTTATCTTTTCTGCCTGTCTGCCTATCTCTTGATCCTGTTCTTTATCTTTAGCATCTCCTGCATCCAAGCGTTTATCATGTTCTTTATCCTTCTCTGCCTGTCTGCCTATCTCTTCATCCTGTTCTTTATCTTTAGCATCTCCCGCATTCAGGCGCTTATCATGTCTTTTTACAATATCTGACATTGCAGATTGTTTGATCATTATATCCTCTTGGGCCTTAAGCTGTTTCACAACACCAATAATTTCTTGGCGCGCTAACTCGTCCAGGTCCTTTTCAGAGGCATCTCTTAATTTAAGTTGAAGCTGACGAACAACGCTTCTATTTGTTGCAATATTAGATACTCCAAGTGAAAATAAATATTTTGTTATTTCCCCAAGTTTTTGCTGATACTCAAAAGAAACCTCTTGAGCTTCAGCAGAAGCTATCTGTGCATCTGCTATTTCTTCTGTAACTGTTTGCAATTCTTCAATAGCTTCTTTTCTGTGAAACAATCCTGGTGAAATATTCTTCGCTTCTTCTGCACGTTGCTGTGCTTTTCTCGCTTTACTAGTAGCCCTCTCTACATTATTTTTTACAACTTCTAATTTAGTAAATTGTTCATTTATCAAATTAGGAACCTGATCACTCGATAAATTTTCAACTACAATCACTTCATCCTGTGTATTTTTCATAATATTTCCCCCATTTAAGAATATCACTCATGTCAGATAAAAGATTTTTATTTTTTTCTTCTATCTTCGGTATATGTTTATTTATTTCCTGCATACTGTCTTTAATATCTACATATGTATCAGCAAATATTTTCGTTGTTTCATCAATTTTTTTATATGATTCTTCAATTGTTTCACCTGCCTCTTTTGCTGCTACCCACATTTTTTCTTGTTTATAGTACGTTTTTGCATTTAGCAAAAATAAATGTTCATTCAATGCTGTAATTCTCTGATTCCTAAGTTCGGATCGTTGATAACCCATCTTAACATCCGTGCCAACAGCTATCATGCATCGACCTACCCCTACAAAGTTGACTTTCATCAGCATATTGGCAAAAAACACCGGAGGAACACCTCCTGATTTTGACGCCGATTCGACTGTTGCAAATGCTAAGTCTATTGCAGTCATAGTTCCTGCTGATATCGTTAACATTCTAATAATTGTTCGATTTTTAAATGGTACTGTATTCTTCCAATTAACTTTATCAAGCTCTTTAATACTTTTGATCTGAGATTTTTTTAATTCCACATAAAGATGTCTAAAAAAATAAAAACCTCTTACAATACATTCATTTAATATTACAGGTCTTGCTTGATTCTTTAATAATTCGCCAAAACCAACTTCCGTCCTTAAATCAAACTTGATAATATTCCCATTTGTATCAGTTTGATCCATAAGTGTTCCATTAAACAGCTTTGATATCCACACGGATAACTCCTTATATCCTTTTTCATTTTCCTGTTTAAATATAGGTATTGCAGACACTTCTTTAAGCAATGAAACCAATGGTCCCGGCAAGCCCGTCCCATAACTTCCCTTGGCAATAGAACCGGAAGCACCTGCCATGTCACTCACTAAATGAAAGAACCAATTAATGAATCCAAATGTAATCTTTTCCGGAAGATTTTTTCCTATTAACTCCAAGCCATCCGACTTAAGTGGTACAACTCTCAATCCTCCTTTTGTATCAGTTCCATAAACTTTTCTTGTAAACTGAGTTAACATTGAAAAAAAGAAGCCAACAGGAGTTGGATGGTGTGAAAAATCCCTAAGATGATGCTGCAATCCCCCACCAAATTCATTGGTCACTTTATCTGCTGCAATTGGAAATGAGTCCTCTAAATGCTTTACAGCACCTCCAAGTCCCTCTCCTTTATATCCATGTTTTTGAGCTACTTTTATTATTTTTTTCTCAATTTTCTGCGTTCCAATTTGATTAGCATTTTCAAGGGAAAAATCCTTTCCCCACAGAACATCAATTACTCCTGCCAAAACACCACTACATACGGATATAACATAATCCAATGTATCTGCATAATTCGTAAATTTATCAATTTGAGAGTTTATTTGATAAATTTCTTTTTCATTCTCTTTGATCTTTTCTTCTAGAGATATAATTTCCTGATTTATTTCTTCTCTATGTTTATCTTTTACCCTTGTACCAATATCAGATATAACTTCATATTCAACCTCAAAACCATCATATTCTGCTTTTGTTTCTATTAATGATCCCATTATATAATATCCTCCCTGTCAAATAGCATTCTTCTCCTTTCGTTCTCTATCTAAACCCTTTCCTCTCCCACACACATCTCACCTTGATTCGCCTCCGCCAGCATTTTCCGTACATACCGCTCGCTGTAGCCAAACCTTTTTGCAATATCAGATATCTTCTTTTTCCCTTGAAGATGACTGATCTCCTGCATTACATATTCTTTGGAATAAAGCTTCATAGGGAATACAAACTGCTGCCCCTTGAACCGTTCATAAAACTCTTCGATGCGCTCTTTGCCAATAATTTCTGCAATTTCTTCATATACACCGGCATACACAGGTATGGGTTCCTGTTTTTCTTCCATTTTTTTCCACCGCCTTTACTATTATTTTAGCAAATCGCCCTGTCGTTGTAAGTTGTCATTTTCCTATGTCTTTTCTCTTGAATATTTCCAATATAATCCACTGGAAAAACAGCTATTTAGTTTTATCCGGCAGAAAGAGATCTTTGTGCAGATTAGTCTCGTTAATAGTCAGCAGATACCAGTATTTTTCTCTCCGGTTATATGCATTCCACAGAACAATTCCGAGAAAAAATATCAGGCAAAACGCTGGGTGCATTAAAGTCAGGATTACCCCGGCGAATGTCAGACCGATGCCCAGTATCTCATAAATTGTTGTCATCTTTTGGGGATATTTTTGCGCAGTTTTTATATTCTTATCACTGCAGGTCTCCAGAGCATTTATATATTTTTGTGCATTTTCCGTGCGGCCCTTTTGCTTCACAAATTCTATTGCCTGACGGATTTCATCCACATCATGCAGATTGGTGCGAAGATACACTTTGTCAAATATTGCTGCATCTTCCTGAGTCCATATGGTATCGATCCGTTTTTTGATCTCATCCACAAATGGCTGTTTATTTTCTTCCAATGCATCATAAGCAGCAATGCGTTCTGTCATTTTTTGACAAACTTCCTCCGATGCCTCTGTGATATTCGGACACAATCTTGCAATACAGTCTTTTTCCAGTTGATCAAACACCTGACTTGACGTAACATTTAAAGCATTCATTACAACCCGGATCTGTTTTTTTGCCTCCTGGGCCTTTTCTTCATTCTGTTTTGCCTCGCCAAAATAATATCTGCTCAATATATTGTCAACATCCTCCTGGGAATATTCGACACCATATCGGCCGGCAATTTCCCAGATTCCTTTTTCTTTTATCACCTGCTTCTTTTGTATATCCGGTGCATCGTAATCCATAAATTTATGAAGAACCCGTTTTATTGCAGCTTCCTCCGTGCACAGCAGATACTCTTCGGTAATGCGAACCAATTCATCATAATTGATCTGATCATATACTTCACTTTCTTCAACCCCACACTCCTGCATAGCATAATAAATTGTTTCCTTTAGTTCCTCAACCTCCTGAGGCCCCTGCTGCTTTGCTGTTTCATATTCACTTTGGAACACCTTTTCAAAACGCGTCCAGTAGCTCTCAAGATCCGAGAAACAATTTCCAATATTACAGACATGCATCCGCTCTTCCGAATAGTTATCAAAGATATAATCTAAAATCCACTGTGTCGGACATGTAAGAACTGCCTGTATCAGTAAATCTTTTCTTTTGTCCGGATATTTCTTTGCATTTTCAAATAATGCACTTGCCCTGTCTACGTCAAAACCGGACTCATAATATCCGGAATAATATGTATTCACCAGACTCATATGATTATCGAAAATCTCAAAAATAGAATTCCTGATCCCCATTACCAGGGAATCCTTCGTATCCGAATTATATAAGCCGGCTTTTTTAGCCGCTGCTGCAATGGAACTTCCGGCATCTCCCAGAGTATTTACCAGACTATGTGCCATTCCTGTGGTTGCATTCAGAGCGCCCGCCTTTACGCTTCCTTTGATCGCCCCAGAAATACCAAAACCACCACCGATAAATTTTCCCCGGTATGCCTTTCTTGCCTCCCGGTATGCCTTCATGGCATTCTTATCTTGAGTGATCTCCATAATTCGATATTCAATCCGTTCCACACTCTCGTCAAGATAACTCATATCGACACACTGCCTGATATAATCTCCTCTGGAGATATCGTATATTTCCATAGAAGCCAGCCTGCCATATAATTCATCGACGACGTATTGGTCAATCAATCCATATACAACCTCATCCAGTTTTTCCAGCACTGCTTCAATTCCAAAGCAGCGGTCATACCAATGTTTAAATTCTTTTATCACCTGCATGCTTGCCTGTCCTGCCCGATGCTGCATATTCCTGTATCGAATGTATGCATTCGGAATCGATATTGTCCTATTAAATAATGTAAAATCAGCCATCTTTATCACCATGCCTTTCCATAAACCACAGTTTCTCCACTGCGGACATATTCTTTTCTCCCAATCACTCGTGTTTTCGTATAAATGCTATATTTCTGCGTTCCAGCTTACTTAGTTCCACAGCGTCCGAGAAGTCCTCCGGCGCAATGCTTGGGGTATACCAGTCCTTCCGGTCAAAATAATCCTGTAATTCCTGATCCTGAAACATTCTGCCGTGACGCGCATAAATCTCATTCCGGGCAATTCTCAGCTTTTTAGCGCCAAGCTTCTTTAAATCTTTTTCTTTCAGTTTGCGTTTGGAACTCATGGGCAGAATATATTTTTTCTGAGAGACGTTCTTATCCTCTAACGTATTCCCATCCGCATCTTCGGAATCATCATATTCCTCATCCTGGTCATCATAATCTGCTTCCGTGTCACCATAATCTGCATCCGTGTCACCATAATCTGCATCCGTGTCATCATAGCTCCACCCAATGTCATCCTCCAAATCGGAATAATCGGAGTCGTCATTTTGTGTTTCCTGAGATTGCTCTGTCTTTTTTTTCGTCCCGTCATTTTCCGCATCCTGAAACATCTGAATCGAACTCATCCCCACCCAGAGAATCACAAATACGATCAGATACGCCTTCTTTTTCTGCATTTTCACCGACCAGGGACTCCCATAAAATGTGATATGATCATTGATAACGCCACCAATGATCGAACTTAAGATCAACATAATAACAATAGCTATCATATCTGTTCCTTCCTCCTTTTCCTATGTCTTTTTCCTTGCTTTTTTCCATTTCATATCTGCATTTTTATTCTAACCCCGGCTGTCCTTTTGATTTTTATATTTTTTCGCACATAGAGTCTCTGATAGGGATATTGCAAAACGATATTATTTCCTGCATAATAAAGGATGAGATTTTTACATAAAATAACAATGTCTTATATACGAAACGAGGAGAAGTTATGAGAAGGATTACAAAAATACTGACTGCCTCTATCCTTGCGGTAAGTCTTTTTTCCGGTTCTGTATTATCTGCATTTCCTGCTGTTGCAGTAGAAAAAACATACACCACAAAGGATCTGTTTTCTAAAATATTGCCAGACAATGCCACGATCACCATTTCGGATCTCGATGATCTCAACCGTCTGGACACTTATATACAAACCGGTATGTTAAACGAAGATAGCAACTATACTTTCCGTTTAGAAAATGATATTGCTTTATCTGATTATACATTTGACCGTCAGAATGATTCCTCAAAGATTACAATCTATGAAAATAAAAAGCTTGCCGCCGTATATGATGAAGCCTCTGAAACCTTCTATACCGATGATTCCCTGCAGACCGTCAGTGATTTTTCTTTTCAGGGCAAGTCCTGGAAGCCCAGTGGCTCCCGGTCATTCTGTGCTTCTTTTGATGGTAACGGTCATCAGATCACCGGTCTGTGGAGCTTTCCGGACACAGATTCCAAACAGACTGCTTTTGGTCTCTTTGCCGGTCTGTCCGGTGCAAGGATTTCAAATCTGACCATCAACGGTGCTTTTATTTCGGCAGATTATGATGTAAGTAAAAACACAGCAAACTCCTCATTAGGAATACTTTCTGCCGTGAGCTCCAATAGTGATATTGTAAACTGTTCCATCCAAAATGCCTTTATCTCGGCCACCGATTACCAGTGCGTTGGAGCACTCTGCGGTCAGTCCGAGTCGGATTCCTTTGAAAATGTTACCGTTGATGCCTCCATCCGGCTTCACACCAATAACACAGAGGACGAAAACGCTCCTCATTACCAGCTTATCTCCGGAGCCTGTGGTATGCTCACCGGAACATACACCGGACAGATGCTTACTGCCTTTGTCAACAGCAAAGCATCCGGACACATCACAGATGAGAATTCTTACTTCTCCGTAGGAGGACTTTGCGGAAAAGCAGAGTCCATGATCTATATGACAAATTGCACCAACAGCACAGAGATTTCATCCGCAGGCATTGCCGGCGGTCTGGTGGGTAGTGCAGCCATCACTCCCATCCAATCCGACTATCGTAATTCACTTCCTATTTATATGAACCATGTTGAAAATACTTCCTCCATTTCCGGAATCTATGCCGGCGGGATCATTGGCATCTCCTATGACAAGGTATTTTTTGAGCTTTCCATGAATGAACCTTTTGATATGAATTATGACACCCCTCTTACAGTAATCATTGGCGGTGAAAATTCCGGCCCCATCCGGGCATCCTCCCGCGGAGGCGGTATAATCGGTCAGGGAGCAGCCCCTTATTTAAAGGACTGCAGCAATCATGGAACGATTGTTAACATTGAAAAAGAGGCTTCTCTGGACAATCTGAGCTCCCTTATTTTTTCTTCTGAATATGGCAAATTATATACCAGTCAGAGCACACTGATCACAGCAGATCTGCAAAATACTCAGGATCAGATGGCAAGTATTGGTGGTCTGATCGGACAGTGCTATTGTAGAACCTATATTTATAATAGTTATAACGATGCAAATCTGATCACACGTTTTGCAATCTGTGGCGGATTACTTGGCCGTGTTTCCGAAGAATATGTAGCAGGGCTGCTGTCCATGGAAAATTGTTTTCACAGCGGTCAGATCACGCAGGATCAAAATGGCTCAGACCCTGCAATCCAGCCGATTCCTAATGACAACTCCGACGCTTCCCCTTCAAGCTCCCCTACTCCTGTGATAGATCGTCCGGCTCCCTCCTCGGACACACAGACTCTTCGTCCGGTTCTGACAGCCAGTCTGATCGGATATTGTTGTAATCTGATATATAGCCGGAATATCCGCTATTGTTATACCACCCAGTCATCCCTTCCCTTGTGTGGCTACTGGGGCTATTCTATTCTGGATGGAACCCCTCTTTCAGAAGATGTTTCACCGGTAAGTCCTTCCGAATGTGCTGTGATCTCAACAGCACAGCTGACAGGTTCCGAAAGCAGCCAGACCATCGGAAATGATTCCTATAACAGCTATCCGGATCTTCTGTCCTGCCTCAATGCCTGGATAGAAAACAAAAAGAATAATGAACGATATTACCTCTCCGGTTATTATTATTTTTCACAAGAACCATCCGCATGGACAGAAGATAGCAGCCACCCTGTTCTCTCCCTTCAGAGTGTGCCGGATCCACGCTATTCTCCACTTCCTGTTACCATGCCACCGGCTCGAACGACCACTCCGGATCCCTCCGTCGTTTCGCCGGAACCGTCAATTTCCTTATCCCCCAGTCCGGAAACCTCCAGCGAAACCTCCAGCGAAACCGAACAGCCTGCAGAAACGTCATCTGCTGCCGAAACGAAACCCGTATTACTTAAGACAACTGCCGACCGGCGAGGTGGAATCCGTATTGTCTGGAGCTGCGCCACTCTTTATGACGGTTATCAGATATATCGTGCCACAAGCCGGAATGCTGCTTTCCGTTCTATTGTGTCCCTGAACACCTCCCGGAGGTCCAAATATTTCACCCAGACCACAACAGCAAAGAACATCCGAAGCACCTACATTGATGTAACAGCAAAGCCGGAACAAACGTATTATTATAAGATCGTTCCATATAACCGTCACAACTCTTCTAACATATATGGAACTGCCAGTGATATCGGAAATGCCACAGCCCGCCTGATGGCCCCTGTACTGACCGTCCGGCGGAAGAAAAATGCTGACGGACAGCGTTATCTGCGGATCAAACTCCGCCGGTATCAGGGTCGCTATGCCGATATCTACATTCGCAAAAACCATAAAAAATATACTCTGCTGCAATTGCGAAACGATAATATCAAACAGCAGAAAGCAACCTTTGACCTGCACTATACCTTCCGAAAAGCAACGATTGCCGTCAAGGTGCAGACCTTCCATAAGAAAAAACGTACAAATGGAAGTTTCTATTCAAAAGAAATCGTATTGCAGATCAGAGAGTAACTATTTATACTTTATTATAATATACAATCAAGAGGTGTCCTTTTATGAGCAGCAAACAGAATTTATTCCGGCCGGGAGACATTATCCGGGAACGATACGAAATATTAGAAGAATTGGGAAGCGGTGGCTTTGCCACCACATATAAAGCTCAGGACCTTTCTCTTGGAATTCCTGTTGCTCTGAAGGTGTATCACCGCAGCACCTTTACCGGACAGGAGGATGCACTGAAGGAAGCAAAGATCGCCGCAGGTCTTTATGACCTGGAGGGTATCGCATCCGCCAGAGATTTTTTCGGCGAAAACGATATTCCATGCATTGTGATGGAATATGTGAAAGGAGTCAGTATTAAGGATTATGTTCGTGAACATGGCCGTATTGCCGGAAACAAAATGCTTCTTCTGGTCAAGCCTCTGTTAAAAAGCCTGATCAAAATTCACGAAAAAGGGATCCTCCATCGGGATATCAGCGCTGACAATATTTTGTTGACAGAAGACGGGAAACTCAAGCTCATTGATTTTGGTGCAGCCCGCTTTACGCAAAAGGCAAAGGACGCCGAATATACTTTAATCTTCAAACGTGGTTTTGCTCCCATTGAACAGTGCAGCAATGTAGGAGAGCAGGGACCCTGGACCGATGTTTACGGAATCTGTGCCACGATGTATTACATGGTGACCGGGATCATTCCCGATGATTCTGTCAATCGCTATGTAGACGATCAAATGCTTCCCCTGCAGCGGATCGATGGCATCAAATTAAATCAGCATGAAATCGCCTGCATTTCCAAGGGACTGGCTGTCCGTATCGAAGACCGATATGACTCCATTGCTCTCCTATATGCAGATCTCTACGGAGCAGGCGCAAACGATACCTTAAATCCTCTTCCGGATCATACCACCTTAAAGCCTGCAGCATTCCGTCCCACAGAAATAAATTTTACGGAAAAGCTTCTGTCAGATCTTGCCCGGTCCGTAAAGAAGAAACAGTTTCATTCCTTACATCGAAGGAAACTTATGATCCTTGCACTGTTTTTGCTACTGGCTCTGACCGGCACCGGAATATATTTCTATGGCTCCACGCATCCAAAGAATACCTCCTCCCTGAATACCATACCGCCTGCCCGGACAGTTTCTCCCGCCACAGCCCCCTCAGCGACAGCTCCCTTTACCACCGTCCCGGCTGCCACTCAGACTCCTCCGCCGTCAAAAGGCAACGCAACAGCAAAGCCTCGTAAAAACACGAAAAAAACGGCAACAGACCGTCCTGCCACCAAAAGTAATCCAGGCAAAAACAACAAAGCCATACAAAATAGTGGCAGCTCCACAAAAAACAACAGTACTATGCAAAATAATGGCAGCTCCACAAAAAAAACAACGGCTGCACCAAATAGCAACCGCTCCACAAATAGCAGGACGCCCTCGCCAAAAAACAACCGCTCCACAAATAGCAAAACCCCCGCACCAAAGCGAAACCAACGATTTGACGGAGATCTGGATGGTCTGTAATAAAACAGAAAGCATCCAAACAAAAAGGAAAGGACAAAGAGCATATCTTTGAAATACAAAAGTCCATGAACACAAGCCTTGATATGATCAGACAAATGCAAAAGACAGCCTATCAGAGACCCGATATTTATCTTATCCGGAAATGGTATCATTACGGTCAGACACCCTCCATTTCTCCGTCTCAATCCAATCCGGAAGCCCCGGATCCAATACTGTCTGATACAAAGGACGAAATACGCCACACTGCTTATTTAAACTTTTACAAACAGATCAAATCATTTAAAGTTGCTTCCCGCCAGACGATCCAACGCTGGTTTGGCATCGGTGGATTTGCCGTTCCTTCCCGCCGGCAACTTCTTTCCTGTGCTCTTTTTCTCCACTTCTCTCTCGAAGAAACGCAGGATTACCTGCTTCATTATCTTTCCCAATGGGATCTGCAGGTAAACGATTACGAAGAAATGATCTGTATGTACTGTCTGGAAAATCAGCTTGGTTATGACAGCTTTGAATTTATGGTTCATTTTTTTGAAACACATACCGATCAGGAACTGCGCCCCCTGCAAACGGCACAGACAGATCTGCTCAAAAAAACCTATAAAAAGAAAAAATCTTTGCCACAGCAGGAATTTCTTCTGTGGATGTGTCAAAGTGCAGAGCTATTTAAGGGCTATAGTATGACTGTCTACAGCTATTATATTCACCTGCTCAATGAAGCATTTCAATATTATCAAAAAGAATGTCTGGGCGAATTGCAGATGCTTTTGACGCGTACCGATTATGAAGACTGGAAAACCTCAAATGCAAACAGCCTCTCCCATATGAATACGGAAAAGGAACGGATCCGCCGTTATCTCAAAAACATGCAGCGACGCAAATCTCCTTCTGCGTCCCCGGAAGACCTGAAGGAGATTCAAAATCTTTATGTGATCGCCTATGCTCCAAAAGCGCGTATTTCCGATCTGTTAAACCAGATTTATCACAATAATAAAAAAGACTCCGCCACCTGGAATCACGAAATGTTTGCGCAGTTATCCGATTTTCTCGGTGAGGAAATGCAATGGGAAAATTCCAAATATATTTCCGAGCTTTTATCCATGTCCGTCCAAAAAGAACGTCAGATGCTCTATCAACGCGCAAGGGCTGCATTGGAATTGTCTGACCCTGAAAAGCCATGTCCCGGCTGGATCTGCCGTCTCCTGAACGGAAACTATCCGGATCAAAAATCTCTCTCCGTAAAGGATGCCCGCAAAACTATCACAAAGGAATTAAAAAAACAGAAGACCCGAGTCCGAAACATCCAGCGTTCCGATCTCCTTCTTCTGATTCAATACATATATTCTGTAAAATATGATTCCGAAACACAGCAGAATCTGACCGGATACCGCAAAGAGGATGCCATAGACGGCTTTGTCACTCTTTCCAATACCATTCTGACCACTTGCGGTATGCGCGGGATCAATCCTTCCTACCGGCTAGACCAGCTTCTGCTCTCCTGTATTACTGATGAAGAAATCATTTTATTAGGAAATCTGCTGGATACCAGTTTTGATGAGGAGGAAGTCCCGTCCAATCACAGTTGTTGATCTCTCTGCTTCTACCGTCGCCCGTGATTCATCATATACCTGTGCCTGGCTATTTCTTTAATGCCTTATTTACTTTCGTTTTGATCCGCTGCAGGGCGTTATCAATGGACTTGGGCTCCTTCTTCATCTGCCTTGCGATCTCCTGATAAGTCATCCCATCCATATAAAGATCAAAAACCTTTTTTTCCAATGGACTTAGTGCTGTTTCTATCTGTTCGCGGAGATTGCGGACGTTTTCCCGGTCGATCAATATTTCCTCCGGGCTGAGCTCTGCCGCCTCCAGAGAATGATCCACCATAAAACTTCCATCCTCTGCTCCGTCCTGCTCTGAATATGCCGGTGAATAAATAGATACATATGTATTCAACGGAATGTTTTTCTTGCGGTTTGAGGATTTTACAGCCGAATAAAGCTGTCTGCTGATACAGAGCTCCGCAAATGTCGAAAAGACTGCCTCTTTAGAGCTGTCATAGTCCTGAATCGCCTTAAATAGACCAATCATCCCCTCCTGCATCAGATCATCCTGATCTCCACCGATCATAAACAAAGATCTCGCACGTTTGCGGACAATTCCCTTATACCGGCGCATTAATGCGTCAATCGCCGCATGATCCTGACTCTGCGCCCGGCAGATCAGTTCCTCTTCCGGCATTATCTCAAAGTTTTCCGTCATTCTTTTCCATCCTCCAAACCAATATTACGGTTTTCTCCCCCTTTAACAGATTATATTTTATGATCTATTCCCAAATATATCTGTCTTAAGATTATTTTCCTGCCTTATTTAATCTCTGACGTACAATTTCATACGAAAGCACACCCATTGCTACAGAAGCATTGAGCGAATCAATATCTCCAAACATCGGTATACTGGCTACAAAATCACAATTTTCTTTCACAAGACGGCTCACACCATCTCCCTCATTTCCAATCACGACACCCATAGGACCTGTCAGGTCGAGAGAATACATGGATTCGCCACCCATATCACCACAGACAAACCACATTCCTTTTTCCTTCAGCTCCTCCATAGTTCTGACCAGATTGGTAACCTTTGCTACCGGCGTATAATTGATTGCTCCGGCAGATGCCTTGGCCACAGTGGCGGTCAAACCAACCGCACGCCGTTTTGGAATAATGACACCGTGTGCACCAACCTGATTGGCTGTTCGAATGATAGAACCCAGATTATGCGGATCCTCAATATTGTCCAAAAGGATCAGAAACGGTGCCTCTCCCTTTTTCTCTGCAGCTTCAAGCATCTCGTCAACCGTTCCGTACTCATATGCGGCAGCATAAGCAATAACTCCCTGGTGCTTTCCTGTCTCCGACATCTGATCCAGTCGTTCCTTTTTTACAAAATTCACAATCGTATCTACCTTCTTGGCCTCCCGAAGAATTGTCCGGATCGGACCATCCTGGCATCCATCCAGCAGAAATACCTTATCAATGGTCTTTCCTGCCCGGAATGCCTCCAGCACTGCATTTCTTCCCTCTATCGTAAGCTCCTCGTATCTCATATCTATTCTTCCTTTCTCTCTAATGAATCATCTTAAATAATTGATTATTGATCAAACTGTTCCGTACGTTCCAGTCCCAGTGCGATCAGTTCAATTACCCGCGGCATCTGCTCCTTCAGGTATAAATATCCGATCAGCGCCTCAAATCCTGTGGCTATCCGGTAATCAATGATGGATGCATTTTTTGCTGATGTTCCTGACTTTGCATTCCTGCCATGATGAAAAACTCTGTTTTCCTCTTCCGTAAGATCCGGCTCTATAGCTTCCACAAGCCGTGCCTGCGATTCCGCCTTAACGATACTGCTGGTCATTTTATGAAATGTCTTTACACTGTAATTTCCCTTGCGGAGCACCAGCGTCCGTATGATCAGATCATAGACAGCATCACCGATATACGCCAGCCCCAGCGCAGAATACTGCTCCGGTTTTAATTTACTTTCTCCAAATTGACGATATATTTCCTCTTGAAACCCGATCTCTTTTATTGATTCTTTTGTTATGCTTTCCTTGTCATTCATACGTTTTCCTTTTCCACTTTTTAAACTGTAATTATGTTTTATTTTGGGTATTTATATATAGAAAAAAATCCTCGAAACATCAGCGTTTCAAGGATTTGAGAGGCGCAGGCCGGATTTGAACCGGCGCATACTGGTGTTGCAGACCATTGCCTTACCACTTGGCTACTGCGCCATATTTAATTAAATGACTCCAACGGGAATCGAACCCGTGTTACCGCCGTGAAAGGGCGATGTCTTAA
>OIWV01000802.1_pt1 | contig 29627 bp, 22 predicted proteins | sample 1587751 | NCBI WGS metagenome assembly OIWV01 (sample SAMEA3888913, study PRJEB22519) | human gut metagenome | biome: human gut; feature: human-associated habitat; material: faeces | place: Denmark | collected 2010
AAGCGGTCTTTTGTCAAGCTCTTTTTTTCGAGGCTTTTGAACGTTCTGAACTTGGATCGCTTCATGTTTCTCGGTGCTAACCAGAACTTTTCAGCGTCTATTGGTTCTTTTCAAAGGCTTCGTGCTGAGGCTTCAGAAGTTATTCTTTGTCTCAGCGCTTGGCGCTCAAGTATAATACCACACCTCCCGCCTTCTGTCAACACTTTTCGGCAAGTTTTTTCCTGTTTTTTCAAATTCTTTTTTCTCCGGGATCTGTCAGGCTGTTTTTTCAACCATTCCGTTCGTAGAAACCGGCAGGCGCAAACGCCGGAGCTGCCTTCGTCAGCTCCGGCCCCCCTGGGGCAGACCTTGCAGTTTGCTTCCGGCTGCGCTATTATTATATATACATTATACTGCGCTGCAAAGGAGGCCCCTTTTCATGATCCTCACCGTCAACATCGGCAACACCCATATCACTGTGGGCGGCTACGACCACGACACACTCCGGTTCTGCGGTCGGCTGCATTCTGACCCGGCCGCCACCATCGACGAATACGCCATCCGGCTGGTCAATCTGCTTTCGCTGCACGGCGCATCCCCGGATCAGATCGAGGGCGGCATTCTGGGCAGTGTGGTGCCGGTGCTGAGCGGCCGGGTGCTGGCGGCCTTGCGCATCCTGTGCAGTGCGCGCATCCTGACCGTGGGGCCGGGGCTGAAGAGTGGCATCAAGCTGCGGCTGGACAATCCTGCCCAACTGGGTGCCGAACTGCTGTGCGGTGCCGTTGCCGCTCTGGCAGAGAGTGCCGGGCCGCTGGTGGTCATTTCGGCCGACACGGCCATTTCCATGATGGCGGTCAACGAGAAGCAGGAGCTGGTGGGCGGCGTGATCCTGCCCGGGCCGCAGCTTTCTTTGGAGACGCTGGTGAAGAACACCGCCCAGCTGCCCCAGATCGACCTGGCTGCCGGCACTCCGGCCTCCATCCTGGGCAAAAGCACCTCTGCCTGCCTGCAGAACGGCTTTGTACTGGGCACCGCCAGCCAGCTGGACGGTCTGGCCGCGCGGTTCTGCGCCGAGCTTAGCCCGCAGACTGCCTTTTACGCCACCGGCAACCTGCCCCGTGCCATCCGGGACGCCTGCCGCACCCCCATCCGCTACCGTGAGACTCTGATCACCGATGGTCTGTACCGCATCTGGCAGAAAAACCGCAAAGGATAAAATGGGTTGCTCGCCCCACCCTTTGGGTGGGGCCTTACGAGTTGCATTTGCTGATTTTTCCGCAGCCCCTTGGCAGGGCTTTGAAAAATCAGAACGCTGCCCCAACAACTCCTCCCTGTTTCTGCCACAGGCAGCGGTCGTCGTCGTTGCACTGGGCTGATTGCTTGCGGTCTGCGGACCGTCGCCCTGTTCTCATCCTCACCATCTTAGCCGCAAAAAAAGCACCAGCCTGAGCCGGTGCTTTTTGTTGGCGGAGATGGTGGGATTCGAACCCACGTGCCCGGTTAAGGACAAAACGATTTCGAGTCTTTAAAATTGTTGGATGAAGCTGGTCCCTCGCGGCTGTCATTGGCAGCTGAGGGCATTCTTGTAACCTCCAAAAAGGCACGTCACACCGCAATTTGCAGGCGAAAATCGGCCACTTTTTGCGAAATGACGTTAGAAAAGCCTTTTTCACACGGGGCGTCAACGGCTGCATTTCAGGTGTAGTTGTGTTAGATGTCCGTTAGAAATATGCAGTGCTGCCGTTGCTGTGCCAGCTCACAGCAGGCTTCCCTGTCTGAACGCAGCGTTTCCCGAAAGCCGGGAAATGCTGCGTTTTCTCTTGCCCGCTTTGGGCTGAAAGGGAAGCCGCCATGTCAACATTCCGCGTCAATAAAAATGTCAACTACACCGTTATGAGCAACCACCACCTGCAGGATAAGAGGCTTTCTCTGAAGGCCAAGGGACTGCTGTCCTATATGCTCTCCCTGCCGGACGATTGGGATTACAGCCTGAAGGGACTGACCGTTGGTTGCAAAGATGGTCTGGACAGTGTACGCACCGCTGTTCTGGAACTGGAAGAACGCGGCTATGTCCGCCGTCAGAAAGTCCGCAATGCCAAAGGGCAGATCATCGACTACGATTATCAGGTTTATGAATCGCCTGTTGAGGACGATCCTGCCGTTCCCGGCAAGGAAGGCGGGCCATCGAACCCGTCCGCAACCAAAAGCCCGAAAAGCCGCATGAAACCTTGTTCTTCACCATTTTTGGATTTTCCAAATTTGGCTGAGCCCAATTTGGAAAAGGCAACGCAACAAAATACTAATAAACAAAATACTAAAAGACAAAGTACTAATCTATCAGGGCCGACAGGCGAATCCGCAGATTTTGACCAGATGGAAGCACAGGTGCGGGAGGAGTTTCGGGAACGGCTGGAGATCGACACTCTTGCCCAGCGGTACGACCCCGACAAGCTGGAGGAACTGCTGGACAACATTGTGGAGATGTACTGCTGTCCTCGGCAGACCCAGTATGTCGGCAAGCAGCCGCAGACCACCAAAGCCATCCGGCTGCGGCTGGACAAGCTGACCAGCCAACACATTGAGTACATCTTCGATGTGATGTCCAACACCACCCAGCCCATCAAGAACATCATGGCCTATCTGCGCACCACCATCCTGAACGCCCCCACCACGATGGAGCACTACTATCAGGCGCAGGGTAACTGGCTGACCGCGCAGAGCCGGAAGGAGTGAACACCGTTTTCCACAAAGACCGCAAAACACGTTGAAAGTACAAAGGAGAATTTCCATGAAGAACACGAACGCCGTCCGCACCGAGATCCATTACGCACAGGTTGGGGAGTATCAGCTGCCCCTGCTCACCCTGCCGCAGACCGGTGATTCCGAACCGCTGGGCAAATATGGCCGGATGCGGCTGGCCTACCTCAAAAACCAGCGCCCTGTGCTGTACAACCAAATGCTGCTGAACGGTACGCTCTGGCCGCATTTGCAGGATGTCCAGAGAGCCGCCTCAGAACAGGTGGAGCGCACGATTGCGGCCTTGGCAGACAAGTTCCCTGCGCCGGACAAAGAACGCTCACAGCTTCTCTGGGTGGCGCACATGAATGGGCTGAAAGCGCAGGCGGAGGAGGTGGTGGTGAGGGAAGTCGTGTATGCAGGATGAAACCACGATTCATCTTGTCTATCCATCCAAACATGATATAATGGAACAAAGGAGCGTGATACCATGAGCCCAATCGAAGTCCCTGCAAAAATCCAGTTGGTCGAAAAGCGTGAAACACGGACGAGCCGTGGAATGCTCTCAAAGGGCTGGTATCAGGTAGACGACCAGCTTGTTATGGTCAAGGGCAACTCCATCACAGAGGCCGGAACCGCTGGGTTTGAGCCGTATTCTGAGGTGATGGCCTCGCTGATTGCACAGGTACTGGGTCTGCCTCATGTGGAATACGCCCTGATGCCTGCCAAACTCTTTCCCGACATTCAGACCTATTCCTGCGATGTGGTCAGCGTCTGCCCCAAGTTCACAACGGACGATGAACAGCTGTATCATTTTGCAGACTTGGCTGATGCCCATTTCCTTGCCAGCGGTCGAGCCGCTTCACCGGAAGCATTGTTCCAGTATGCGATAGAACTATATGGTAAGAAGTGGCTTTATCAAATGCTGGCATTTGACGCCTTTATCGGCAACGAAGACCGCCACGAAAACAATTTTGATGTAATCGTCCGGGATGGAAAAAATTATGCTCCGCCTATTTACGACAATGGCGGCAGTCTGCTTGCGTGGGCAACGGATGAAGAATTGACAGACACGAAGCTCCGTTATCAGTTCGACAAAGCCAAACCGTTCCGCAGCCATCACGCCCAGCAAATCAAGATGATCGATGAGCCTGTGCTGCCAACGCGTGACTTGGACGAGTTGTATAGTGAAATCATTCAGTCCATCTCGCCTATTCTTGCATTGTTGAGCGAAAAAAGAGCATCTGCGATCCGTCAATACCTGAAATACCGTCTGCACTACCTGAAAGCCGCCATGGGGTGATAAAATGGCCTATCTGAAATTGATGATGGATGAAAAAGAAATCGCCCACTTGAGCGAAGATGGGCAGTCTCTTTGCGCAAATGAGGGTGTGCCGCAGTACAGCCTCCCACTGAACCTTTTCATTGGTGACAAACGTGAAGTTCCATTGGTTGATGTGGTGGTTTGGGCAAAGAAACGAATCTTTCCGAAAAATCGGATGGACTGCAAGGAAATTCTGAAAATGATGGGTCTGCCGAACTACAATGCATGGGAAATCGTCAAACGCACCAACGCCTGCCTGATGGAAGACCCCTATTGGCTGCGATTCAGCGAGGATGAAACCTTTGAGGACACCACGCGCGGCAGGGCAAGAAGGATCATGACCGAATGTCAGAAGCCTGCTGATACCAATTAGTATCATTTATAACAACGTTAGGGCAAAGCTCACATCCCCTTCACTTTAAGTCAGCGTTTGCCGCCGTACATACCTGCCCTTTGGGGACATTCAAATTTTTTCAAAACAGAATCCTTTAATCGCCTTGCTTTTCTCTTAAAATGCGGCCAATTTTAAGGGAAAGCGCATTGAGTAAGGTCTGAATCAGCTTTACTTGCTTGACTTTTTTGTTGGTTGTCAGTATATTGATACTAATTGGTATCAGCATGTATCAGTTATGAGGTGACAGGAATGGATGGAGCCAAATTTGCAAAAATGCTTTCAGACAAGCATCTGTTCGAGCTGGATCGGATGGAGTATAAATATTCTGTCTCTAGTGTCAAGGAGTTTATAGGGTTGCTCCGTCAGAATCTCGCTCAACCTTTGCCTTTGGCTGATTTTTCCAGTGATGAACTGTTCTATCTGCCCAATCTGGCTCAAATCTCCACCAACGGCATGAAGCAGCTTCTTTCTGTTCCCGCAAGCAATCAGTCCTTTGGGTTGCAGGCCATGACTGAGGAGATCCACGCAACCTTCCAAATCGAAAGCATTCGCTCCTCACGCAACAGCATCCGGCATATTCTGAATGGCTACGCCCCGCGTAATGAGGAAGAATCGCGTATTTATGGCATGAAGCGTGGTTTGGACTTCATTGCCGACCGCCAGAATGCGATTACGGAAGAAAACTTGCACCAGCTTTACCAAATCAGCTCCGGCGACTATCTGCCGGATGAAGACCGCCTGTTGCCTGACCATTTTTACCGGCACGACCACGTTTACGTTGTGGGTGGTGAAGAGAGCCGGGAGGGACTTCCGGCGCAACAGCTCCCGGATGCTATGAAACGACTGGTTGATTTCACCAACGCCAAGGATGGCATCAACGAGCTGCACAAAGCAGCCATCCTGCACTTTGCCTTTGCGTACTACCATCCTTACTTTGATGGAAATGGCCGCACAGCTCGGCTGCTCCATCTTTGGTACCTTGTCCAGCAGGGCTATCCTGCGGCACTGTTCACGCCGTTTTCCCGCTATATTGCTGAGAGCAAGGCAGCCTACTACAAAGCCTATGACCGTGTCGAAAAGAACGCACTCATCTCTGGCTACACGGACGTAACGCCGTTCCTGTCCTATTTCTGCAACGAGGTTTATAACCGTCTGCAAGTGGATGTAATACCGCCGCAAGCTGATCTTCAGGTGTACCAGACCGCTCTTGCCAATGGAAAAATCACCGAAAAAGAACGGTTGCTCTGGGAATATGTTCTGTCTGCCTACGGCACGGAGGAGTTCACCACCAAGCAGCTGGAAAAAGACTTCCGCAACGCTGCCTATGCCACGATCCGGACGTTTGTGATGAAGTTCCACGAGATGGGATTGCTGGCAGCAAGGAAAGCCGGAAACCGAGTATATTATAAAGTAAGATAAATTATTGATTTGAGCCGCAGGTGATATTATTTCATTCTGCGGCTTTTTTGTTGCAAATCTTCAGATTTGTGTTGAAATCACTTGTGTGTCGTCCTGCTCAATGCTATAATTATAATGTTGAAGTGTTTATATTTTGTGTATGTTGCACAATTTAAGATGTTTGTGTGATGACATTCTGTAAACACCATCTTTTTTACGCCCGGATTTCCTGAAAGGCCAAAACAAAAATGATCTTTTCTGAAAAAAGCGAAACTCCAAACTTGACTGACTATCTCAAAGCAAAGCCAGACTCCGTAGTTTACTACGGCGACAAAAAATCCACCGCGAGCTGGCAGTTGCTTTATTTTATTGCGCTCAAACTGATTGCGGCAAAGCATCCGGATGAATTAATGCGCCTTGAAAGGAAAAGCATTTTAGGGGATAAGATTGAAATTGGAAGCGAAATTGAGATTCGAGAGTTTTCGCATCCACTCGGCATTATGCGGAAGCCGGATGGAAAATGGCTTTTTGCTGAAACAGACTTCAATGTGCAACAAATTCTGCTCCACCTGAAAAAGCTGATGGAGATCTGTAAAGACCCATTGGACACAATGGTAATCTATTTCTCCGCAAATCAGTCACAAAATGTATCCTTGCGCACCGATAAATCGGATTCTCCTTTGATTCGGAAATCGCTGGCTGAAATCTTCCGACCAAAAGTTCCCAAAGCAACACCCACTGTGACCACGGCCGAACAGCAATATGTGCAATGGCTGATTCAAAAAGGTGAGAAGCCTTCAGAAGCGCAAGCTGCTTTTTCCATGACGGAAAAAGTCATCAACCGGCTTCAAATATCTGCCAAGCGACTTTTCTCAGTGACAAGCGCTGTTGAACTCAAATACATTCTCTCTGCGCTGCGGCGCACACCGCAGTGGCACTATTTTTCGTCAAGACAGCAAAACCAAATCGTGTATACGATTGATCTGTATCGAGAATTTCGGGAAAGCTCAGCGAAAGCACTGGCAAATGCGCAAGCTGCATCAACAGTGCAGCCGCCCGCTACAACTTCGACCTCTCATCCCTCCGTGTTGCCTGCCTCTGCTTTGTCCGGTTCGCAGAAAATTTCTTCTCCGGAAAAATTCTCCTGCGCAGGAGCAAATCCTCTTGAAGTGCTGTTTGATGGCAAACACATCGAGGCGAAAACATGGAAGGATGTGTATGTCGCAGGTGTTAAGGAACTGTACAGCCGCTATCCTCAAAAGTTTATTTCGCTCATCGGCGACCCGGACAACAAAACTGGTGTCTATATTGAAACTGCCTATCGGGCCCATAAACTGAAAGGGCTGAAGGTCCTCACCAAAAACAGTGCAGGGCAGTGGCTTTATCTGGAAACCGAGAAAACCCCGGATGAAGCCATGACAAGCCTTTATAAGCTCCTGGATCATTGTGGAGTTGCGCATACTGCACTTTCGGTTCAGTGCAAAAAGGCTGAATCGGATGTACCGGTCACAGTGACCGACGTTTCGATTCCCCAAGTGGTTTCTTCTGCGCCAGCAAAACCGATTGCCAAGCCTGTTGCTGCGCCTGTTGAAAAAACAGCTGTACGGACACCGCCCAACGCAAACAGTTCCGCTTTTTATCAATGGATGCGGAACGAGATGCATCTGGCAGAATCCTCCTCACGGAGCTATGCCTCTGCGATCAACAACTGTGAACAGCTGGCTCGGCAAATCGGCTTGGACAGCACGGCTCTTTATGGCGTATCCCTTGACGTTGCAACACGCACGAAAGATCTGTTGACTGCTACAAAGGAATATACCGCAACCAACGCCAGACAGAACAATCGGCTGCGGGCCGCACTGGCAAAATACATACAGTATCTTTCTGTGCCGGAAAGCGGTTCTGCGAAAAAGGAGCCACTCGCTTCTAAACCTGTTGCAACACCCGTGCAAGCACCCGCAGTCATTTCTCCGGTCTCTCAGAAGCTGATTCAGGATGTTGAAAAGGTCGTGCTGGACGCAGATTTGGACGGCATTGCACTGTCAGATCTCTATGGAAAAATTCACGCATCGGACAACGCCATTCGGGAGGCAGTTTTAGCATCTTCCAAAATCGTATCACTGGCAGGCAAACTCTACCACGAGGATGCCTTTGTAGATTGGGACGATGGTGCCAGTCAGATGGAGCAGCTTTTGGAAAAACTTATGGAGAGGAACAACGGCTATGTTTCGGACACGCAGCTCTATGAATATGTTCGTGCCGAAATGCAGATGTTCCTGAATGATAATGGCATCAGTAGTTCCGCAATGGTTTATGACCTCGCTCGCCACCTGTTCGAGAAGGTCGGATATCACGGAAAGCATTACTCTTTTAGCAATAAGACGCATATCTCGCGTGGTGGCGACGATCAGATTGGTTCGGTTCTCGATGTGATGCGCCGTTATGCACGGGAACAGGACGGAATGTTTGTGGAGGAGGATCTGATTCAATATCTGCAAAATGTCGGGCTGAAAACCGGCAATCTGCACGGCCAGATGAAGTTGAATGAAGAACCGATTTTCCTCTATTACCAGCCAGATGTGCTGATTACCGGGGAAAGTTTGCAACTGAATGAAGCATGGTTTGCCAAAGCGCAGCAGGCTCTGGATAAGCTGTTCTCAGATTTAGGGGATCACATTGTTCTGCGCGATATCCAGCCGTGGTGGTACAGTTTGCTCCCGGCTTTGCCCGGTAACCGACCGTGGACACCTTTACTGTTGCAAAGCATTCTGGGCTTTTACAGCAAAAAGCTGGGCAATGCTAAGACGATCTGCGGTATGGCCAGCCAATCCAAGGATACCCTGCACGCCATGCTGGTGAGCGGCTCCAGTGAAGTCCAGACTTTTTCGGATGCCGTTGCAGCGTGGTATGTCGATGACGGCATCACAGGAAAACGGTTCCAAGCAGAAGATCTGCGTGAACTTCTGGTCAAGCGTGGGCTTCTTGCAGGCAGTGAATTGTATGGCAGACTTCACAAGGCACTTGCCAACGATCCCCGTTTTGCATGGAGTGCAGACAATACCACCGTGACGATCAATTTGTAAATAGAAAACGAACGCCAGAAAATCTCTGGCGCAAGAGAGGAATGAAAAGCCGCCGTGTACGGTTATGAATGGACGGAAGAGAACGGCATCTTCCGGCTGACGATCAATGCAAAAATTCAAAAAGAAATTCGCCCGGTATTCCATGAAGAATTGGACTTCTTCGGGATGGATCAATACTGGGATTATCCCAAAGATACAACTGCCCCGCTGCTTTGGGCAGAGGGCGTTCGCCGCTATGTTCTGAACGGTGTCTGCGTGGCTGAAGCGCAGGGAGGAGGCTTCTATACAAAACCGACGATTAAACGTTTGACAGAAGAACGTCTGAAACTTGTTCCCATTGATACAGATCGGCTCTATGAAGTCAACCGGCAAATTATGCTGAGCCTGGAGCAAAAGGCAGTCCAATTTATCCAAACACAGTATGAGCACTATCTTCCGTTAGGGTTCTCATTCGTCTGTGCCTTTTCGGGCGGCAAGGACTCGCTGGTTCTTCTTGACCTGATGACAAAAGCACTTGCTCCAAAGGATTATTATGTTGTATTCAGTAATACCGGCATGGAGCTTTCTGATACGCTGAACGCTGTCCAGAAAGCCAAAAAGCGATGGCCTGAATTGCGCTTTGAAGAAGCCAAATGTCACATGGACCCCACGGAAACATGGGATGAATTTGGTCCTCCGGGACGACGTATGAGATGGTGCTGTCAGGTACACAAATCTGTTCCAACGCTCCTAAAACTTCGGGAAATAACAGGTTTTTATAATACGAAAGCTGTTGTTTATGATGGTGTCCGTGCCGAGGAGAGCGCAAGACGTTCCAAATATGATGAGGTAAGTGAAGGAAAGAAAAACATCAGTCAAGTAAATGCCAGCCCTATTCATAAATGGAATACAGCCGAACTCTATTGTCACATTCTAAAGAACAATCTTATGTTAAATAATGCCTACAAGCTGGGATTGTTCAGAGTAGGGTGTATGGTATGCCCGCTTTCTTCTGATTGGTGGGATGGAATTGCCAATTATCACTATAAAGAGGAAATGGCTCCATTTCTTCAACGGGTAGAACAATATGCAAAAAACACAAAGCCTGAAAAAGAGGTTAAAAAGTATATTGAGGGCGGCGGTTGGAAAGCAAGAATGGGTGGTCGCGGGCTGACAAACGGTGGAAATCGTGTTGTGGAACGAATCTCCGATAATCAAATCAGCTTCACGATCCAACATCCTACGCAGCCGTGGCTTAATGTCGCACCCATATTAGGACCTATTACAGAACAGAATCGTGATTCCGGTGTGCAAAAAATCAATAATGTCAGCTTGGATTACCGCCTCAAAAAAGGCGATGGCCAGTTGTACGTAACGTATAGCCCATTTTCTAAGATGGATAGGTTTACAATCAGTCATCTTAGAGGCATTGCCAACAAAGTAGCATATTGTCAGGGATGCAAAGCCTGCGAAGTCCAATGCCCAACGGGTGCGTTTACCATTCAGTCCAATGGGCAAATTTTGATTCGACAGAATCTTTGCTGCCACTGTTCTAACTGCCTAACATTTTGTGAAAAAAGTTGTCTGGCCGCAAAATCGCTAAGTACAACCGGGGGAGGAAGTAATATGAATATGAAAGGCATGAATGCATACCAGCATTTTGGATTAAGGCAGCCATGGATCGAGCATTTTATGGCCGATGGTGTTAATTGCTTCGGTCAGGGCGTTTTGGGAAATCGTCAGTATGATGCTCTAAAAGTCTGGCTTAGAGATGCCGGCATCATTAAATCCAATAAAGACAAAACCATTTCGGTCACTTCTTTGGGAGAAAAACTCATTCAACGGGGTTCGTATAATCCATTTGTTTGGGCCATTATTTGGGCAAATCTTGCCTATAATTCAACGATTTGTCGGTGGTATTGCTTGAACACCGAAATTGGCGCAACATACGAAAAAGGTGACCTCGTTGTCATGATTGGAGAAGAATACTCAAAGTCAACACGAGACAATGCTGTAACATCGTTGCTCGAAACACTTCGTCAGTCTCCGATTGGTAGTGCTCTCCAGCAGGGAATTCCCATGGAGCTGTCCAAAACAACATATTCTTACTACCGTGCCGGATGGGAATACCCCCATGCGGTTGCTTTGCTGTATGCACTTTATCTCTATGCTGAGCATACTGGCCGTAAGAGCTTTACTTTCTCTGAGCTGGTCAATGCACACAGCAATCCGGATGCAAAGGGAATCTCTCCTGCGGATATCTACGGCATTGATGTGAAGAAGTTCCGCGAAGATGTGCAGGGCTTGGCAATCAGTTTCCCGAAACACATCCGGGTTTCCTTTGTGGCAAACCTGGACAACATCATTCTGGAAGATTATTCTTCCGACGACATTATTGATCTGGCCGAGGAATAAAAATCGAGAGGAGTTTGCGGTCATGGCATACAACAAGCAGTACAAAGACTTCCTTGAAATCAGCCCCAACTTCGAGTCGGTCGTGGACATCGATGCGGATAAGCGGAATCAAAACCTGTGGCGTGAATACATTGTTGGCGATGACATGGAAAATCTCGTGGATGTTCTGTGCCAGTCGCTTGGCAACGAGGCTCCGGATGCCCGGAGATCGTTCTGGGTGCATGGTTCTTATGGCACCGGTAAAAGCTATGCAGCTATTTTTGTAAAGCATCTGCTGGAAGAAGATCCGAACGTAATCGACGAGTTCCTGTCGAAATCCTCCAGACTGTCCAAATATCGTAATCGCTTTATGAAGTGCCGCAACAAGGGCGATTATCTGGTGATCTGGAAGACAGGCTGCACGGGCATACGCACCGGCGACATGATGCTGGTAGAAGCAGAGCAGGCTGTCCGTGAAGCTCTGGTTGCTAAATTTGGCGATAAAGCGGATCTGGGTGGCGCATCGTTGATCAGTGCGGTGACCGATAAGTTGGATGATGCGTCCATCAACTGGGATCATGTGATTGAAAATACGATTCTGAGTGATGATTATTCTTCGGTGGAAGAACTGCGCGCTGCGGTTTCCTCTGGCAAGCTGTCTGCCATCCAGACGACTGCCATGGTTCTGCGGGACATGAAGTTTGGCCTGATTTCCAATCTGGACACGTTTGAAAATTGGCTGACAGAAGTCATTGATGCCAATGGTCTTGCCAAGAGTGGCATCTTCTTTATCTGGGATGAGTTTACCGAGTACGTTGCACATAGCGATGACCACACCATCATGCAACAGCTCTCTGAATTCTGCAAGGTCAAGCCGTTCTTTATGCTCTATGTTGTCCATCGTTCGGATGAGATGGTCGATAGCATGGGCAAGGACCGCTATCAGATGATTACCAACCGCTTCCACACAGTAGAATTCCACATCAGTGCATCTGCTGCGCTGGACCTGATTGCGGGTTCTATTGTTGTGCGCAACGGTATGCAGAACGCATGGGCTGATGAACGCAATCAGGTTGTCAACGATTTCAAGAAATTCCTGCCAGATCTGGTTGGTCTGGATGACAAGACCGGCGAAATGATCGACAAGCTGTGCCCCATCCACCCTATGACGATTCGGTTGCTTTCTCGTGTGGCGGAGAGCTTTGCTGCTGCGCAGCGTACCATGTTCCGCTTTATGAAGGATCAATCGAATTCTGACATTGGCTTTGTCGGATATATCAACCACTACGGCCCGGATGATGAAGCACGCTGGCTCACCCCGGAATGGCTGTGGGATTATTTCTTCACCCGCGAAAGCGACTTTAGCGATAAAGATACGAAAGTTGCACCTTATATCCAACATTATGAGGAAAGCCTGCATCTTGTTGAAAGTGATGAGGATGCGCTGCGCCTGTTCAAAATCGTGATGCTGCTGCTTGCTGTTTCTTCCACCACTAAAGGCGCATATGGTGTGCGTCATATGCAGGGTGGCATTGCTGCAACACTGGACTGTCTGGAAAACTGTGTGGCTGGTGTACTTAGCAAAGATAAAGTGCGTGACCTGCTTGCTACTTTGGAGGAAAGCAAGCTGGTGCTTCAGGATCAGGCTGCCAATGGTACGATTCGGCTTCAACTCCCGTTCAAGGGTGGCTCCGGCGATGCATTCCGGGTCAAGTTTGAAAATAACGACCGGAAATATTCTCGGTATCAGATGTTTGCCAAGGATGGGCGCTTCTCCAACGAGTTGGAAAAGAAGGTCTGGGACGAAAACGATGCAACCTTCAAACGCATGAAGATTGCTGTTTGCTGTGCAGAAACCAATTCTATCAATAATCGTCTTGCCGAGGTAAAGGCAGAATTGGTAAAATCGCCTTACAAACTGGGTCTGCTGATTGTCACAGTAAAGGATGATCCGCAGTATAGCGCGATCCAGAATACGCTGGCTCACGCTGCCGCCGATGCAAATGAACCCCGGTTGACGATTGCTCTGCTCAAGACGCCTCTTAGTGACGAGAACCGTAAAGCATGGCTGACACAGCTTACCAAAATGGAGCTTGCTAATGAGAGTGGGCAAACTGCATCTGCAAATGGCTACAAGCTGGAAAGCGAAAAAGTGGTCAACACATGGACTGCGCAGGCTACTGGCGGCGGCAAACTCGTGGCATGGAATGGCACCAATATGTTCAATAATCTCTATGGCACGGCAAATTTGCGCCATACCATCATTACACAGGTTCTGAACAATGTTTTCCCCTACGCCCCGGAACAGATCGTCAAAATGGTTACCGCCTATAAACCTTGCAACGATGCTGCACCGGCAGCGGGTATTGCTCGTAAAGGCGCAACCACCCAGATGCAAAGCGTTTTGAACAGCATCTCTCCTGAAATTCTGCAATTTACGGAGATTGACGGAATCGCCAACGCTACGGGCGATAAAACCGTAACAGCTGTTTCTGCGCTCGCAAAGGTCATTCGTGATAAGATGGATTCCGGTCAGCGTGTGATTCTGAGCGACTTGTGGCGTGAACTGCAGGAGCCGCCATTTGGTTATTATAATACGATTGCCTGCGGCATCCTGCTTGGCCTGATCTTCTCCTGCTACAAAAACACAGCCTTCAGCTGGACGGATAGCGTCCAGAGTACGCACATTTTGAACGAACAAACTCTCAAGAGCATGATTCTGTCCATGTGCAAAGGCTCCCTCAACTCGGACTATCTATCTGCCGGCAGTATCACGTTCCAGCACTTCCGCGATTACGTTAAAGACATTATAAATTTGACCGATGCACAGGTTGCAACAGAAGCCGAATGTTGCCGTAATATGCGCGCCGCTATTACCCAGTCTGGCGCACCGTTCTGGGCATTGAAGTATCTCCCGGACGGAACGTATGGACCCAACACTGATAAAGCAAACACGATCATCAATGTGAACTGCACCCCATTTGTTAGACAGTATGGTATACTGTTTAGGAAATGGGGTGTTTTTGTATGCCGGAAAAGAAAAAGCAAAAGACATATAGTGGAGAATTCAAAATTGAAGTCGTTGAAACAATGCGAAAAGAAAATCTAAGTTACAAAGAAACCGTGAGACACTTTGGGCTGAGAAGCGATAAGCAAGTGCGTATGTGGGAGCGCATCTATCTGGAAGAAGGCAAAGAGGCTCTCTTGCTGGAACGTCGTGGACGAGCTTGTGCAGCCAGCGGAACACGGAAAGGGCGAAAGCCGAAATTAGACAAGCAGGTAGAAGAAGATCTCATTGCAGAGAATCAACGGCTTCGTATGGAGATTGACTACTTAAAAAAATTGAGAGCCTTGGTGCTGGAAGAGGAACGTCAAAACAGAAAGCACAAGTAGTTCAGGAACTAAGGCAGAAATATCCGTTAAAAGCGTTGCTGCAGCTTGCCGGGCTTCCTCGCAGCACGTTCTACTACTATCTGCATCAATCTCAAAAGCCAGCGAGATACCAGATGATAAAAGAAGCAATCGTTGCGATCTTCAACAATAACAAGAAGCGGTATGGATATCGCAGAATCACACAAGAACTACATAACAACGACATTTGTGTGAATCACAAGACGGTTCGGAAGCTCATGAAACAGTTGGGCTTGGTCTGCCATGTCCGTGAGAGAAGAAAGTACAATTCTTACAAAGGGGAGGTTGGCGAAGTGGCTCCCAATCTGTTAGAACGACATTTCAAAACGAACGAACCAAATCGAAAATGGGTCACAGACGTTACGGAGTTTAAGGTAAATGACCAGAAGCTTTATCTATCACCAATCATTGATCTGTTCAACGGAGAAGTGGTCAGTTATAACCTTAGCCGCCATCCTAATTTTAAGCAAGTCACGGATATGCTGGAAGGTGCTTTTCGGAAGCTGCCAGATAAAGTAGATGATTTGATTCTGCATTCAGATCAAGGCTGGCAGTACCAGATGAAGCTTTACCAAAACCTGCTGAAAGCGAAAGGCATTACACAGAGCATGTCTCGCAAAGCTACTTGTCTGGATAATGCCGTCGCCGAAAACTTCTTTGGCTTGCTCAAGACAGAGTTGTTCTATTTGGAAAAATTCAGTTCCATCGACCAGCTCGAAAAGGCCATTGTTGAGTATATCGACTACTACAACAACCGCCGAATCAAATTAAAACTAAACGGCCTGAGCCCTGTGCAGTACAGGATCCAGACCGTTCGAGTCGCTTGATCTTATTTTTGTCTAACTTTTGGGGTTCACTTCAATGAAATGCAGCAGTTTATTTCGGCTGATATTGACCGTGAAGCCATTATGAACGATGTCCTTCTGAATTTCCAGAGTCGCGGAAAAGTCAAGGTTGCTATGCGAAAGGCATTTCAGGATAAGGCTGTCATGTCTACTGCATTCCGCAATTTCTTGTATTCTTCCTCCCCCGCACTGGCCGATGTTGCCACAACGCTTTCCATCCAGCCGGTGGATTTGAGTGATCGCCTGCATCTCAGCATGCAGGGTGAAATTTATACATGGACCGAGCAGCAAGTTGCGGATAAGCTGGCCGACATTGTGAATGAATATCAGTATCTGGTTGAGGTTGACCATGCATTAGGACAAAACTACCGCAATTTGGAAGATGCCCGCAAAGATTTGGCAAACCGTTTCAAGTATCAGCGTATTCCTTTCACCGCAGTTGAGGATATCCAGAAGCCCTGGTATCCTGCGTTAAAGGCTCTCCGTACACTATCTCTTGGAAAAGTCGCCCACCTGACCGCTGATGAGCGCAATGCGGACGCTGCCGCTCTGCGCAGCTATGGAAAGTCGGCAAATGACTTTCTGACCGACAGCAAACCCACACTTGCTGATATTCTGGATGACCGTGATGTAAATTGCACTGCTGAGGAACTGGACGCTATTTACTCCGGCCTGAAAAGCACGCCGTTTGATGCGACTCTCACCCAATTCAATCACCTGCTGGATCAGCAGGTTGCTCGTATCGGACAAGCTCGCAATCGCAGTAAGCTGAAGGCACTGTGGGAAAGCGTTACAGGGAAGGAGTCTGTCAAGGCATGGTGCGACTCTTTCTCGACACCTATTTTCTGGATAATTCCAAAAGAGCTACGCAAACCGATTCACACGGTCATTGACCTTCAGAGCGGTATAACTACTCCTCGTGATACAGAGGTCATTGCTGCAATTGATGCTTTGCAGAATGAGAAAGCTCGTGTTTTGACGGATGCCCAAAAGGTATACGCCGCTCTTTATGAAACCGTTGGCTCTGAGTATGTTACCTATTTTAAAGTACATCGCCCAGAATTGCTTGCCAAGTTGAAGCTGTCCCACGGAAATGATATGAGTACTTGGGAAGCACCAGAACTCAGTCGGCTTCAATCTATGATGAAGTCGGCCATCCAACAGCAGGCTCGACAGGAAAAATTGCAGAATACTAAGAATGAAATTGCTGAAATGCCTGTAAGTCGTTTGCGTGAGAATATCGCCAGTTTTCTGGATAACCACCCTGAATACTGCGATGAGTTTCTAAAATAAGGAAAGGAGCAAAACTATGACGGTAGATCAAGTCATTGATACGTTGAAATTGGAAAAGCAGCAACGTGTGCCCAGCCGTTTTCCTTGCCGTGCTATCATGGTCGGAAATATTGCTGAATATTGCGATCTTCTGGAAAAGCTGAAAACAATTCCCAATGTGGAAGTGGTTCCTTCAGACGTGCTGTTTTCCTCTGCCGATGTGCTACCTGCCTATGACAGTCTTATGGATTCCCAATATAAAGACAAATGGTTGATTCTCCCCGGCGTGAGCGAATACCTTCGGCTTTTTTCCAGAGGTGAGACCCAGCGTCAACGCTTTACAAAGCTCTGGCGCTATATGGGATATGGCTCTGATCTCGGTCGAATTATCATTCCTCTCTGGGGATGTAGTGCCCAGTGGCATGATAAAGATCTTCACCTCGATGGTGATGAGCGGCAGAAAGACTTTTTCTTTGACTGTACTACCGACATATCTGACCCACAAACTCTGAAAATTCTCGTTTTGTCAAAGCAATTTGATAAATATCAAAACACCCTTGTAAACGCAGCCAACAAAGTATTTTCTGGCATACGAAGCTGGTATGAATACTGGTCGAACCCGTCCGTACAGTATTCAGAGTATGTCCTAATCACCGGAAGATTGCGCGATATGCAATCTACGGCAGGAGATATCTCAGTTCATGTTTTACCAGATACATTGTCTTTTATCCGTGCTTATCTTCAGGGAGGAGAAGCATTAACTTCAGAAAACTGCCCGGATGAATCAGTCAATTTGTTATTTCCTTATGCGCTCCAAAAGGGAAATCTTGACGAAGCTATCCTCAACTGCCTGAATCTTGTTCATTTTCAAAATACAGATGTCATGGGAAAATGGGCAACGATGAATAACGGTCAAAAACAACTTGCCATGCTTTGGATGCAGTTACATCAGCAAGACGACTATCTCTCTTATTGCGTCCGCAAGGCAAAAAATGCAAATGATCTAGTAGATAATATTTATCATGACATTTTCTCTCTTCGTCTCCGGCATCCTGAATGGGAAAAAGAAAGTCAGGAGTTGATGTCTGCACTGAACCTGTCTAAAGATCCCGCATTTTTCAAGGCATTGGATGAAATCCCTGATTACAAGCTTCGGCTCTGCTATCTGACAGGAAATACCCAGGCTGAACGCATTTATCTGATTCATATGATTGGAGAATGGCTGAGGATGGATGCTCAACAGGCTTTGTCCTGCTCGGAGGTTCAGTCTGCTTATCCTGAGCTTTATGCCTATCTACAGCACACTGAACTGTTTAAGGATAGTGACTCTGAGCGGTACTTTGATTCCTACAAGTCTTATAAACTTTCAAATCGCTTGCCGCAGGATGAGGATATTTATTTTTCAAACTTTGATATAAATTCTTATCCCTATCGCTATACGTTGCTTAGCGATTCGATAACAACGGACAGCGTTATTTTATGGATTGATGCACTTGGCGCCGAATGGCTTTCCTTGCTTTGCTGGACATTGCAAAAAGACAATAATGGTCAGATAAAATCCGTTGCTCTGGCACAGAGCTGCTTGCCAACGGAAACGGAATACAATGACCAGTGGAATAAAATGGATACGCCGCATGACAAACTTGATAAGTTGGACAAGTTGGCGCACCATGGCGTAATTGATGATCCAAGTTATTATGCCTGCATTCAGGAACAGTTTTCGTTCTTTTCCAAAGTCGTCGATAAGGTTGAGGAGCTGTTCCAAAAATACCATCGGGTAATTATTACGGGAGATCACGGAAGCAGTCGCCTTGCTGCGAGGTTTTTCCATGCAAGGGAGGGCTACCCTGCGCCAGCATCTTCTCAGGTGTGCAGTCATGGTCGATTTTGTATTTTTAATGGAGCTAAAATCATTGCTAGCTCCAATCAAGTGATCGCTAAAGACTCAGATGGAAATCAATATCTGATTTTCAAAAATTACGATCATTTTAAGCAGTCTGGCTTTGCCGCCGGCGGCGATGATGAAAATGCACAATACGGCGAACTTCATGGCGGCGCTTCACCTGAAGAGTTGCTTGTTCCTGTGGTTGTATTTGACAGCATCCACGAGCTACCACTTACTGCGACATGGAAAAAAGATTCTATCAAGTTTTCTATGAAAAAAGCCAAACCAGTTATTCTGTTCAATAAACCCGTTCAAAATGTTCAAGCTAGTCTTGGAAGTGTCGATGGTATCTGCACTCCTATAGACACAGTTGGTAAGGAATGGATGATAGTTTTTTCTGAAAACAAGGCTGAAGCCACAAAGAATTTTAAATACGATCCGATTATTATAGCCGATGGAAAAGTTGTCCATGTTCCATCACTGGAAATAAAGCCCGCTCTTGGGGGAGGAGATTTCGACCTTTAATGCGAGTAAAGAAAAAAGTATGTTGCGATTGTGGTAAGGTTCTAACAAAAGATGAGATTGCACTTTCTCAAAAATTGATTGACCTTGATACCGAAGATTTTTATTGTTTGCCATGCATGGCAGAATATATCGGATGCTCCGAGGATGATCTACACATTAAAATTCGAGAATTCAAAGAACAGGGATGCACCTTGTTTCTGTGAGAGGACGGCGATTGTATGCTGGAGGATAAAGTCAGAGAAATTTTCGCTGACATGGTTGTATTAAAAGATCCCCAAAGAAGCGAATATTTTTCCAACCTGAGCATTCCTTCTTATATGCGTGATTGGCTGGTTATGAAGTTCTCAGATGACAATGGAACCATCGATTACGAAAGTGTTGGACGATATATCAAGCGTTATATTCCGAGTCGGGAAGATTTCGAGCAATACAAATTTCAAATGGTCAATGGTGACACCGTTCAATTTTTGGCTCGGGTTCGAGTCTCTGTTGATGTAAAAACAGGAAAAACAGTCTTTGAACTGCCTGATTTTGGTGGCTCTCGCGGTGGGGCAGGTGGTGTTGTAGCTTATGATGTCGCTGAGAAATGGCAAAACACCTTGCTGCGGGAAAGTGAAAATTGGGGCATCGTAACACTCTGCTGGATGATGGATGGAACTCCATCAAAACCGAAAGGTCTCATCACAATGATTGGCTACAAGCCATTCTGCCCTTACGATATAGATCTTGAGTTTTATCGTGATGCACGAAGCCAATTTTCTATTCATGAATGGATTGATGTCATTATCGAAGCAATCGACTACAATCCCGACGGGTACTTAGATGAGAATGGTGAGGTGAGCGAACGGAAAAAACTTTATTTTCTTCGTCGCCTTCTGCCATTCGTTGAAAAACGCGTTAATCTGATTGAACTTGCTCCAAAAGGCACCGGAAAAAGTTACGTGTTTGAAAAAATAAGCAAGCGTGGTTGGCTTATTAGTGGCGGTACTGTATCTCGTGCATCCTTGATTTACGACAATGCGAAAAAGACCGGTGGTCTTCTTACACGATTTGATTTTGTGGGGTTTGATGAAGTTCAGTCTATTACATTTGAACAACCCGGTCAAATTCAGCAGGCGCTCAAGCACTACATGGAATATGGCGAGATTAAAGGCTTTGATGCTTCGTTGTCTTCAGGTGCAGGTGTAATTGTTCTTGGAAATATTGATGCAGACCGATTTGACACAAATAAAAATATGGTTGCTAATATTAGTGAAGTGTTCGGGGAATCTGCAACATTGGATCGTTTCCATGGTTTTATTCCTGGATGGGAAATCCCTCGAATGACAACCGGTATGATTGCCAAGGGTTGGGCCATCAATACGGAATATTTTGCCGAAGTGATGCATGCCTTGCGAGATGATCTCACATATTCAGCTGTCGTTGATGCTATGATTGATTTTCCTTCAAACGCAGATAAACGCCATATGACCGCAATCAAGCGGTTATGTACCGCGTTTTTGAAACTTCTGTTTCCTCATGTACAAACTCCAAATGATATTGACCGTCAGGAATTTATTGACTATTGTCTAAATCCCGCTATTGAAATGCGCTCTGCGATCTATAAACAGCTCTGCATCATCGATGCCAAGGAATATGATGTTCCAAGCAAGCGCATCCCTGAGATTGTTTGCAAATAACAAAGGTGCTTACTCATGATTTATGCTGATAATGCAGCGACCACCCCGTTGGATCAGGATTCTTTTGAGGCAATGAAGCCATTTCTTCTTGAGCAGTATGGAAACGCCTCACAGCCATATTCTTTTGCCAGAGAACCACGAACTGCCTTGAAGTGGGCAAGAGAAACTATTGCTGACTGCATTGGGGCAAAACCCGAAGAAATCTATTTTACATCCGGCGGCACTGAAAGTGATAACTGGGCTATAAAAAGTAGCTCTTTAAAACGCCCTATCTTGACTAGCCAAATTGAACACCATGCCATTCTAAATGCTTGTGCGGCAATGGAGCATCTTGGTGTAAATGTTCGATATCTTCCTGTGAATTGTCATGGAACGGTTCAAACTGAAACCTTAGAGGCTGCCATGGATTGTAAGCCCCGGTTGGTTTCAATTATGCTTGTCAATAATGAAATCGGGAGCATTGAGCCCATAGCTTCTCTTGCAAACATTGCGCATAAATACGGTGCGCTGTTTCATACGGATGCAGTTCAGGCTGTTGGACACATTCCGATTGATGTAAATAGCCTAGGCATTGATATGCTGTCCGCATCTGCTCATAAATTTAATGGCCCTAAGGGAATAGGCTTTATTTTCATAAAATCCGGAACATCTCACCATCCATTTATGGATGGCGGTGCTCAAGAATCTGGGATGAGAGCCGGAACGGAAAATGTTGCCAGCATTGTTGGAATGGCTACTGCTCTAAAGAAAAACTGCCATGAAATGAAACAGAATCAAGAGAATTTGCTTCAAATTGAGCAAAAATTCTTGAATGTCCTTTCCAATTCCAAACTTGACTTTGTTCGTAACGGTGATGTTGATCATATTCCAGGAAATGTAAGTATATCATTTCGTAATGCCTCCGGCGAAATGCTGCTCCATCGACTGGATTTGATGGGAATCTGTATTTCAACTGGGTCAGCCTGCGACAGCAAGAGCATCCAGACCTCGCACGTCCTAAAGGCAATTCATCTTTCCGATGAATATGCACGTGGTACGATTCGAGTTTCCTTTGGCAAGCAAAATACACTTGATGAAGCAACAACTATTGCTAATGCCATCATCAAGATTTTGAATTCAAGAACAGTGTAATATTTTCTTTCAGCTTTTTTATTCAGTTTCTGCAAGCAGTGCCTTTGTGCGTACAAAGGCCAGAGAACACGCACGGCATTGAAACCTTGCCGTGCGTGCTCTGTTTGTTGGGATGCAATCCCAATCCCTGTAATCATCACAATTCCGTGATGGCTGCGCATTCCTGTGGTGTGCTGAAAGAGCGTTTTGCAAAAAACGCGTAGCCTGCATCCGTCGGATGCAGTTCAGGGGTTTGGGATTTCCCAACAAGCATTTTGCAACGCAAAAATGGTCTTTGTATATACGAAGACACTGCTTGCTACGGCTATGAACGCCTTTTGAATTGCAAAATGATTTTTCAGTTGCTATACTGGGCTTATCAAAGTTTTTTCGGGAGGACGTCGCAGTGACCGCACAGACAATGCAAATCGGGAGCAGACCTTGCCGCATTTACGGCGAAGCCCATGCGGAATACCTGCTGCTCCAAATGACCGGCGAACATGAGTTGCAGAGCATGGATCATGAAGTGGCGGCTATTGCACAAAGCAACCGAAAGTATCTGTTTGTGGCCATCCCGGTGGAAAGCTGGAACGATGCACTTTCTCCGTGGGAAGCTCCTGCGGTATGGGGCAAAGAGAGTTTCGGCGGCGATGCAGCGGACACGCTGCACTTTCTGACAGAGCAGGTGATCCCCACGCTAAAGCAGCGGTTTGCACTGCCGGAAAACGTCAGAATCATTCTGGGTGGCTACTCACTGGCCGGACTGTTTGCTTTGTGGGCATCCACCCAGACTGATCTGTTCTACGGTGTCGCCGCCGCCTCGCCCTCGGTGTGGTTTCCGGACTGGATGGAGTTTGAACAGCAGCGCCCGATACAGACGCAGCACATTTATCTGAGCCTTGGCGACAAGGAAGAGCGCACGAAAAACATCGTCATGGCTGTGGTAGGGGATAATATCCGCACTCTGCACAGTCAGCTTATAGCGCGCGGTGCAGACTGCACCCTTGAATGGAACAGCGGCGGGCATTTCAAAGACGCCGACCTGCGCACGGCGAAAGCCTTTCAGTGGGCGATGGAGGAACACACATGACCATTTTGATTGATGCCGATGGTTGCCCTGTGGTGGATTTGACGTTGCAGATTGCAAAGCAGTTCGGCGTTCCTGTCATCATCTTGTGCGATACCTCTCACCAAATCGAGCGTGAAGGTGTGCAGACGCTGGTGTTCGATAAAGGTTCTGACAGCGTGGACTTTGCCCTCGTCAACCGGGTAAAACCGAGAGATGTGGTTGTGACGCAGGACTACGGACTGGCGAGTATGTGTCTTGCCAAGTGCGCACAAGTGCTAAACCAGAATGGTCTGGAGTACACCGCCGACAATATGGACGCTCTCATGCTGCGGCGGTATGAAAACAAAAAGCTCCTCCGTGCCGGGAAACACCCAAAGGGATGTGCAAAGCGAACGAAGGAACAAGACGTTATATTTAAGCAAGCTCTACATCACATTTTATGTCCTTAAAAAATTAAGTCCCCCGCTCACTAAAACTAAGCAGAGGACTTAATGATAAGTTTATATGTTACGTATATAATAAAATGACTGTGGAGGGGTTCTGAAATTAAAATCCTGCAATTTTTTAGGAGTGCTATAATGAATTACGTGCTCTAACTTATAAGCAACCGCTTTTTCGCGCCCTTTAAAGTATCGAAAATACTCCTTTTCGGGTATTCCCGCATTTTCTGATACGAGATTCCACAAAACACGTGGTGATTCTTGAAGAACATCGTTTACAGTGCATTCGCCTGTTATCGCACAAACTGGAGAAGTCTCATAGATATATATTTTTTCGATTGGTTGCTTGCAGCAAACCTTTCGAAATTCATACCATTTTGATCCTTCAAATATTTTCTGAGCATACTGAGGTTTAATTGAAAACACTGCATTCATTGGTCATGCACATCTTTTAAAGACAATCGTCTCATTCAACGGGCCGTTGAACGCATATTCGACAATTCCCTGCTTATAGTAGTCTATGTATTCTTTATAAAGAACGAAACCATTCTTTTCTAGCAAAGATTTAAATTCATCAATATGATACGACGACACCGTAATAATTGGCCTTGCACATTGAAGTTCTTTAAACGCAACTTTTAATAGTGCCGTTGCAATGCCTTGATTGCGGTAGTCTTCGGCCACTCTTAATGTACATATCTTTTTTTCGTCAGTATTCTTTAGAATGAGAACAGCAGCAATCGTTTCATTGTCCATGACGGCATAAATCAATCGTTCTTCACTTGCTAAGCCCGGAACAATTTTTTCATAGTACCATTCTCTAAAATTGCTATATTCACCACACAGGCCGCTCAAGAACTCATATACAGCTGTGGTGGCTTGTTCTTCAACTGCTCCTATACGAACCCATTTCATAAGATCTCCTCCATTGTTAGTTGATTATTTTACCACTCAACGAACAAAATGTCAATGCTCCTTCTTCAATTTTGCAATAAGATTTTTCCAATTCAGTGATAATAGCACAATACAGAACAAAATGATCAAAACCATAAGTGCTTCTAATTGTACATACATAGATGGTCCATTTAGGGCCTCTTGTGGTAATATAGTTAGCAAGATATTAAAAGTGAGGTTACTTATTACATTTAAAAGAATTAGCAAAAGAGCATATGGGATAATGGTTATTGGACCACATTTTCCGGCTTTAAGTCTTGTAAAAAATTCCCAAGATCCAATGTCTCCTTTTTCATTCACGCTCATAGCATCCTTTTGGAGTTTTTTACTACTATGATATGCAATAATGTCTTCAGTTTTTCTTTTCTCTTTATCGCTAAGATTTACATACTTGTCCCAAATGTCCTTTTCTAGGACTCTTGATGAGCCAAAATTTGCATCAACATCAACGTCAACTTTTGTCATCAATAAAAAATGCAGACCATTTATTGGAGCAAGAGACCAGCCATCCTGAGCCGTCATTTCCTGCACTAGAGATCGCTCCATACTACGAGTATTATTAAATCGTATATCGACCATGTATGTAGAATTAACTAATGTTTCGAAATACCGATTTGGTGCTTTATATTCCCTAACGCACTCTTTCAATAATGGCGTTCGAATTCTGAATCTCAAATAATATTGGTCACATGACACATCATTCGTAGTTCCTTTTATAAAGTGCGGGTCAAATTCTAAATATGTGCCCTTATTTTTCTTATACGGAATAAGTTTAACGTCATTAGGACTCAAAAAATCCAATTTATATAGAATAAATTCTGTCTTTTTTGCATCGCCCTCCTTCATAACCTCTACTTTTTTAGAATTAGACGTGACATCAGCAGACCTATATGGTTCATTGAACACTGCACCTAGTAAGTTTGCGTCTTTTGATAAGCACTCGCATAAATCCTCAAGGTCTTCCTTTTCGACCTGAAAAGGGAGATACAATCTTATTTTTTTAGCATCTGACAAGTGAGATAGCATTAACCCTATATCTAAAACAGGCGTTTCATCATCCCATCCGCACTGGGTCCAAAGATTGATGTTTACTTTTACGGAAAAATGCTCTTTATTCGCGTTATTTTCGTCATTCTTGTCATTTGAAGGAACATATGCCAAAGCAAAACTGTCCAAATCCGTCACCCACCATTAAATTATCCAATCCACGGAGTTTTTTCTACATTTTCATTATAGCATCTGTTGAGTCTATTAGCAACAATGAGAATAATTAGGGCGGTCCATTTTCTCTGTAAACGATTTTTCAACGATACTACAAAGCTCCTCCGTGCCGGAAAGCATCCCAAGGGGAGCCCAAAGCGGACGAAGGAGCAGGATGAAGCATTTGTCGCCACACTGACAGATATTTTAGCGAGCATCTGATTTTCTGAATCAAAAATTTGATATTGCAACCGCCACTCACTCTTTCCCGAAGTGAGCGGCGGTTGTTTCTTGTTCAGCGCATCTTGCTTTGTTAACTTTCTGTTAATTTTCAAAATAAAGGTTGTCAACGAGCCTTTCTCGATGCCTACCAAGTGAGGGAACGCTCTCAACCTTCAATGAAGGCAAAAAAATCAGCGTCAACACCCCCCATTTTAGGCCGCTTTTTCTGTTAATAGTAGAAACGCTTCTTTGAAGGTCAGTCATTTGTGACCTTTTTGTTAATTCTCAAAAAGATGGTTGTCTTTGGGCTGTTTTCGTTGCCTACCTATTGAGAGGATTTTTTCAAAAGCGGAGATTTGGTCTCAAGAATTACAATTCAATTACAAGTTTCTCACCAATGCTACGAAACAGGCGTTCTCGATGCCTACCAAGTGTAGGGCATCTTTTTCAAGACCATTCTCGGACTATTATGACGTTTTGTTTACAAAATTGCTTGCAATGCTACGAAATGGCCTTTTTCATCGGCTACCAAGTAGAAGGATGTTTTTCGTCCGTCAAAGTCCAGAAATCTTCCATATGTTCCTTGACAAGTGAATAGTTCAATCGTCCGGTACTTCACAAAAGGTACTTCTGTAACTCGCAGCCCGGTCATAACGAAGACGGGGTGGCTGAAATGCCAATGGTGCGGTGCAAGCCCGCCGCCGGACGATTCCCCACTCCTAGGGAAGTCGAGGACCAATATGGGAGACCTTAACTTATTAACGCAGTTGAGCACTTGTTTCGTGCTTTTCTGCGACTGGAGAATTGGAACCCTCCAATTCTCGTTACATACTCTTTGTTCCTGATTTCTGCTTCAGCTGGAGGTGATCAACATTTCAGAATATCTTACCACGCAAACTCCGCTGCCGCCGTTTCTCCCATACCCACGCTTCCTTTTGGAACTTGACCTGAGTCAGACTGCAAAAATGACTTATGTGTTGCTACTCGACCGTGCCACACTCTCGCAGAAAAATCTCTGGATAGATGAACGTGGATTCGTGTTTGTCATTTTTACGATTTGCTCTTTGGCTGAGCAGCTAGGGCGCAGCACTGTCAGTGTTTCCAGTGCGCTTAAGGAATTGGACGCTGCGGGATTGATTGAGCGCAGACGAACGCGGTTTTCTTCGCCCAATCACATCTTTGTGAAAATTCCAAATGTTGAATAGTTCTGCGTTTTTCACGATTCAAGAACCGCCAAAATCACGATTCTGTGATGCAGATTCTTAATGGCATCTGCAAAAGATATTTTTCCTATGCAGTATAGCAGCCTTTAAGACTGTATCGAAGAAAACTTTCACCTAACCAACGTAATAAAACAAAAAGAGAAAAACGAATAGAATCCATCCATTCCTTTCCGTATTTGCACCACATGAATGAGGAGGTCTGCCCTTGAACAAAGAAAAATCTGAGAAGAAGCCCACCACACGCAAACGTGCGCCGAGAAGTCCGAAGTCCGTGCGCCTGATCGTGGAACGCCATTATATCGGCAATGTGCCGATGAATACGCTTTTTCAGCGGCTTGTGGAAGAAGAAATTCGTAAAACTGCCGAATCGTATCTCGCCGCTGGCTAATTGGACGTTTTACTGCGGAAAAGGGCTTGCATCGTCACGCAGCATCCGCTACAATGTGATTGATGAGGTCTCTTTTCCATTATGGAGGTACACATGGAAAAGGACAAAAAAGTAACTGCTTTATACTGCCGACTGTCAAAAGATGACGGTTCAAACAGCGAAAGCCTGAGCATCCGCACTCAAAAGTCAATGCTTATGGAGTATGCCACACGCAACGGTTTCGGGAATTGCCAGTACTATGTTGATGATGGTTACAGCGGTACGAACTCTGACCGCCCTGCCTTTCAGGAACTTCTGGATGATATCCGGGAAGGAAAGGTGGCAACAGTCATTACCAAAGACCAGTCCCGACTTGGACGCAACCACATCGAAACCGGAACGTATATGGAAATCTTCTTTCCTGAACACGGTGTCCGCTATATTGCAATCAACGATGGTTATGATTCCAACGAGCAATCTCAGATGGATATTGCCCCGTTCCGAAACATCATCAATGAAATGTACGCCAAAGACACTTCCCGAAAGATCAAGAGTGCCCTTCGGACACGCAAGAAAAGTGGAAAGTATATCTCCAGCGGCGCACCGTTTGGCTACCAGAAAGACCCTGCCGACCACAATCACCTTGTGATCGACCCGAACACCGCCCCCGTTGTTGAGTATATCTATTCAATGGCAGAGGAAGGGCTGGGGCTTCACCGCATCGCCAAGCGGCTCCACGATGAAAAAGTCTTGAAGCCGTGTTACTACAAGAAAGAGATGTTTGGCCGCTTTATTGATGATGAAAAGATGTATGATTGGGACAGTGCCTATATCAGTCAGGTTCTGCACAGCCCAGTCTACGCCGGACACATCATCTACGAAGCCAAGCCCACCGTGTCCATGAAATCCAAAAAGCGGCGTTATATTCCGTTTGAAGAACGCGCTATCGTTCCGAATACACATGAAGCAATCATCCCACAAGACCGTTGGGAGAACGTGCAGCGAATCCTTTACAGCCGTTCCAGTAGTTTTATGTGCGATAAGACCGACTACGACAATATCTTCAAAGGCATCGTCCGCTGTGCAGACTGCGGCAGAACGATGTTAGTCAAGGTCGAGCACAGGCGCAAACGTAACAGTGTTCTGGATCAGACCTTTTATTGTTGCAGCACTTATCGGAAATATGGTGCGAAAGCCTGTGACTCGCATAATTTGGAAGCCCGTGTTCTGCATGAAGCTGTCTTTGCGGACATTCAGGCACACGCAAAGGCCGCTGTGAGCAATCGGGAAGCCCTTGTGAAGAAGATTGCAAATCAGATGCACCTCCGGGTGTCCTCTGGCCGGGCGCAGCACAAACGGGATTTGAAGCAGTGTAAAGCACGAATCGCAGAAATCGAAGACCTGTATGCAAAACTTTATGAGGACGTATCAAAGGGACTTCTCCCGGAGAAACGTTTTCAAATGCTTGCAGATCGCTACGACAAAGAACAGGCTGAACTGACCGAGAAGATTGAGCAGTACGAGCGGGAAGGCCGTGCTGAACACGATCAGCTGGACAAGATTCAGGATTTTATTGATGAAGTCAGCAAGTACGCTGGTATCACCGAACTGAACTATAAGATTCTGCATCAGCTGATTGACAAGATTCTGGTATCCAGAGCGGAAAAGGTCGATGGCGAATACGTCCAGAAAATCCAGATTTTCTACCGCTTTATCGGCCCATTGGATGCCATCGAGTAACAAAGTCAGAAAAGTCACCTCCGAGAACTATCCTACAGACGCAGGGCGCGAGGGAGAACTGATCTTCCACTTGGTGTACCAGCAAGCGGGATGCAAAAAGCCCTTTACCCGCCTGTGGCTGTCCAGCATGGAGGAAAACGCCATCCGGGAAGGATTCGCCCATCTCAAACCGTCAACTGAATACGATGCGCTGTACAACGCAGCTCTGTGCCGGGAACGTGCCGACTGGATGGTCGGCATCAATGCGTCCCGGCTTTTTTCGTGCCTGTACAACCAGCCCTTGGCGGTGGGGCGTGTTATGACCCCGGTGCTTGCCATGACGGTGGTGCGGGAAGCCGCCATTGCTGCCTTTACCCCGGAAAAATTCTACACGGTGGATCTGGAACTGACCAGCGGCT
>OIWV01000828.1_pt1 | contig 29049 bp, 16 predicted proteins | sample 1587751 | NCBI WGS metagenome assembly OIWV01 (sample SAMEA3888913, study PRJEB22519) | human gut metagenome | biome: human gut; feature: human-associated habitat; material: faeces | place: Denmark | collected 2010
GGCTGCACTTAGAGAGTATGCTCAAACGGCTTGAATTCCAAATCCGAAACTTGAGAACGGATTTTGAACACCCTACCTTACAGGGCGCATTGCTGATTGCCATTATACCCAGGGCGATGCCCTGGGCTAAGAGCTTTTGGGCCTTCAGCCCGTACTTGAACCACTTGCGAAACTTCAGTTTTTTATAGTTGGGAAAATATTTTTTCCCAGTTGGATAAATCAAATGGAGTCTCTTTAAAAATTAATTTTTCCCGTGCATTTTGTCCCATTTCAGGTAGATTCCTGCAAGAATTGTGCCCGAAATGCTGTGCCAGGCGCAACTAATGGCACAAGGAAGGACGGCAAGTGGCTGGGCGGCAAAGAAGTTTCCGGCCAGGACGGTGGCAAGACCGGCGTTCTGCATTCCCACCTCGATGCTGATGGTGCGCTTCTTGGCTGTGTTGAAGCCAGCCAGCTTACCGGCCAGCCAGCCGAGGCAATAGCCCAGGGTGTTGTGGCAGAAGACGACGGCAAAGGTCCATAGGAAGAGCATCATGCCGCGTGCCACGAGGTCGTCGTGAACGGTAGAGATAACGCCACCCACGATAAACGCCAGGCAGGTGACGCTGATGCCGGGCATCAGGCTCTGAATGGTGGGGAAACACTCCCTCTTGCCGTAAATGTAGTTCAGTGTGCAGCCGATGGCTACAGGGATGATGGTGACGAGCAGAATGCCCTGGAACATGCCGATGGCGTCGATATGGATGATTTCGCCAGCTGTAATCTTCATCAGCAGCGGCGTCATGACAGGAGCGAGGATGGTGGAGGCACAGGTCATTCCCACCGAGAAAGCCACGTCGCCATGACAGAGATAGCTCATGATGTTGCTCGACACACCGCCAGGACAACAGCCCACGAGCAGAATGCCGAGGGCAAGGGCAGGGTCGAGGTGCCATACGTGGACAAGGAGGTAGGCCACGCCCGGCATGATGATGAACTGGGCGCAGGCACCGATGAAGACATCAAGGGGGCGTTGCGCCAAAATCTTGAAATCGTTGGTGGTAAGAGTCAGTCCCATGGTGAGCATGATGATGCCGAGAATGACGGTCTGGGTGATTCCGCGTACCCAGTCGAAGGTATGTGGGAAGAAGAATGTGAATACAGCTACTCCTATCACGAAGATGGAGGTGTAATTGGCCAGCAAACGGCTGAGCGCCTGAAATAAATGTAACATAACCTATATATTTTTAGAATGTTTGTCGCCCTCTTATATACGTTCTGTTCGGAATGTGGGTGCAAAAGTAGTGATTATATTTATTGTGAGCAAAGGTTTTTGTCGATTTTTTCGTGAATTCCTTTTTATTTCTGATACAATTGTGTAACTTTGCACAAAATATAAGATATTACGGAATGAACGAAGATTTTGACATAAGAAATGAGTCGGTTTCGCCTGCCGAAAAGGAATTCGAGAAGGCGCTGCGACCCTTGAAGTTCTCTGACTTCAGCGGACAGACGGGCGTGGTGGACAACCTGCAGGTGTTTGTCGAGGCTGCCAAGTATCGCGGCGAACCGCTCGATCATACACTGCTGCATGGTCCACCAGGACTGGGCAAGACGACGCTGAGCAACATCATCGCCAACGAGCTGGGCGTGGGACTGAAGATTACATCGGGCCCTGTGCTCGACAAGCCGGGCGATCTGGCAGGCATTCTTACCTCGCTGGAACCCAACGACGTGCTCTTCATCGACGAGATTCACCGTCTGTCGCCCGTAGTGGAAGAATATCTCTACTCGGCCATGGAGGACTATCGCATCGACATCATGATCGACAAGGGTCCGTCGGCTCGCAGCATTCAGATCGACCTCAATCCCTTTACCCTTGTAGGAGCCACTACCCGCAGCGGTTCGCTCACAGCGCCTCTGCGTGCCCGTTTCGGCATCAACCTGCACTTGGAGTACTACAATCCGCCAACGTTGCAAAAGATCGTGAAGCGCAGCGCCATGCTCCTGAAAGTGCCTATCGAGGAAGAGGCTGCGGCTGAGATTTCGCGCCGCTCACGCGGTACGCCCCGTATCGCCAACTCGCTGCTGCGCCGTGTGCGCGACTTCGCCCAGGTGAAGGGCAACGGCACCATTACCTACGACATTGCTGAGTTCTCGCTCCGTGCGCTCAACATCGACCAGTATGGTCTGGACGAGATCGACAACAAGATTCTCACCACCATCATCGACAAGTTTCATGGCGGACCGGTGGGCGTGGGAACGATTGCCACAGCCATCGGCGAGGATGCCGGAACCATCGAGGAGGTGTACGAGCCTTACCTCATCATGGAGGGATTCATCAAGCGAACCTCGCGCGGACGCATGGCCACTAAGCTTGCCTACGACCATCTGGGACGCAATCCCTATGGCAGCAACATCATGCAGGGAGACTTGTTTGAGTGAAGAATTTGATAGAAGAACTTTAACTACATGAAGATAGGAATATTTACGGGAACTTTCGACCCATTTACAATCGGGCATCAAAATATAGCAGAACGTGCGCTCCCCATGTTTGATAAATTGGTGATAGCTGTAGCGATGAGTAAGCTCAAACATGCCACGGAAGAGATTTCTCAGCGTGTGGAGAGCATCAAGAAGGTGTTTCCTCAGGAGTGTACAGAGCTGATAGATGTGCAAGATGCTTCGAAGGGTTATCGCATGGAGGTAGTAGCCTACGACGACCTTACCATCGACCTGGCGCATCGTCTTGGAGCCAAGTTCCTGGTGAGAGGCGTGAGGAGTGCTAAAGACTTTGAGTACGAGCGTGAGCAGGCCGACATCAACAAGCAGTTGGGTGGTGTGGAGACCATTCTCCTTTTCTCCGATCCCCGCTACAGCAGCATCAGTTCTACGCTCGTCAGGGAGTTGAGATTCTTCGGAAGAGAAGTGGATGAATTTCTGCCTAAGAAGTGAAGAGTGAAGAACGAAGAGTGAAGAATTCAAGAGCTTAAAAAGATAATAAAAAATTATATAATATAAATGGAGAATAGGAACGAAAAGGTGTTGTCTTAACTCCTTTTACTCCTTAACTCCTTAACTCCATAAGAAGTATGATAACATATAGTGTAGAAGGCGTGAAAATGCCTAAAATCAAGAAGCGCGAAACCAGCGCATGGATTCGCAAAGTGGCTGCTTCGCACGGACGCAAAGTGGGTGAGGTGGGCTACATGTTTGTAGACGACGAGAAGATTCTCGAGGTCAACAACGAGTATTTGGGCCATGATTATTACACCGATGTCATCACCTTCGATTACGATGAGGGCGATGTCATCAACGGCGATATTGTCATCTCGCTCGATACTGTGCGCACCAATGCCGAGCAGTTCGGCAAGACCTACGACGACGAGTTGCATCGTGTCATCATTCACGGCATCCTGCACCTGTGCGGCATCAACGACAAGGGCCCGGGCGAGCGCGAGATCATGGAGGAGAACGAGAATAATGCTCTCGCCATGCTCGAAGGTGCTTCGATATTGAAGTAAAGACGTCTTTTGTGTGGAATTGGCAGGAAAGCAATCATGCAGCATTCTCTGTACTGCTATGTGCTCTCCAGCCAATCCTGACACTTAAAAATCGCCCCATTATTTACCCCTTTTTCGACTAACCGACTTTTCATTAACTTCCACTTAAATCGAAAGGCTGTTTTTACGTAAACAGCTTGTTTATAGAAGGTTGCAGTTTTGTGTTATATACACGAATCCACTATTTTACTAAGTGAAATAGCTTTTGTTTGATTTTTTAGCTATCTTTGCAGAAGATTAACTGCACTCGGCAATTTGAAAGCAAGCTTTCATTGCGCTCATTTGCATAATCTTTGCAGAAGATTAGCTGCATTCGGCAAAAAATAATAACAATATAATTTATGAAACATTTAGCATTATCCTGCGTGTTGTCGCTGACAACCGTTTTCTCAGTTCAGGCGCAGCAGATGCCCGTCTATTTGGACGACACAAAGCCCGTAGAGCAACGCATCGAGGACGCCCTCTCCCGCATGACCTTGCAGGAGAAATTAAGAGTTATTCACGCCCAGAGCAAGTTTTCATCGGCTGGAGTTCCACGATTGGGATTTCCTGACTTCTGGACTGACGATGGTCCACACGGTGTGCGCCCCGACGTGCTGTGGGACGAATGGGATCAGGCAGGACAGACCAACGACTCGTGTGTGGCTTTCCCTGCCCTTACCTGTCTTGCAGCCTCCTGGAACCCTCAGATGAGCCGTATCTATGGCGAGGCATTGGGCGAGGAGGCTCTCTATCGTGGCAAGGACATGATCTTGGGACCCGGCGTCAACATCTACCGCACTCCCCTCAACGGACGTAACTTCGAGTACATGGGCGAGGACCCTTATCTCGCCTCTGTCATGGTAGTGCCCTACGTACAGGGACTGCAGTCGAAGGGCGTGTCGGCATGCGTGAAGCACTATTGTCTGAACAACGACGAGGAATATCGCCATCAGGTGAACGTGAAGGTGAGCGACCGTGCCCTGCACGAAATCTATCTGCCTGCCTTCAAGACTGCCGTTGAGCAAGGCAAGGCATGGGCCATCATGGGCGCATACAACCTGTATCGCAACGAGCACAACTGCCATAACCAGTACACCCTGAACAAGATTCTGAAGAACGACTGGCACTTCGACGGAGTGGTGGTGAGCGACTGGGGTGGAGCCCACGACACCGACCAGGCTGTGAGGAACGGACTCGACATGGAGTTCGGCTCCTGGACCAACGGATTGAGCTGGGGCGCCTCCAACGCCTATGAGAGCTATTACCTCGCCCGTCCCTATCTGAAGGCCATACAGGAAGGCAAATACACCACACGTGAGCTCGACGAGAAGGTACGTCGCGTGCTGCGACTCTTCTATCGCACCACGATGAACCGCCATCGTCCTCACGGCTTCCTCTGTTCCGACGGACATTACGCCACAGCCCGACAGATAGCCGAGGAAGGCATCGTGCTGTTGCAGAACCGCAACCGCGTGCTGCCCATCAACACCCAGAAGGTGCGCCATGTGCTCGTGGTGGGCGAGAACGCCATCAAGATGATGACCGTGGGCGGAGGCAGCTCCTCGCTCAAGGTACAGCGGGAGATTTCCCCTCTGCAGGGCCTGCAGGCACGACTGGCCAAAGACGGCGTGGAGGTTGACTTTGCCCGAGGCTATGTGGGCGATGTGACTGGCGCTTACAATGGCGTCACCACAGGTCAGAACCTGGAAGACAAGCGCAGCGAGGCAGAACTCATCGCTGAGGCTGTAGAGAAGGCGAAAGCGGCCGACTGTGTCATCCTCTTCGGCGGACTCAACAAGAGCGACTATCAGGACTGCGAGGGCCACGACCGACAGCAGTACGAGTTGCCCTATGCGCAGGACAAGCTTATCACAGCTCTGGCTGCTGCCAACAAGAACTTCGTCTATGTCAACATCTCGGGCAATGCTGTGGCCATGCCTTGGCGCGACAAGGTTCCCGCCATCGTGCAGGGCTGGTATTTAGGCTCTGAGGCGGGCGAGGCTTTGGCTTCTGTCCTCACGGGCGACGCCAACCCATCGGGCAAGCTGCCCTTCACCTGGGTGAAGTCTTTGCAGAATGTGGGCGCCCATGCCCTCAACACCTATCCCGGAACCTGGCGAAAGGAGGGTGGATCCAAGACCGAGGGCAACATCATCGACGAGGAATACAAAGAAGGCATCTATGTGGGCTATCGCTGGGCCGACCGCAAGAAGCAGCGTCCTGTGTTCGCCTTCGGACACGGTTTGAGCTACACCCAGTTCGCTATCAGCAATCTGCGTGCCGACAAGGCATCGATGACAGCTGCTGACTCCATCACCTTCACCGTACAGGTAAAGAACATCGGTCAGCGTGCCGGATCTGAGACCGTACAGCTCTATGTGCACGATGCCAAGGCCTCGGTCGACCGTCCGCTCAAGGAGCTGAAAGGCTTCAGCAAAGTGAGTCTGCAGCCTGGCGAGAGCAAGGACGTCAGCATCACCCTTGGCAAGGACGCCCTCAGCTTCTACGACGAGACCACAGCAAGCTGGAAGGCTGAGCCAGGACTGTTTGAGGCCTGGGTAGGCAATGCCTCCGACAATCTGAAGTTGCGTAAATCTTTCCAACTGAAATAATCCCCAAATAATCATTAAACTTAAGCTGGGTTCAGAAGTTATAGAAGTTAAAGAAGTTATCACTCCCTTCGGTCGTTAGAAGTTAAAGCCAACAGCCTTTTTGGTTGAAGATTTAGCTGTAAAGCATATGGCTTTAACTTCTCTAACTTCTTTAAATTCTTTAACTTCCCCATTTGCGAAAGTTGAGTAATAAGATATCAGCATGAAAAAGAATCTGTTATTAGCATCATTCATCCTGTTGGGGACTTTGCTGTCTCCTTCAGCCTTTGCCGCGCGCAAGAAACTGCCGCCCATGAACGAGTACGTCGGCCAACTCATGTCGCGCATGACGCTTCAGGAGAAGATCGGCCAGCTCAACCTCATGGTGGCGGGCGACATCACCACGGGCAGCACTATGGACACTCAGGTGGCGGGCGACATCGCTGCCGGCAAGATGGGAGGCGTGTTCAACATCAAGGGCTTCGACAAGATCAAAGCCCTGCAGGACGTGGCCATCCGCAAGAGCCGACTCGGTATTCCGCTCCTCGTGGGCATGGACGTCATACACGGCTACGAAACTATCTTCCCCATACCGCTCGCCCTCTCCTGCTCGTGGAACGAGGAAGCCCTGAGACAGGTGGGCGCAGTGTCGGCACGCGAGGCAAGCGCCGACGGCATCAACTGGACCTTCTCGCCTATGGTCGACGTGGCTCTCGATGCCCGCTGGGGACGCATCAGCGAAGGCTTCGGCGAGGATTCATACCTCAGTGGCGTCTTGGGAGCAGCCATGACTCGCGGCTATCAGCAGGCTGACATGAGCCGTGAGACCATTGTCCCCAAAGACCACATCATGGCTTGTCTCAAGCATTTCGCCCTCTATGGAGCCGTTGAGGCAGGCAAGGAGTACAACACCACCGACATGAGCAAGATACGCATGTACAACCAGTTTCTGCCTCCCTATAAGGCTGTGGTCGACGCTGGTGTGGGAAGCGTCATGTCGTCGTTCAACCTCATCGACTATGTGCCTGCCACGGCAAGCCACTGGATGATGACCGACGTGCTGCGCAAGCAATGGAACTTCCAGGGCTTCGTCGTGACCGACTATGGCTCTATCGGCGAGATTCTGCAGCATGGCACAGCCCGCGACCTCAAGGAAGCCTCCGAGCAGTCGCTCCTGGCCGGAACCGATATGGACATGTGCTCACAGGGCTTCGTGAGATTCCTGGAACAGAGCGTCAAGGAAGGCAAGGTGAGCGAGGCTGACATCGACATCGCCTGCCGTCGCATCTTAGAGGCTAAATACAAGCTGGGACTCTTCGAGGATCCTTACCGTTACTGCGACAGCAAGCGACATAAGACCGACATCTTTACCGCTGCCCATCGCCAGACCGCACGCGACATTGCCGCCGAGACCTTCGTCCTGCTCAAGAACGACCGTCAGCTGCTGCCCCTCAGCAAGCAGGGCAAGATAGCCCTCATCGGTCCCCTGGCCGACACGCGCAGCAACATGAGCGGAACCTGGAGCGTGGCTGCCACCCCCGACCGCTATTCCTCTCTGCGTGAGAGCATGGAGAAAGCCCTCGATGGCAAGGCGACGCTGCTCTATGCACAGGGCTGCAACGTGGTGTACGACGAACAGGAGCAGAAGGACGGTGAGTTGGGCAAGACCATCGCCCGAGGCGACGATGCGCAGATGGAGGCAGAAGCCCTTGAGGTTGCACGCCAGGCTGACGTCATCGTGTGCGCCATGGGTGAGACTGCCGATATGAGTGGCGAATGTGCCAGCCGCACCGACCTTCGTATGCCCGACGCCCAGCGCCATCTGCTCGCTCAGCTCGCCAGGACGGGAAAGCCTATCGTACTGCTCAATTTCTCGGGTCGCCCCACCGTCCTTACTTGGGAACAGGAGCATCTGCCTGCCATCATGAACGTGTGGTTTGGCGGTTCTGAGGCTGCCGATGCCATCTGCGACGTCATCTTCGGCGACAAGGTGCCTTGTGGTAAGCTCACCGCCTCTATGCCCAAGACTACAGGACAGGAGCCTCTCTACTACAACCATCAGAATACTGGCCGTCCCGTGCCCGACGACAATCCCCGTTTTGCCAAGTTTGCCAGCAACTATCTCGACGTGCGCAACGGTGCTCTCTATCCCTTCGGCTACGGCTTGAGTTATACCACCTTTGAGTATGGTTCATTGCAGTTGAGTTCCCATAAAGCGAGTGTAGCCTCTGCCAACAGCGATACGTGGAACGACCATGCCGACATCACTGCCACCATTCGTGTTACGAACACAGGTCGTTGTGCAGCCGATGAAATCGTACAGCTTTACATTCGAGATAAAGTGGCAAGCATTTCCCGTCCTGTTAAAGAGTTGAAAGGCTTTCAGCGTATTCATCTTGCTGCAGGCGAGAGTAAGGAAGTAATTTTTCACATAACTCCTGATATGCTGAAGTTCTATAATGCCAACCTACAGTATGTTCTCGAATCTGGCGATTTCGACGTCATGGTAGGCCCTAATAGTAGAGAAACGAAGAATGTTATGTTCACAGTAGAATAAAGCCTTTGAGCGCTTCGTATAAGCGCTAAAGAGAATCCCCTGAAAGGAAGCCTTAGCATATAGGCAACCTTTCAGGGGATTTTTATGATTGTATTCAGAAGTTATTTTGTGAAGTCATGGAAGTTGTCATTCCTTTCTGTCACTAAGAACTCAAAGCCAACAGCATCACTGTTTGAGTTTTATGAAAGTTAGATTAGAGATGTTAGAAAGTTCCGATCTTCCTTACATCCTCCTCGAAGGAGTCTTTGTCGTTGATGGCACCTTTCTTGATATGTGCTCTGTAGTTGTAGATGGTGTTGACACTGTAATGCAGGAACTCCGCTATTTTGCTGCTGTCGGTGATGCCCAATCGGATAAGGGCGAAGATGCGGATAGGGGTGGAGAGTTGTTCCTTCTTGGGCTGTTCTATGCGCTCTTCGGGGCGCAGCAGGGCATTGAAGGAATCGAGGAAATGGGGGAAGAGCTGGAGAAAGGCGGAGTCGAAGTTGGTGTAGAATTCCTCTAACTCCTCTTCCTTGAAGTCCTGTGGACGTGTCATTTCGTACAACTCGTCATACTGGCGTGCCTTCAGCTTCTTGTGCACTCTCTTGCGCAGATCCTCTATCTTGTTGATATAGATGGAGCAGAGGCGCATAAATCTGCCCACATACTCTTCCTTGACACGGTTGGCGTCGGTGAGTTCGTGGTTGACCACAGAGAGCTGGCTGTTGGTGCAGGAGAGCTGCTCGTTGAGCGACTTGAGCTGTGCATTGAGTTCGTGCAGTTGGTGGTTGGTCTTGGCGAGGTCGTCTCTTGCGATGGCGAGTTTATGTCGCTGTCGGCTGACGTAGAACACGCCGATGAGGAGCATCAACGCCAGGATGCTGATGATGCAGAGGGTATAGTTCTGTCGCCTGTTGTACTGGTCGTTCTCGTCTTTGTACATCTTGGCGATGACCGACAGCAGGGGCGATATCTGGGCCAGTCGCTGTCGTGAGCCGAAGCGGTTGGCGCAGATGCTGCTGAAACTGATGTACTTGTAGGCTCTGTCGACATCGTTGAGGCCCATGAGCTGGTTGGCCATTTCCCACATGGATCCTTGGTCCATGACGCCGTTCCTGATGTCGGTGAGGACAGATTCTGCCAGCCAGTACATCATGCGGGTGCTGTCGTTCTCTGCCTTGTATGCCAGATAGCGGTAGAGGGTGACGAGGGCATAGGGATGCGACCCTTTCTCTACGTGGCTGAGCCACTGGTCGTTGATGCGCATGGCTTCCCGATTGTCATGGGCATTGAGGGCGTCGAGCTCACGATACTGAAATACCGAATTGCTGGTGGGGGGAAGCGCAGCATACATCTGTTGCCGGTATTCGGCTGCCATGGCGCCGTATTGCGCCTCGGGGGTGATGGGGTTGCGGTAGTATATGATTTCGCCGTATACGTGGTTGTAAGCCATATAATACGTGCCCTTGGCAATGTTGTCAAGCTGGGTGGTGTCGATGGCGTTGAGGGTGTTGAGCGCCTCGATAAACTTGCCAGTGCTGGAGCAGCGGATGGCGATGAGTGCCTGGCACTTACCTACTTCTGAGTGCTTGCCCGTCTTCCGGGCAATCCCGATGCAGCGTTTGAGGTAGATGATGGCAGAGTCGTTGACGAAGGGCGTGTACTCTTCGTATAGCCGATAGGAGAGTTGGTATTCGGCATGTAGGTTTTTGGCTTGCGAGAGCTGTTGCTGCAGCTGTCGGATGCGCTGCTCTTTGCGGCTGACGTATTGGGCAGAGTGGTCTATCGCCTCGTCGATGCAGTGGAGCAGGGAGTCGACGCTCTCTGGGGTTTGTGCATGACCTATGAGAACTGACAGCGCAAGGAAAAGTTGCGTAGTAAGGATGATTTTTAAGCTTTGTTTTGCTTTCTTCATTTTCAGGTATTTTGCTGTTAGTCTGCAAAAATATGAAAATTTTTTAAAACACGCAAGAACAAAGCAAAAAATAATGATAGTTGAGGTGTTTTTCAGGAGTTTCTTCAGGAGTTTTTTCAGGAGTTAAAGGAGTTAAGGAGTTAAAGGAGTTAAGACAAATGTCTTGAGGGAATATTTAATTAATGGAGTTTTTTCAGGAGTTAAGGAGTTAAGACAAATGTCTTGAGGGTTTAATTAAAGGAGTTAAGACAACTGTATTTTGGCGTTGTTTTTAAACAACAAAGCATATGTCTTAACTCCTTAACTCTTTAACTCCTTAATGAGATACAGGGGAAAATTACTTCTGGAATACGCGAACGTAGTCCACCTCCATGGTGGCAGGTAAGCAAGATGGGTCTACGCCCTGGCCGCCGCCCCAGGCACCGCCCCAGGCGAGGTTGAGGATGGGGTAGAAGGCTGCATCGAAAGGCCATGCCTCCCTGCCGCTGCCGTCGTTGTGATAGGTGAGGAGTTTCTCGCCATCCACATAGAAGGTCATGTATTCTGCTGTCCACTCCATGCCGTAGGTGTGGAACTCGGTCTGTGAGTTGCTGATCTTGCGGCGTGCAGACTCGATGGCAGTGCCGGTGTTGTTGTACTTGGTGCAGTGGATGGTGGAAACAACCACGTCGGGGTCGTAGCCCACAGACTCCATGATGTCGATTTCGCCATCACCAGGCCATTGCTGCCAATTGACAGGCATCATCCAGAATGCGGGCCATGTGCCCTTGCCCTTAGGGAGCTTGATGCTTGCCTCGATGTATCCGTACTTCCAACCTGTGGACTCACGAGCGTAGAGACGAGCGCTCTTGATGGTGCCGCCATCGTCGAGGAGGTTGATCTTCAGTGTTCCGTTGGAAACCTGTGCCACCTTGTCCTCGCGCACGTAGGTCTGCAACTCGTTGTTCACCCATCCGGCTGGCTTGATCTCGTAAGTCCAGTCTGGTCCCAATTCGTTGTCGCTGAACTCGTCGTTCCATACGAGGTTGTAGCCCTCGATGGGGCAGGTGATGTTCTGTCCGCCCTTGGCCTGGGTGACGGTGATGTTCTGGCGTGAGCCACCCGACCAGATGGTGATGTTGCCAGTGCGCTCAGCGCCCTGGTTCTCGCCCACGGTGACGGTGATGGTGGCTTTCTTGCCTACGGGATTGGTGGGTGTCACCTTGATCCAGCTGTCGTTGGAATAGGCGGCAAACTCGTGTGTGCTCTCCACCTCGGCGGTCTGTGTTCCTCCTGCATTCTCGAAGTTCAGCGTGGTGGAAGAGAGGGTAATGGTCTCGGCCGAAGCGTAGCTGATGTCGGTTTCGTTGTTGCTGCAAGCGCTGAGGCTTATAGCAACAGCGAATATTGCGCTAAAAATCATTATCTTTTTCATGTTAGTATGTTTATTGTTCAAGTTTTCAGGGGGAATTCCCATGAATTCCTCACCTGAGAAACTTGAGTTTTGATGAAATTACTGAGCAGTTTTCTGGAAGATGATATCGTAGATTTCTACCTTCTCGCCTTCTGGATTTCCTCCAAAGTCGAATACCACCTTGAGTTTCTGTGCAGCTCCCTCCTTGAGGACGGAAGCAGGAACCTTAACCTGATATTCCTCGCCTGCCTTGAGGTCGTAGGTGTTGATGAAGAAGAAGTTGTCATCGCTGCTCGTGTCTGTTATCTTCACGGTTACGCCCTTGATGTCTTTCTTAGCCAGGAACTTGCACGAGAAGTCGTAAGGCGTGTCGGCCTCGCCAGGAATATCGGTGATGAGGTGAACCTGTGCCTGCCACTGTAAGAAGGTTGCTGTAGGCAGCTCAACGGTGTAATGGCCCTTGTCGGCAGTGAAATCGGGAGCGGCTATCTCGGTCCATCCTGGAGCGTAGTAGAAGAAGGTGGTGAAGCCTGCGTCGCCCTTGTCGTCTACGTGGCTCTTCCAGATATTGGAAGCGCTGTTGTAGTTGTATACGGTCTTATCTTCTTCCTCGGCAGGTGCTTCCACACCGTCGCACTTGTGTTCCTGCAAGTCGATGTTGCTGATGGTGAGCTTGGTGTTGTCGGCATTGCCTCCGCCGTCGACGACTAAGGTGACGTTGTCCATGTCGATGCCATCCATGTCGCTGCGGTAGAAGAGAACTTCCTGGTTGGCCTTCAGGTCGATGCGCTCCATAAAGTAGTAGCTGTCGTCGTCGCCGGTCTTGACGAGCTTGAGGGTGACGCCTGGATGATCGGTGGTGGAAACGAGCTTGCAAGAGAAGTCGTACTTGGTAACCGCGTTAGTGGTCATGTCGGTGAGGAACTTGACCTGTGCCTGCCACTGTTCGGTGGTTGCTGTAGGCAGCTCGATGGTGTAGGCACCGTTCTTCTCGGTGACAGTCGGATCGTCTATCTGTGCCCATCCCGGTGCATAGAAGAACTCGTTGGTGAAATGGCAGTTCTTCCACAAGTTGCAGTCGCTGTTGGAGTTGAAGCCCTGGAAGCCCTCGCTGGCGCAGGTGAGGATGTAGTGCCATGCTATGTTGCCATCGTCCCATACGAGCACCATGGTGCTGCCGGTAATGCTCTCTACACGCAGACGGAGCTCGCCGTTATAGGCTGCGTCGGCTGGGATGTAGGGGAAGCAGGTGTTGGCAGGCATGACGAGGTAGAGGTCGTCGCCCTTGACACTGAGCTTGTAAGAGCTGTGCTGCTCGCTGACAGGCACCATGTAGTCTTCGGTGCCCTGATGATGGTCGGGGAAGAGGGAGCAGCCTTTGTTGACATACATGGTTCCGCCAGCACCTGGGTTGTAGGTATAGCTGTAGTCTGCGCCAAAGGTGAGTCGGTCGTCGTACACACCGAATTCAGCCTTCTCGTTGGGTCCAGCCTGATAATCCCCAGTGCCGTCGGTTCCTGAAGGTCCGCACGCCAGATGGGCGGGTTCGGTGGCAGCGATGCGCCACTCCTTGCCCGACAGCTTGCCTACGATCTCGTTGAAGTCGACGAGGGTGTTGTTGACGTGGAATGTGGTCTCGCCCATGCCCTGCGACATACCGTTGCGGTTGCCCACACGGTAGTAAACCTTATAGTCGCCCGAATTGACCCATATCTTCTGCAGTGGGTTGACGGTGGAGTAGACGGGGTTCTTGGTTACTTCCTTGCCGTCAACAGGAATGTACCACATGGGGTAGATGCCGTCGCCCTCCATGTGGAAGGTTACTGTGTTGGTCTCGTCGTCGACGCTGGTAGTCACCTTTGCGTTCTCTGCCAGTGGCAGTCCTGCCTCTGATACGCCGTCGAAGTCCTCTGGGCTGCACGCGCTGAGTGCCAACCCTGCTGTGGCAGCGATGAGGAGTGCCTTGCTGAATATGTTATGTTTCATAATTGCTTGAGTCTTTATATTAATAGTCGTTTTGTGTCAGTGTGCCGTGAGATGCGTCGATTTCACTCAAAGGAATAGGAAGATATTTCTTCTTCTCTGTCCATGTGTTGGTGCGGTAGCCGTAGGCATCGGGTACGAGTGTGGTGGCAGCCTTTCCTGTGCGGATGAGGTCCCAGTAGCGCTTGCCCTCGCCTACAAACTCCTTGTGGCGCTCGTCGATGATGTTGTCGATAGTGGCAGCCTTGTTGTCGGTGAGTCCGGCACGGTGGTGTACCATGTTGAGGTATTCCTCGGCATCTGCCATGTTGCCGCCTGTGCGCACGATGAGCTCGGCTGCATTGAGCAGGGTCTCTGCGAAGCGGTAGATGCGCAGGTTGTTGTTGAAGTTAAGGTCACCGTCGGCTTTCTGATCCTTGTTATTTTCTTTATAGGCGATATACTTCTTGAGCCAGAGTCCGGTGTATTGCCAGCTCTTGGTGTCGCAGTTCTTGTCACGGCTGTCGAAGATGGTGGCGTCCTTGCGCACGTCGCCCTCGTCGAAGAGGTCTAAGGTCTCGAGTCTTACAGGCTCAAATCCCCATCCATTGTCCACTCCGTCGCTCTCCTTGTAGTCGCGTGGAGAGATGAAGCGTGGATAGACGGTTCCGCCCGCATTGATGACTCCACCGCCCCAGGCACGCACGGCTCCGTCGTCCATGTAGCCTATCTCGAAGATACTCTCCTTGGTCCACTCGCCACTCTCGAGGAAGATGTTGGCGTAGTCGGGGTTGAGGTCGTAGTCCTGCTTGTCTTTGATGATCTCTTGCATATAGCCTAATGCCTTGGCGTAGCGGCTCTCATCGTTCTGATACATCACCATCTCGGCATAGATCATGTAGGCGGCAGCCTGGCTCATGCGTCCCAGGTTCTTGTCGTCCCACTTCATAGGCAGGGCGTTGAGGCCGATGGCGGTTTCGAGGTCTTTGATGACAGCCTCGTACACCTCGTCGGCGCTCTTCTGCTCACCGATGTAAGGCGACTTGAGGTTCTCGAAGTAGAAAGGTATGTTGCCATAGAACTTCCACACCTGCATGTAGTAGAAGGCGCGCAGCACCTTGGCTTCGGCCATGAAGGTGTTGTAGTCGGCCTGTGTGAGGGCAGCCTTGGCCCACTCTATATAGGTGAGCACGTCGTTGGCGTTGCGTATGCCTTTGTAGCTCTGATCCCAGATGCCTGTGAGGGCATCGCCTGGGTTCTGGGTGCTGGCATAGTTGGACATCTTCTGTAGGAAGAGGTTGTCGGAACTGGTTCCGCCGCCTACCCACACATCGTCTGCCATGATGTCGCTGCAGAGCTGTAGCGGAGCATACTGCACGTTGTTCCAGTCGTACTGGCGCATGGGGTTGTAGGTGGAAGCCACAGCTTCCATGATGTGCTCCTTGTTGCTGTAATATTCCTGCAGGGTGGCCTTGTCGGGAGGAGTCACGTCCAAGAAGTCATCCGAGCAGCTTGTCAATGTAAGGGGAGCGATGAGCGCTGCCATCAATACATATTTATATATTTTCTTTGTCTTCATAATGATAAGTTTTTTAGAGGTTTAGAATCCAAGGTTGAAGCCCACGGTGATGGTGCGGCTCTGAGGATAGACACCATAGTCGACACCCAGCGAAGTGGCTCCTGTGCTGTCGCCTGATGAGATTTCGGGGTCGAAGCCTGCATACTTGGTGAGGGTGAGGAGGTTCTCGGCTGCTACGAAGAGGCGCAGCTTGTTGACGAAGAACTTCTTGGTGATGAACTGTGGCAGGGTGTAGCCCAGCTGGATGTTCTTGAGTCTGATGTAAGAACCGTCGGTGATGTAGAGGTCGCTGCTCTGCCAGTTGGTTCCGTCGTTGACAACGAAGCGTGGGTACTTGTTGGAAGTGCCTGGACCTGTCCAGCGGTTGAGCAGATAAGAAGGAAGGTTGGCTGGTTGCACGTCGGTACGGCGTGTGGCATCGAAGATGTCGTTGCCGGCAGTGCCCTGCCACATCATCATGAAGTCGAAGCCCTTGTACTCGGCGTTGAGGGTGAAACCGAAGGTCCAGTCGGGCATTCCCTTACCTATCTTGGTGCGGTCGGCAGCATCGATGGCTCCGTTGCCGTCTACATCGACGAAGCGCACGTCGCCAGGCACAGCCTTAGGCTGCAACATCTCGCCGTCCTTGTTGACCCATGCCTCCACCTCGTCCATGGTCTGGAAGATACCGGCTGTCTTGTAGCCGTAGAAGTATGGGAATGGTTCGTCGTTAGAACCGCGTGTGATGGTTCCGGTGTTCTGCATAGCACCGAGTTCCAAGAAGCCAGAGGTGTTGCCGAGGTTCTTCAGTTTGTTCTTCAGATAAGAGGCGTTAGCCTTGGCGTGGAATTTAGCCTTACCGATGTTCCACTTGTAGCTGGCTTCGAGCTCAAGACCCTTGTTCTCCATATCGCCCACGTTGCCAAGAGGTGCGCCGGCTCCCACATAGTTAGGGATAGGCATACTGATGATCATGCCGTTGGTCTTCTTGATGTAATAATCGAGGCTGAATGTCAGGGCGTTCTTAAAGAATCCCAAGTCGATACCTAAGTCGGTCTGCTCGCTCTCCTCCCACTTCAGGTCGGGGTTGGCAAGTGAGCCTGCCTGTACACCATTGACAACGGTCTCGCCCTTGCCCAGGATGGTGTTGTAAGGCGAAGCTGTCCAGGCTGCATAGGTGAAGTCGCCGATGTTGTCGTTACCGTTCTTACCCCAGCTACCGCGAATCTTCAAGTTGCTCAACCAGTCAGGAGCATGGAAGTAAGGTTCGTTGATGACGTTCCATCCCAAAGAGAAGGAAGGGAAGGTGGCGTAGCGGTTGTTGGCACCGAAGCGCGAACTACCGTCGCGACGTACAGTAAACTGTGCCATGTAGCGCTCGTCGTAGTTGTAGCTGGCACGGAAGAAGTAAGAACTCAGTGTGTGTTCGTAAGCAGGTCCTCCACTGGCAGACATCTCGCCACGGCTCTGGGCGGCACTCGTATTGTTCATGAAAGGCTTGTTTATGTCCTTGAGGTTCTGCAATGCACCATAGAGGTTCATGCCTGTATTCTGCATCGCACTCTGACCTGCCACCAAGTTGATGGTGTGCTTGTTGAAGGTCTTGTCCCAAGTCAGCACGTTCTCCAACTGCCATACAGTGCCGCGGTTGCTTGACTGGTGGGCGTTGGTGATAGTGGCCTTATTGTTTCCTGAGAGATAATAGAGAGGTGTGTAGCCGTCGCTTCCCCAGAATGAGAGGTCGGCTCCGTAAGAGATGCGGTATTTCACGCCGTAACCGATGTTGAGGTCGGCAGAGAAGTTGGCTACAAACTTATGGCTCCAGCCCAAGTCGCCAGGCAGCGAGAGCATGGCCAATGGGTTGTTCATTTCCTGATAGCTGCTTCCAGGAACTGTGTACATACGTCCGGCTCCATCGTAGAGCATGTACTGCTCGCCATAGAGATTGCTCTGAGCTTCGGCTGCTGCACCGCTCACGGTAGGAGTGAGGATAGGAGAGAGGTAGAGGGCTGAACCCAATGGAGAACCATACTGAGAGTTGGCGTCGATGGCCTTGCTCTTGACACGTGAGTAAGAGATGTTGGCGCTGATCTGCAGTTTGTTGAGCCAGTCGCGGTCCTTGGTGTCGTCGAAGAGCGTGTAGCTGGTATTGCTGCGAAGCGACAGACGGCTGTAGTTGCTTCGGTCGTAGTTGCCGCCTACGATACCGTCCTGATGATAGTAACCCATAGAGAGGTAATAGTTGATCTTGTCGGAAGCGCCGCTGACGTTCACCTCATGGTTGACAACACCGGCGTTGTCGTTGAACACTTCGTCCTGCCAGTCGGTGCCCTTGCCGTACTGATAAGGATCGGCATAGATAGGAGCCTGTCCTGCGTTGACAAGACCTTCGTTCATCATCACAGCATACTCGGTGGCGTTAAGCACATCGCGGTGCTTCCATGGGTTCTGCCAGCCGTAAGAGAAGTTGTAGTTCACGTGCACTCTGCCCTTCTCGCCGCCCTTGGTGGTGACGAGGATGACACCGTTGGCAGCACGTGTACCGTAGATGGCGCCAGAGGCAGCGTCCTTCAGCACCTCGATGCTCTCGATGTCGCTCGGGTTCAGATAGTCGATACCGCCCTCGATAGGCATTCCGTCAACGATGTAGAGAGGGTTGCTGTTGTTGATGGTTCCGATACCACGGATACGAACCTGAGAGGCAGCACCAGGCTGACCGGATGAGGAAGTGACGGTAACACCTGAGGCCAAACCCTTCAGTGCGTTGTCGACACGTACTGCCGCCTTGCCGTCGAGGTCGTCGGCACTCACCTTGGCGATAGAGGCTGTTACGACGCTCTTCTTCTGAACACCATAACCCACTACCACTACGTCTTCGAGGGTGCGTGAGTCTTCCTTCAGCGTGATTTTCAGCTTGTCGGAAGCCTTCACCTCTTGAGTCACATATCCTATATAAGATACGACCAATGTTGTGTTGGGGTTGGCTTGGATTGTGAAGTTACCGTCCAAGTCGGAAACTGTACCTTGCGAGGTACCTTTTACTACTACTGATGCACCGATGATGGGTTCGCCACTCACGTCGGCGATGTTACCCTTACAGGTAATCTGTTGCGCCTGCATGATGGTTGCCACAAACAATGTCAGCATCACCATTAATAACCTTGTTGGTTTCATAAGCTAAATGTTTAGATTTTTATTATTGTTGTGTCTCGTTATTCTTAGGTATGATGTAGGTGGACGACTTTTTCGTCTTCTACCGAAGCATTCGTTTTTCCGCTTGCAAATGTACTAAAAAAAATAGTCGGTAACAACCCAGTGATAAATAAAAGTGGATTTGTAAAGTAGAAAGTTTTTCTTATATTTCTGATTATCAGTACTGTGCGAGAAACTTGAAGATTGAAATCAGTGGACGCTTTATAAAGCTGAACTTCGAGAAAAGGGCGTTTTCATCCTTCTTGTGTGTTGACAAAAAGTAGAATTGTGTTTTTGTGCGATTTTGCTTCTGTTCGTATGTTGTCCACTTTCTTCTTATCTTTGATTGTCTTTTAAATAGTTGATTATTAGTGGTTTGTGAATCTTATGGCGCTTCTGTTGTTCCACTTTTCCATTTTATGCCGAAAAATGGGTGGATTTTTTGCTTAATTTTGCGGCAACAATCTGATTTTTTTAATAACTTTAAAAACTTAAATGCGTATGAAACATTTGAATTTACTTCTGTTTGCATCTTCCATGATGTTCGTGGCGCCTGCTTATGGTCAGGACTATAAACAGGTATGGGCGGACGAGTTCAACAACGTAGGTTCAGTAGACGAAAAAACCTGGAACTATGAGATTGGAAACTATAACCAGGGATTTGGCAACTGGGAATTGGAAAGCTATCAGAAAGCCAACGCCACCGTAGGTCTCGCTCCCGACGGAACCACCAAGGCACTCATCATCTCTGCTAAGCCTGATCTTACTTCGGCACGACTCTTCACCAAGGACAAGGTGTCGTTCAAATATGGTAAGTTGGAAACACGCATCATGATCCCTAAGACTGCCAATGGTTTGTGGCCTGCCTTCTGGTTGCTTGGCAACACGGGAACATGGCCTTCGTGCGGTGAAATCGACGTTTTGGAGATGGGACATTTTGACGGAATCAAGAACGGCACTCAGGAGAAATACTATAGCGGCGCCTGCCACTGGGGTGTTTATCAGAATAATAGCTATCCCAACTATTGCAAGTTCACTACCTCACCTACGAGCCTGCAGGACGGCAAGTTCCACAAGTTTGTATTGGAGTGGACGCCCGATGTCATCAACATGTATCTCGACGACGCTGCTAAACCTTATTATAGCATGGACATCAGCGACAGAAGTCTGAATACATCGCCAGGCAACTATTTCAACAAGCAGTTCTATATGCTCGTCAACTTGGCGATAGGCGGCAACTTCACAGGCGTGCACGATAGAGCAGCCGTTACTGCCCTCAATTCTGGCGAGAAGAAGATGTATGTAGACTATATTCGCCTTTACCAGAAGGAGGGACAGGAGTGCTACACCGTCAACGGAAAAACCGTCGATAATATGAAAGAGGACACAAATTTCGAGGACACAACCACCAAGTTAGGAGAATATGGCTACAAGTCGCTCGATGCTGTAGGTAAGTCGGTCTTCGACTTCTCTAAAGGTTCCGACTACGTCATTATCAGCGCTTCCACCGGTGTAATGCAGCAGATGGGTGAGAAAATCAAAGCCGACTATTCGGTAGACAACACCAAGCAGCACCTCTATATCTGGGACAACACCTATACACCAAGCGCTGGAACAGGTGTCAATTCCTTCGGACTCAACGAGGCATACTCTGTTTATACCGTTACCAATGTAGGATGGTCAGGATTGGGCTTTCACGGATTGAAAGACCTCTCCATGCTCGACGACAGCTACTATCTCCATTTCTCGATGAAGGGCGACGATGCTCTCTTGCATGCTTCTCATGCGATTCGTGTAGGTGAGGCCAGCTTCACTATCGGCAACAACCCTGTGGAGGGCATGATTTTGGGCGACTACAAACGCAATGGTGAATGGTACAGTTTCGACATTCCTTTCAGCAAGCTCAAGAAGATGGCAGGAACTGTGTTCCCCGACAAGGACGGTGGTGCTGCTGCCTATAGAGAGAATGCTATCAGCGCGCTCAGTGGTGGAAATGCAGGCACAAAACTTACCTTCGACAACGTGTTCTTCTATAAGAAGCAGGGTGGCAGCGAGATTCCTGATGTCGACGCTACGCTCGGAGAATTTGGATCCAAGTCGCTCAACGCCGAAAACCAGTCGACTTTCGACATTGCATCGGGTTCCGACTACGTGCTCATCGCCACTGGCAGCACCTTTGCCAATCAAGTAAAGGACGCAGGCAAGGTAAAGGCCGACTACAATGTCGACAATAGTCGCTATAACTTCAACCTTTGGGAGAACACCATGACAGGCGCTACACCCACAGGCACCAACAGCTTCGGCTACAACGAGGAATACTCCTGCGTGAAGGTTGCTGGCGGAAAAGGTTGGTCGGGTGCAGGCTATGCTCCTGCAGCAGCCACCGATATGAGCATGATAGACGACAGTTACTGGCTCCACTTCTCAATGAAGACAACCAATGAGGTCAGCAAGAGCGCTCCTTATGCCATCGTCATTGGCGAGAATGCTCACTTCACCATTGGCTCTGCTCCTTTCACCGATCAAAATAAGAAATATGCAGTTCTTGGCGATTTCTATCGCAACGGCGAATGGTACAGCTTCGACATCCCAATGACAGAAATCAAGAAATATGGCACTCCTGCCTTCTGGGGTAATAGTTCTTACAAAAGTAACATCCTGAGTGTCCTTGCTGGCGGAACCAACGGTGTAGAGGTGAATCTCGACGGTGTCTTCTTCTACAAGAAGATTACTACTGGTATCCAGGCTTCTACTGCAGATAAGAAGCAGCAAGCCAAGGTGCTCGGCATCTACGACCTCACTGGCCGCCGTGTCAGTGATATGAATGCTGGTGGCATTTACATCGTACGAACCAACAAGGGAAACTTTAAGGTGAAAAAGTAATATTTAAAGGTAAAAAAGTAAAAGGGTAAAAAAGTAAAAACAACTTTCTCAAATGGGGAAGTTAAGATAACTTCTCTAACTTCCGCACATGAGAAAGTTCTATAAATCAGGTACAAGGGGGCGTTTCTTCAAGATGAAATGCCCCTTTTATCTTAATATTTTTCAAAACGAAGAAAAAGATAAACAATAGATAATCAGTTACTTGTGCTCTTTCTGTTGCTTCGTGAAGCCACTTTTTTTCTCACAGCCGAAAAGCGAAACGATAAAAAGTGTAATTTTGCAAGCGAAAACTTAATAACTTAATTGTATAATTAAAAAACTATGCTTATGAATAGGAGAATTTACAAATTGTTACTTTTCTGTATGGTTAGCATGCTTTCTGTTTTTGTGCATGCTGCCAATACGCTGCAAGTAACTTATCAGATTGGTAACACCCAAAAAGTCACTTCTTTCAGAACATCATTGGCACAGATTAGGAATAACAACACACACAAACATTATAACTTTGCGTACAAATTTAAATAACTGAGCCCACTTTAAAACAAGCCTTACTTTTTAAAGTGGGCTCAGTAAATAATAACTAAAAAGAAAGGAGTGAGTTTCTCAGATTTTATTTGAATTTTTGCCATGTCATTCAGAGTTTTATTTGTTTTTTAAATGCAACACTAAGATAAGTGAAACTTCTGACATGACATAATCCTGGGCAACTTTTTGTTGCTAAGGTCTTTTAAAAGTTTAATTAATAATAGTGTTGCGGAATTATGGATATGAAAAAAAAATTACTTTTATCAATGATCTTGCTCGCTTTGTGCTTGATACAGGCTTCAGCGGACACTTATTACTTCAAAATCCGGCTTTACAACGAGAATGGTCAGTTGGAAGAATGGTCTAATTATATTGAGGTAAGCTATGATAATCAGAATAAAGTTTATGTTAACGGACTGGGAGATCTTATTGCTGGAAAGCCTGTAACGGATGGTAGTAAAGAATATAAATTGCCCAACAACGCCAAGAATGAGGTAGATCTGGATAAAATTTGGGGTATTGAATTTGCCAATGAGAATGGAAAAGGTATAATGGAGGGAGCTGAATATAAAATAGCGTGGAAGGAGATACATACTCACATCAAATATCTCGGATTGCGCGATTATATACGTGATACATATACTAATGATGGCTATTTCGTGGATATGTTTAAACTTGAAGAGTTGGAATTGCCTAAAGGTGGTATGAAAGTAGGAAATGGGGATAAAGATTGTAATATGTATTTCGCTAATGCTGGGAATCTGAAAAGAATAACTATATGGAGCGATGAGAAGGGTGCCCCCGTAGATATAACAGATAAAGCGGTAAAGGATAAATTCTTGCTGGATAGAGTTGGAAAATTTATGTTTTCCAATTGTTATGGCTTGAGTACCAAATATATAAACCGATTGATAAAGAATGTTACAGAGATAAAAGACAATGCTTTTTGCGCAGATGAAGGAAATCGTGGTAAATTCTCTGGCGGAGCAGACAATAAAATGGCTATTGAGATACCCAGCTCAGTAACGAAAATAGGATATCAGGCTTTTTATAATCGAGTGAAAGTTACCGGACTGAATATTCACGGAAATGGTGGCTTGGAGATTGGTTTTGAAGCATTCAGAGGATGTGATGAACTGGCAAATATAACTCTGGATAATATAACTCCGGATAATAAAGAACTTAGAATATATAAAAATGCATTTAGGGGCTGCAAACAGTTGAAAGCCTTTGAAAACATGAATACAGCTAAGATAACCTATCTTGAAACTGGTGTATTTGGTGACTGTCGATCCATGACCAACGAATTTGTTAATGGTGTGTTACAGAATTATGCAGACAATGGTGAGGAAACGAAGATTCCTGCTTATCTGTTTTATGGCTGCAACGGACAAGATGGACATGATGGAAAGGATGCGAATAAAAATAAATGTTCTTTTACCGATTTGATTATTCCTGCAAAGTTTTCTCAAATAGGAGATGGTGCATTTGCTTCTAGTGGTGATGCTGAAATAAAGTTAGAAACTATCACAGTGAACCGTGGGGTGGCTCCTGAGTGCCTACAAGGGGAAACGGACGAATATGCAGGAATTAAAAATAAAAAAGTGTTTGAAGGGCTGGATCCAAATATGACAACAGTAATCTTTAAAAATGCTGCAGAAGGATGGGAGGAAACTGAGGCAACTGGTTTTTTGACCTATATGAATGATGGGTCTGAGTTTCAGCGTCTTCTCACAAAAGACCTATATAGTAATCAAACAGAATATATTAATGTGCCGCAGCAACATGCGATAGTAAGATTGCACAGAACACTTAAGGAGGGTTGGAACACCATTTGTCTGCCTTTTGGAGTGAATTACAGATATTGTAGTTGGTGGGGTGAAGATTATAAAAAGAAACAGGCTTACAATACACGCATTATAGTGAATGGGCTTACCAATAATGATAGCGAGGCTAATAGTAATAATTTCACAATGGGTGTATACCGCGGCTATTGGAAAGATGGTAAGACTTTCATGTTTCTCCATTACACCGATTTTAATGATTATCCGCTTGATTTATGTGAGACATTCCTTGTTAAGATGAGAGCAAAAGATATTAATAATAATGGTGTTTATACGTTTAGAAATGTTGATTTGAACTACCGCTGGTCTGCATCTGGAGCAAATGGAAATGAAGGGGAATGGACGCTTACAAATAAATATTCTGCTGAGGAAATGTTACGGTCGGTAAAGGAATTTGATGGTAAAGTGAATACTGATGCGATACCATTTAAAGATAAGGCATCCTATGATGAATATGTGCTTAAAGGTTCTCTTGTTCAGCGCACGGGCACTGTGGGGGATTCACAAGGTATAATAACAACCGATGATTATTTCTTTCAGCAGTCCAAAAACGGCACGATGAAACTCTATCCCTATACAGATGGTAAAAAATACGGTATCCGTGGGTTCAGTGGGTGGTTTCATAATACAAATAATAGTAACTCGAAAGCTTCTGAATTTTCTATAAGTTTGTTTGATGATAGTTCTACCACTCCTATAGAAACAATAAAGGAAGATGACTTGAATAGAGACACTTCTGGCAAAGTTTATAGCATCAGCGGAGTGCTTATGAAAAACAATGCCGCCGATCTGAATAATCTGTCAAAGGGCATTTATGTCGTGAATGGAAAAAAATATGTAGTCAAATAAAAAAAGCAACAATGAAAAAGGAATATATAAAACCGATAATCATTAATATAAAAATATATAATGATGATGCTTTATTACAGTCAGCATCGCTTTATGATTACAACAAACGCGATCCTGATGAAAATATTGCCGGCGAAGGTGGCGAAGACGGTCCGATCACCAGCGATGATGGAAACATTTGGAATGACTAACAACTTTATTTCACGTTTTTCTAAAAAGTACAAAGTATGAATACATTGAAACAAACTCTTTTTTTATTGCTCATTCTCGTATTTTCGGGAGTGAGCAAAACTATTGCCCAATCCACTGGCGTGTATGTAGGTGGACATATCCGACGTGATCGTCCCGGTACCATCGAGAAATTACGCAATTCTGGTTTCACATACATCATTCTCTTCAATATCAACGTTGAGCCCGATGGTACACTGACTACAGATGGCGAGACGGTATGCAAAGATGGAAAGTATGTGTTTGGTAACACGCAACCCAACTATGTCTCTGACATAAAAAAACTAAAACAGGCACCAACAACCATAAGTAGAATAGAAATATGTATAGGTGGTTGGGGTAACGAGTCTTTTAGTCGCATCAAGGAACTTATTAATAGTCATGGTGTAGGAAGTGGTACCATCTTGTATAAGAATTTTAAAGCGCTTAAAAATGCCATTCCAGAGATTGATGCTGTAAACAACGATGATGAGCATTGCTACGATGTCGCAACGGCTGTTAAATTCCACCAGATGATGTATGAATTGGGGTATAAAACAACTATCGCGCCATATACGAACCGTAGTTTTTGGGAAAATCTTGTTTCTCAGTTGGGCGATAGATGTGATAGGGTACTTATACAGTGTTATGATGGCGGAGCAGGAAACAATCCATCCGACTGGCATTTAGGTAACAGAGCTGTCCATGCAGGAAGAATGAATTACCAAGAAGGTGGTGTAGATGCATGCGTAGCTCAGATGGAGTCATGGAAGAGAAATAATGGAGTGAGCGGAGGTTTTATTTGGCTTTATAACGATGAAACATGGAATCTTAATCAGTGGGCAACGAGGATGCTACGTGTGTTTGGTACCAAAAAGTGCGATGACAATATAGCAAGTCTTTATGCAGATTCCGACTATCGTGGTTATTCAAAATCATTGGGCGAGGGTAGCTACACTCAGGCAGATCTCGCCATGTATGGCATTAGTGCTAAGGATATATCATCGTTGAAGGTCACAAAAGGCTTCAAGATTACACTCTATGAGAATGCTGATTTCACTGGTAATTCAAAGAGTTGGACAACAGACGCTTCTTTTGTTGGTGGGGATTGGAACGATAAGGCTTGTTCGGTGCGAATCGAACCAAATGGTAAGAGCGGTCTATCGGGTAACTTCAAAATCATGAACCGCAACAGTGGTAAGTATCTTGACTTGGATAATAACAAGACTGATAACAATACCGCAATTGTCCAGTTTGATGACGAGGGTGTAGATGCCTCTCAGACGTGGACATTTACAGAGGTGATGAACGGTAAGGGTGTCTACTCCATCTGCTCCTATGGTAATAAGAACCGAGGTATGGATGTCGTTGATTTTTCTAAGGATAACGGAGCTCAGGTGCAACTATACGACTATTTGGGTAATCCTCATCAACAGTTTATTCTCTACGACTGTGGTGAAGGCTATTATCAACTTGTAGCTCGTAACAGTGGTAAAGTGGTAGAGATTCCACAATCAAGCAAAGGAAATGGTGAATGGATAAAAATCTACGACAACAATGGCACCCACACACAACAGTGGGCCGTGGTTGAGAACCGATACGACGAGGCTTCTGCAGTTACATTGTATACCGATAAAGGCTATAAGGGTAAAGCTGTGACCCTTTCTGAAGGCGAATATAACCTCAGTCGAATGGGGCTTTACAATCAGAAGGACAATGATATGAGTTCTTTGAAGGTCACTCCTGGTTTCAAGGTTACAATCTATGAGGATGACAATTTCAATGGCAAAAGTAAGTCATACACAGCCTCTGAGAGTTTCGTTGGTGAAGAATGGAATGATAAGATGTCTTCGTTGAAGGTTGAGGCATACGGAAAGAGTGGACTGTCAGGTGACTATAAGTTGCAAAACCGCAACAGTGGTAAGTTTCTTGATTTGGACAACAACAACACAGACAATAAAACAGCCATCGTTCAATATGATGATGAGTACATGGATGCAACGCAGATATGGACATTGACAGAGATTGGTGGTGAAAAAGGTGTTTATTCTATATGTACTTCAGTCAACAAAAGTCAAGGTATGGATGTAGCCGATTGGTCGAAAAACAATGGCGCCCAGGTGCAACTCTATGAATATAACGGCAACAGGAATCAACAGTTCATCGTTGTCGAAAAGGGTGATGGTTATTATCAATTTGTTTCACGTCTTAGTGGTAAAGTGATAGAGATACCGAGCTCGAGCAAGGACAATGGCGAGTGGATAAAGCTATATGACAACAATGGCACCAATACGCAACAGTGGAAATTCGTTAGTCCGTCAATCTATTCTGGCATCGTAAACGCCGAAAGTCTCTCTGGGATGAACCTCAGAAAAGAGGGCAATACCATCATCGTGACAGGTGCAAAAGGTAAAGAATTGACTATCTATGATGTAAGCGGAAGACTGATACGTCGCGAGAGGGTTCTATCGAACGTAGACTCAATATCCATCTATGACCAACCTTCAGGAATTTATGTGATAAAGGTAGCTCAAGAAATATTCAAAATTAGATTTTGATGCTACTAAAGACGTTTATAATTGTTTAATACAAAAACTAAAGACTTATGAGATTTAAAAACTTATTAACTATTTTATTACTCTTCGTTGCTACATTGCTTTGGGCAGAGCCTATAACACAGAGTACTGCGCGAAAGAAAGCAGTAATCTTTGCAAGTAAGCATGGTAAGACTATAGCTGAAGATGTAAAAAACCTTTTTAAAGTGAGAGGCAAGACTAAAGCACAAGCAATGCCGTATTATGTATTTAATACCAATGATGATAACGGTTTTGTTATTGTTTCGGGAGATGACCGAACAGCGGAGATCCTTGCTTACTCGGATAAAGGTCGTTTTAATGCAGATGAAATACCAGATAATATGCGCGCATGGCTTCGTTATTATGCCCATGTGATAGGTTCGTTGAAATCCACATCGTCTGTCAAAGCGTCAAGTACCACATTATATGATAATGGACTACGTGAAGCCAATAGCGCTATCTCTCCCCTTCTATCTTGCACCTGGGATCAAGGTAGTCCTTATTATGATCGCTGTCCGTTAGTTGAAGGGCGCAGATGCTACACAGGTTGCGTATGTACAGCTGCTGTACAAGTGATGTATTATCATCAATGGCCTAAATCTGCTACCACTAATATTTCAGAGCATTCGTTTACATATAATAATAGGAGATACACGGAAAACGAACTAACACCTGTTGTCTTCGATTGGAAAAGCATGAATGACAGTTATCGTAATGGTCAATCAGATCATTCGGCAACTGCTGTCGCTGTACTCATGCAATATGTAGGGCAGGCCATTAAGTCTGGCTATGGACCTAATGGAACTGGATCAAGTTTTACAGAAGTGGAGCATGCCTTAAAGAACAACTTCGGTTACGATGGAAATATTCAACATCTTTTTCGTAACAATTATAGTAACGAAGCATGGGAAAGTATGATATATCGCGAATTGGCAGAGCGCCGGCCGGTCCTCTATGCAGGCACATCAAGTGGTGGAGCACATGCATTTGTATGTGATGGATATGATGGAAACGGTCTTTTTCATATCAATTGGGGATGGGGAGGAATGTGCAACGGCTACTTCAAACTATCCGTTTTGAACCCTAACGACAATAGTGGCATGGGTGCAAGTAGTTCAAAAGACGGCTATTCCATGAATCAAGATGTGCTCATTGGGATACAACCTCCATCGAAACACGCCGATAATCCTGTGGCAACATTTTATTCTGATATCGACTACAAAGGTAAGGCTGTGGACTTACCAGAAGGAGAGTTTTTGCTGTCCTCATTACAGTCATATGGGATAACAAACGATGATATATCGTCGTTGAAGGTGAAGAGTGGTTTCAAAGTCGTTGTCTATGAGAATGATGGATTCGGCGGGAAGAACAAATCTTACACAGCTTCTACTGCTAATATGGGTTCTGAGTGGAACAAGCAAGTATCATCAATAAAGATCGAACCAAATGGTAAGAGCGGTCTATCGGGTAACTTCAAAATCATGAACCGCA